>Ga0268299_1003705_pt1 | contig 13422 bp, 14 predicted proteins | sample NOBtaG_FD_193484 | JGI IMG/M metagenome (GOLD analysis project Ga0268299, IMG submission 193484) | Activated sludge microbial communities from bioreactor in Nijmegen, Gelderland, Netherland - NOB reactor | ecosystem: Engineered > Bioreactor > Aerobic > Activated sludge | place: Netherlands...
CAAGGTCCAGTGGACGGCTCACTAACGGGCCCCAGGAGAGATCACTTACATGGCCTACTCTGACAAAGTACTCGACCACTACAATAATCCGCGGAACGTGGGCTCGATGGACAAAGCCGACCCCAACGTGGGCACCGGCATCGTCGGCGCGCCCGAGTGCGGCGACGTGATGAAGCTGCAGATCAAGGTGAACGACGCCACCGGCATCATCGACGAGGCGAAGTTCAAAACCTTTGGCTGCGGCTCGGCCATCGCCAGTTCGTCGCTGGCCACCGAGTGGTTGAAGGGCAAGACAGTGGACGAAGCGCTGGCGATCAAGAACACCGACATCGTCAACGAACTCAGCCTTCCGCCGGTGAAGATTCACTGTTCGGTGCTGGCCGAGGACGCCATCAAAGCGGCCATCAACGACTACAAGACCAAGAGCGGAGCGACCAAGTCCACGGCCGTGGAGGCCTAACCTATGAGCGCTACATTGGAGACACCGGCGCAAGCCCCGGCCATCACCGTCACGCCCAAGGCCGTCGAGAAGATTCGCGCCGCCTTCGCCAAGGAAGGCGTGTCGGGCGGGGGATTGCGGCTAGGTGTGCTGGGCGGCGGATGCTCGGGCATGAGCTACCAGTTCAAATACGATCCCCAGCCAAGGCAGCGCGACCACATCTTCGAGTTCGGCGACGTGCGCGTGTTCGTCGACCCGAAGAGCATGATCTATTTGAACGGCATGACGCTGGACTACAAGGAGTCGCTCATGTACTCCGGATTCGCCTTCGAAAACCCGCACGCCAAGAAGAGCTGCGGCTGCGGCTCGTCGTTCTCCGCCTGAGCCAAGCGGTGCGCTACTACGACGCTTTCGGACTGGAACCGCGCCTGACGCTGGATTCCGCCGATTTGCAGAAGCGATTCTACCGGCAGAGCCGCCAGTGGCACCCAGACCGCTATTCCACCAAATCCCCCGCCGAGCAGGCGCACGCGCTGGAGATGACTGCGCTCATTAACGACGCCTTCCGCACCCTGCGCGATCCCGTGGCCCGGGCCGAGTACGTCCTCTCCGAGAACGGGCTTGAGGCGGCGACCCAGCGCGGCAAGGACGTTCCGGCGGACCTGCTCGAGGAGGTTCTCGAACTGAACATGGCGCTCGAAGAGGCGGACCGCGACCAGATCGAGCGGTCGCTCAAGCAGTTCGAACGGATGCTGGCCGAGGTGGACGGCCAACTCGCCGCCCAGTTCGCGGACTGGGACGCGGCGCCTTCGGCGCGGACGCTGCAGCCCGTGCGGGCGTCTTTGAACCGCCGCAAGTACATCGGAAATCTCGTGCGCGATGCGAAGAAGGCCGTGGACGCGCCGCGCACACCGTCGGCCCAGCCACTGGAATCGTAATGTTTGAAATCGACTTCGGGAAACCCAAGAACGACATCATCGTCGGCATCGACCTCGGCACCACGAACTCGCTGGTCGCGGCCATGGGCCCCACCGCGCCGTTCATCATCCCCGGCCCTGATTCCGATCCGCTGGTTCCAAGCGTCGTCACCGCGCTCGCCAACGGCGACTTCCTGGTTGGCAATCCCGCCCGGCGCGCCCTCGTCACGCATCCCAAGCTCACTGTCTATAGCGTGAAGCGCCTGATGGGCCGCGGCGTGGCCGATGTGCGCGACGAGTTGAAGCTCTTCCCGTTCCGCATCGCCGAAGGCTCGGACTCGGTCATTCAACTCGCGCTCGGCAACCGTACCTTCACGCCGCCCGTCATTTCCGGCATCATCCTGCGCCGCCTCAAACAGAACGCCGAGGAGCATTTGGGCGAACCCGTCACCAAGGCCGTCATCACCGTACCTGCCTATTTCAACGACGCGCAACGCCAAGCCACCAAGGACGCCGGCCGCATCGCCGGCCTGGAGGTGTTGCGCCTGGTGAACGAGCCCACCGCCGCCGCGCTCGCCTACGGCCTCGACAAACGCAAGCAGGGCGTTGTCGCGGTCTACGATTTGGGCGGCGGCACGTTCGACATCTCGATCCTTCGCCTGCAGGACGGCATCTTCGAGGTCATGGCGACGGTCGGCGACACACACCTCGGCGGCGACGACATCGACAACCTGCTGCTGCGCATCGCTCTCGAGGATCTGGCCAGCGAATGGGGAGAGGACGTCTCCACGAATCAGGAGGCCGTCCAACTCCTCCGCCGCGCCGTGATCGAAGCCAAGCACACTCTCTCCGCGCTACCGGTCGCGCACATCGTCTTCGAGTACAAGGAGCGGCGCTACGCGCGCGAACTGACGCGCGATGTATTCAACCGGCTGATCATGCCGGTGGTCGACCGCACGCTCGCCCCCTGCCGCCAGGCGATGGCCGACGCCAAGGTCACCGCCGCCGAAATCGACGAAGTGGTGCTTGTCGGCGGCAGCACGCGCATTCCCCTGGTGCGCGAAGCGGTGGAGCGGCTGTTCCGCGCCAAGCCGCACACGGAGTTGAATCCGGACCAGGTGGTGGCCTTGGGCGCGGCCGTGCAGGCGAGCATTCTCAGCGGCGCGGAGGAAGAAAAGCTGCTGCTCGACGTGACGCCGCTCTCGCTCGGCATCGAAACCATGGGCGGCCTGGTCTCGAAGATCATCCACCGCAACTCGACCATTCCGGCGTCGGCCACCGAGACATTCACGACCGCCGTCGAAGGCCAGACCAACGTTCTGATTCACGTCGTGCAGGGCGAACGCGAAATGGTGAAGGACTGCCGGTCGCTGGCGCGGTTCGACCTGAAAGGCATCGACCCGATGCCGGCCGGAATTCCGCGCATCGAAGTTCGCTTCCTCATCGACGCCAACGGCATCCTGCAGGTGAGCGCGCGCGAACAGCGAACCGGCAAGGAACAGACCGTCGAAGTGAAACCCAGCTACGGCCTGACCGACGAGCAGGTGGAGGCGATGATTCTCGAGTCCATCGAAAAGGCCGAGGAAGACTTCGCCGAGCGGCAGGTGCGCGAAATGCGCGTCGAGGCCGACAACGTCATGCATGCCGTCGAGAAGGCCAAGCAGAGCGACACCTGGTACGAATTGCCACAGGCCGAGCGCGAGACCGTCAACCGGGCATTGAACGAGTTGATGGTCGTCTATCACGGCGATAGCCACGAGTTGATCCGCGCGAAGATCGAGACGCTCGACGAAGTGACGCGGCCACTCGCGGAATCCATCATGAACGCGGCGGTGAACACCGCGCTCAAAGGGACGAAGATCTAGGGGCCGCCATGAAAAAACTCACTTGGAGCGACTTCGAGGACATCGGCATCGAGCTGTTTGAGGCGCATCCGGAATTGGACCCGCTGACCGTGCGGTTCACCGACCTGCACAAGTACGTTACGGAGCTTGCCAACTTCGAGGGAGACCCTGCGGCCTCGAACGAAGCGAAGCTGGAGGCCATTCAAATGGCCTGGCTCGAAGAGTACAAGGACAACCAGTAAGGAAACCCCGCCGCGAGGGCTACGCCAGAAGTTCCCCGATTTGGATCTGCAGCGTGGCCGCGGTGTAGTTCGGGATATCGGCCACGATCTTCGGCACAGCGCCGAGCATTAACTCCTGGAGGACTTCTTCGGAGGCGAAATCCAACTGGGCCATGGCCAGATAGAGCGGCGGCATGGTGGGGGCAAGGCCGCGCAACCCACGCTCGACCTGCAACCCCAGCAGCTTCTCTCCCAGCAGTTCGCGCACCATGGGCAAGTGTTTATTCCTGTAGTAGTCCCAATTAAACTCGACGTCCTCGGAATACGCATAGAAAGCCGTCACTCGAATCATGGGTCAATTCTACCGTGGGCCGCAATGCGGGCCGGGAGCGCCGGGGGAGTGGCCGGCTGCCACTATGTTACGCTCAGGCTAAATGGTCTCCAATAGGGCGGGAGCGTATTGCGCGGCATTGCTGTTTCCGGCGCTGCTGTTCGCGCAGAAGACTTCGGAGGGCGAGTTGATTCGCAGGGGCCACGTGTTGGTCGGCGTGCCCTCGGCGAGGCCTTCCCGGCAAGCCGCCGTTCAGCCGCCGCGCATTCCCCCGGCGCCGTGCAGCCTGCAAACGACCGGCGATTTCCCCGGATTATTCTCGGCAGGTCCCACTAACTATACCTATCACTTGCGCTCGACCGGCTCCATGCGCGGCGTACTGCTCTTCGTCGAGTTTCCCGGCGCGCTCACGCAGCCCGGCGACGCCACGACGCAGAGCTTGTACGAAGAACTTGTTCCGCCATACACGAAGTTAATGGCGGACTTATCTTACAACAGACTTAGTGTAAGTATTACTCCGATTCATAAGTGGTACCGCATGCCCAAGGCGTACGGTGAGTATCCGCTGCGCACTTACGGCGACCTGCGATCGTTCATCCAGGATGTATTGAATGCGGCCGACGCCGACGTCTCGTTCGGAGCCTTCGACTTCATCACCATTATCACGTCTCAACGGCTGGAGGCGGACGCCGCGCAGGCCTTCGTGCTGCTTCCCACCGTGGAGGCCTTCGCCGACGGATCTCCCGTCCGGTTCATGACTTTCATTCCGAGCGACCTGCGCTACTCCGACGTACTCGCGCACGAGCACCTGCACCTACTCGGCCTCCAGGACCTCTATCTGCTCGACGCCGCGACTTTCGACCAGGCAGTGCAGCCTTTCGGCCGGTGGGACATCATGTCGTCCGGACTCGGGCTCACTTCGTGGAACAAGGAAAAGCTCGGCTGGATCGAGCCCTCGCAGATCGGCTGTCTATCTAACGGATCGGGAGAGGCAACGCTGACGCCGGTCCACACGGCCGCCGGATTGAAGGCCGCCGTCGTGCCGGTGTCGCCCACCCGCGTGTTCGTAATGGAGGCGCGCGAGTCCAATGCACTTGACGCCGGACTGTGCGAGTCCGGCGTGCTGGTCTATTCTGTCGATTCGGCCGTCGAATCCGGCGACGGACCATTCCGCGTGCGCCCGGCCAAGATCGCCGGTTTCACGACGAACCGGACTTGCCTCACGCCGGAGCCCAACGCGTTCGCCGCATACGAGACTGGCTCCGCCGCGGTGTCGCAGCATTTCGAGCCGGGGCCGAACCTGTTGTTCGAGGTGACCGGGAAACAGCAATCGAACTACACGGTGCGCGTTCGCAACTTAGCAAATCCGGCCATCCTGCCGTCTCGTATCGTCAAAGTCTCCGGTGACAACCAGTCGGCGCCGCTTAATCGCCAAGTCGCTCAGCCTCTGACGATTCGCGTGCTGACGAGCGCGGGAGTAGCCGTCCCCAATCCGGCCGCGAACGAATTTATGCCCGCAAAGTGGGCCGTCATTGCGGGCCAGGCCACAATCGTGTCGACCGGGTCGAACGCGAACGGCGACGCCACGGCGGTGATCCGCACGGGCGCCACGCTGGCCACCATCGGCATTCGCGTTTCGGTGGGCTCGACAGCGGAGTACTTCACCATCCGCGTTACCGACACGCGTCCCGTCGCCTCGTCGATTTTCAACGGCGCCACGCTGGCCGCTGGAGCGTTCGTCTCCGTCGCCCCCGACTCGTGGGCGGTGTTGAAAGGTGTCCGCCTCGCCGGCTCCGCCGTGGCGGCCGATCCGCCGTACCCGACCAATCTGGCTGGTACCTCGGTGATTCTGCGCGACAGCCAGGGCGTGAACCGTCCGGCCCTTGTTTATTACGTCTCTCCCACGCAGATCAACTTCCTCATTCCCGCCAACGCCGCCGCGGGCACGGCCGACGTCTTTGTAGCCACCGCCGAGGGCACAACGGCCACCGCGCAACGCGTCGAAGTACGGACCGTCGCGCCGGGCCTGTTTACGGCAAACGCCGATGGTGGAGGCGTGGCGGCGGGATTCGCCAATCGCCTGACGCGAACGGGCGAACTGCTCTCCATCCCCTTGTTCCGCTACGACGAAGCCTCACGCACGTTTCGAAACCTGCCGCTGGCCCTGGGCGCGGAGGACGAACCCGTCTACCTCGTTTTGTACGGAACCGGCTTCCGCAACCGTTCGTCGCTCGACCGTGTGCGTGTGACGTTGCGCGGCGCGTCCGTACCGGTGCTCTACGCGGGCGCGCAGGGAACGTTTGCCGGATTGGACCAGTTGAACGCCGGCCCATTACCGCCGGAATTGCGCGGCGCGGGGCCGATATCTTTCAGCGTCGAGGTCGATGGCGAGCTGTCGAACTTCGTGACGATCGACGTGTTTTGAGGCCGCGCCTCAGGGCCGCTTGAGTTCGACAAAGCGGTTCGCGGCCACCTTTTCCATCCGCTGGGTCAGGCCGCCGGGCCACCGGATGTCAAGCGAGACTTCCGAAGCGGCGCCGAGTCCAAAGTGGAGGCGCAGGCCGTTCGAGGAGTAGAAGCTCGACTGGCTCAGCACCTCCTGAGTCTGCATTTGGCGGCCGTAGTGGGCTGTAACGCGGGTCCCCGGCGGAGCGCCTCGAACTCCAATCCAGTTCGCCTTGCCTTCCGGGGCGGCGAGGTCGTTGCGGAGCAGCGACGGCGGCTCGTGGAGATTCACGACGAGGACATCGAGGTCGCCATCGTTATCGTAGTCGCCGAAGGCGGCGCCGCGGCTGGCGTGGGCCTCGAGTAGGGCCGCCCCGGCTTGGTCCAGCAGCTCCTCGAAGCGAGGGCCTCGGCTGGACGCCGCCACCCCTCCCAAGCTGCGAAAGAGCACCGCCGGCGTGCGGAACGGGTAAGCCGGAAGCGTTGCCTCGATCTCCGGATAGACGCTGCCGGTGACATAGAACAGGTCCGGCCAGCCGTCGTTGTCGAAGTCGCCGATCGCCGCGCCCCAGCCGACAAACCGCGTTTCCACTCCGAGTCCGCTGGAAATCGTCACGTCGTCGAAGTTCGCCTTGCCGGTGTTGCGATAGAGGATGTTGGTGTCGTCGGAGAAGTGGGTCTTGAAGATGTCGAGCGCGCCGTCAAGGTTGTAATCGCCGATGCCGAGGCCCATGCCCGCCTGCTCCATACCGTCCTCGTTCAGCGAGACGCCGCGCTCGAGGCCCTGCTCAACGAACGTTCCGTCGTGGTTGTTACGGAAAAAGAAACTGGACGTGGAGTCGCTGGCGACATAAAGGTCGGGCCAGCCATCGTTGTCGAAGTCGGCGGCGGTGGCGGTCATCAGGTAGCTACCTTTGGCGGCGAGGATGCCCGATTTCCGCGAGACGTCGGTGAACGTACCGTTGCCGTTGTTGCGATAGAGCCACCCCCGGCCGGGCGGGAGGCCGCGCGGACCGCAGTTGACGTCGATGCCTTTCCATTTGCATGTATCCGACTGGCCGGGCGTGGGCACGCGCGCGGGGTCGAACTCGAGGTAGCTCGCGGTGAACAGGTCGAGGCGGCCGTCGCGGTCGTAGTCGATGAAGGTTGCGCCGGAGCCCCAGTGACGCTCCTTGGTGACGAGGCCGGCCGCCGCCGCGACATCCGTGAATGTGCCGTCGCCATTGTTCCGGTACAGCGCGTTGGCGCCCCAAAACGTGAGGAAGAAGTCGGTGTCGCCGTCGCCGTCGTAGTCGCCGAGCGCGACAGACGAGGCCCACCCTGCGCGCTTGAGGCCGGCCTTCACCGTCACCTCTTCGAACGAGCCGTTGCGCAGGTTGCGATAGAGGCGTAGCGTCGCTTCCGGCGGGTCGCCGTCGAGCATCGTGCCGGTAAGGATGAGGGCGTCGAGCCAGCCGTCGTTGTCGTAGTCGATCCAGGCGGCGCCGCAACCGACCGACTCCAGGATGTAGCGCTTGCGGTCCGCCCGGCCATTGATCACGGGGTGGCGTAGCCCGGCCTCGCGCGCGACGTTCACGAAACGGCCGTAGTAGGGCAGTCCGCTCGGTTTGCCGCGAGGGACGGGCCGCACGCCTCGGGAGGCGACGCCCTGCGCGAACAGTACGGCGGCGGAAAGAACCAGTAATGAAAGACTGCATAGGCGCATCACTTCACCTGGAGTCGGAAATCGACAGTCAGCAGCAGCGAGTCCTTCTGCACGGTGATCGCCGTCACGTCGAACCGCATGAGCCTCTTCTGAACCGGCAGCGCGGTGGTGGACGATTCGAGGATCGTCTTGGCCAGTCCTTCGATGGGCCATCGGAGCTGGCTGTCAAGGGTCTTGGCGAGAGCATTTCGCACCTGGCGCGTGTAAAAGGTCTCGCGGCCCCGCGTTTCGACATAGACGTTCTTGAACTCCATCGCCCCGCCCTTGTAAATGGGTGTGGCCAGAATGATCAGGTCGAACGAATCCCCCATGCCGACACACTTGCCGAACATGTTCAGGGCGCTGCGTCCGCTGAACTTCGACTCCACGCGAAGCCGCCCGCCGGCCTCGCCAACCCTCGGATTCTCAAGGTACGCGTAGCTGCATTTGGTCGTCTGGCTGCCGCGTACGTATTTACGGCCGTCCTGCGAGAACAACTGGTTGGCGAGCATGCGTTGCAGCGACGAGTAGGAGAGTTCCACCTCGCTCGCGGCGAGGCCTGGGCGCGCCACGGCCAGGAACAGGACCAGTCCAACCAGAATGCGCATCGTCAAGGCCAGTGTAGCGTTAGACTCAACCCTATGAGACCAGTCCCGGTTACGCCGGTCATCCTTCCGCTTCTGTGTATACTTCCGGCGGCCCGCGCGGCACAAGGGGCGAACCACGATGCCGAAGTGGCGCGGCAGGCGGAGGCGCTGCGGCCGAAGCTCGTCGAGATGCGGCGCGACTTCCACATGCACCCGGAGTTATCGAATCGCGAGGAGCGGACGGCGCGCGTGATCGCCGAGCGGCTCCAGGCGCTCGGTTTCACGGACGTGAAGACCGGAGTTGCGCGGCACGGCGTGGTGGCGCTGCTGAAGGGCGGCAAGCCGGGGCCGGTAATCGCGTTGCGCGCCGACATGGATGCGCTGCCGGTGGAGGAGACCATCGATGTGCCATACAAGTCGCGCAACCCCGGCGTGAAGCATGCGTGCGGCCACGACGTGCATATGACCGTACAGTTGGGCGTAGCAGGCATCCTGATGAAGATGCGGGAGCAGCTTCCCGGGACGGTCAAGTTCATTTTTCAGCCGGCCGAAGAGGGCGCGCCGAAGGGCGAGAAGGCCGGCGCGCGGCAGATGGTGGCCGAAGGAGCGATGGACAATCCGCGGCCCGCGGCCATCTTTGGGCTGCACACGACACCTGCTCTACAGGCGGGGCAACTGGGTTTCGCGTCCGGACCGATGCTCTCGAGCGCCGACCGTTTCCTGGTGCGGATCAAAGGGAAGAAGGCGCACGCGGCATGGCCGCACCTGGGTATCGACCCGGTCGTGGTGGCCTCCGAAGCCGTGCTGGCGCTCCAAACGATTCGCAGCCGGAGGATCGATCCGCAGGACCCGATCGTGCTGACCATCGGAAAAATCGAAGGCGGCAATCGCGAGAACATCATCGCGGACGAAGTGCGGCTGCTGGGCACGGTGCGCACATTGAACGAGGACACGCGTAGCCGGATCGAGAAGTTAATGCACGAAATCCTGGGCGGCATCACGTCGGCGCACGGCGCCAGCTACGAGATGGACTATGAGCGGCAGTACTCCGTGACGGCCAACCCGGAGGGGCTGGCCTCGCTCACGCGCGCCACCATGGAGCGGATTGTCGGCAGGGAGAACGTGATCGTGACCAAGCCCGTCAGCGGGGCTGAAGATTTTTCGGAGTTTCAGAAAGTGGCGCCGGGCTTCTTCTATTGGCTGGGGGTGGCGAACACACAGCGAGGCATCAATGAGCCGTTGCACACGGCAGGCTATGACATCGACGAGGAATCGCTGGTGGTTGGCGTTAAGGCGATGGCGGCTATCGTGTTGGATGCGTTGGACCGCGGCAACTAGTGTTTGTGATCACACGGACGTTGAAATTTATGCCCTTTCCACTGGGCGCAACTAGGCGTAGTATATAGGCGGTAAGTAACATTCTCTGGCAACGGCTCGTTTATCCCTATAGGAGGTCACGGCCATGTTTGACAGCCTCGAAGATCAGATTAAGCAAGATGACCAGGCCGCCAGTAGCCCCAAGGAGAGGATCCTCGTGTGGATCTCCGTCGCGGTGGTGAGCGTGGTGGTGTTCGGTGGTCTCTATATGGGGATCCGCCTGCTCGAATAGCCCTCCCCCACACGGGAGCGCGACAGGACTAGCCGCCGTGAGCACTCAGAAATGAGGCCGTTGGCCTGAAGTCGTTGTCGTGAATGGAGTGCTTAGGCTGCAGCGCAACGGATCGAGCCGCCCGCACTCGGTGGCGCGCGGCTTGATCCGTTTGCGTATTGGCGAAACCGGCCGCCGGGTAATCGGCGGGCGGTTCTGTGTGCCGGTTATTGGCTGATTTCTTCCTCGGCGGTTACTGCAACGACGGTTCCCGTTGTGGCGGCGGCAACGACAACTCCTGCAATCACCGCCTTAGATGCGATTCCTACACCTGCAGCGGTTGCTGCCCCAGCGGCAGTTCCGCCGGCGGCAGCGCCTCCGGCGGCGGCCCCGGCAGCGGCGCCTGCCCCGGCCGCGGCGGCTGCCGCTTTACTTGAGCACTTCTCTTCAAGCTGCTTGATCTGCGCTGCCTGCACCACCTGGCTGGCGCCGGTGGCTGGACGCGCGCCGGGGACCTGCGAACCGTTGACTTCAATTCGACGGCCCACGTATTGGTCCAGATTGCCCTTCAACTCGACCGTCACATTGGCGGCTTCGTCGGTCAGGAGAAACTTCGAATCCCGTTTGACCAGGCAGCCGGTAACCAGTGTCGGACCCAAGGCGCCGGCGTCGGATGGCAGTTCAAACTCCAGCGCGCGTCCGGCCGCCAGGGCGGCGATCATGACGCCATGCGCGTTGGTCACGCGCAGATTGCCGCGCAACACGGCCACTTGAATCCTGTTCGCCGCGGTCAGTTGTACCGTACCCGTCGAGCCCAGGCCGTCGGGCACAACCCGTAGCGTCCTCGCCTCCATGTGGTAGTTCGGAGGAGAACCGGCGGGGTTTGTCATCTGCCCCCCGCCGCGCTGCAGCACCATGCGGTTGGCGTAAACAGTTCCCTTCGACCCGGAGGCCAGTTGCACGCTGACGCCGTTGGTCAAACGGAGGTCGCTCGCCGTCCGGCCTGTCTCCACCGTCGTTCCGTCGAACAGCGTGCCGTTCCCGTTGACCGCGGCCTCGTCCATCCGAATCCCACCCCTGGCGGTAGCAACGCCAATCACCGACGACGCCGCCATCCCAACCGACAACTGCGCCGAGAGAACCACTGCCAATCCGAACTGAAATGTCATCACCGATATGCTCCTCATACTTCCCCTTGCCTGGTTCATTCCATGCGTACTGACCGGCGGTTCGTTCCGCCCATCGACCCGGCCTCGCGCCGGGGACCTGCCAGCCGCGGGTCCTTAAAGCTTCCCTGCTGGCTTCTCGCCAAAGGGGCTACGCTCTTGCCGTACTTCGTTTCCGCTCAGTGCTCGTCAACCGGGAACGGCTCCTCATAGCAGAGAACACAACTGCCCTTCCGCCACTGAAGAGGTGTGACCGCCACGGAAACGTATCACGTGATATTCATCGGTCCATTAACGCTCGTTGAGGAGCCAAACCTTGCCTGAGAAATTTCTGAGTGCCCTGCGTTCAGGAGGTAGAGTATTCACCTGCTATCTGCCCTTACTCCTGCTCACGTCAGCGCTCCTTCTTTCTCTTTCTCAACTCTCCTCGGCAATCTTCGAAGGCTTCGGAACCCTCTCGCATCTCCGTTGGGCGCGGAGTTTGAATCCACTCGACCACCAGCCGCACCTCTTGTTGGCAGACCTCGAGCCGGAGCGCTCACTCTGGCATTGGGCGCGCATCCGCACGATTCATCCTCTTTATGCGCCCGCGTGGGTCCGCTTGGGCCTAGAACAGGAGATGTCCGGTAACGCGCCGGAAGCCGAGCGCACACTCCTGCACGCGGCCAGCCTCGACCGGACTTTTCTCCCACAATGGACTTTGGCGAATTTCTACTTCCGCCAGGGCCGCCCGGACCGCTTCTGGACGCACGCCCGGCGCGCGGTGGCGGTATATCAAGGCGATCTCACAGGCGTCCTTCAATTGTGTTTGCGGCTGGAGCCCGACCCAGTCCGCATGTGGGAACGCCTGGCGCCAGTCTATCCGCCCGCGCGAATGGATCTCATGCGGCTGTTGCTCGCCGCGGGCCGATTCAACGACGCGGCGCGCGTGGCGGGGCTGGTCGCTTCGGTACGGACTCACGATACGCGAGATCTGTTGTTGGAGGCGTGCGAACAGGCGGCTCGGCGGGATGAAGCTGCGGCGGCCCTGGCGTTTTGGAACGCGGCGGCGCGGAACGGAAGGATCCCGCTGCCCCCGCTCGATCCCGCCAAGGGCGTCTATCTGGCCGACAGAGCGTTCCAGTTCCAACCCGCCGGCGGCTGCTTCGGCTGGCGGGCGCCGTCTCAGGATGGAGTCTACGTGCATGCGGGAAAGCCCGCGGGGCTCCGCATTGAGCTGACGGGCCGGCAGGCTGAGGGAATCCAACTCGCCGCGGTACGCATCCCAGTGTTGCCCAGACGGCGCTACCGGCTTGCGTGGCGCTATTCGGCCGGCCTGCGCGGCGGTTCCGAGCCTCCGCAGTGGCGCATCAATGGATCGGTGGGCAAGTGGCTCACGGAGGCGCACGGAGCGGAAGATTCGCTTGAGTTCGAGGCCGGTCCGAAGGCGCTCGCGGAGCTCTCTCTCGCGGTGGCGCGATCGAGGGGAACGACACGTCCGGAGGGCACGTTGCGGCTGGAATGGGTGTCGATCTCGGAGACGAGCGCCGCGGGGGCCGGTCGGAAGCATCTGTGATACCTTGAAGAATCCGGCACGGACCGCGGAGGCTCGCGCCGGCTGAGGAGTGTTCCATGGAAGCTCTGGGAATGGTGGAGACGAAGGGCCTTGTTGGCGCCATCGAAGCCGCCGACGCAATGGTGAAGACCGCAAACGTGACGCTCACCGGCAAGGAGTTCATCGGCGCCGGATACGTGACGGTGACGGTGCGCGGAGACGTAGGCGCCGTAAAAGCGGCCACCGACGCCGGAGCCGCCGCCGCGCGCCGCGTGGGCGAGTTAGTGGCCGTGCATGTCATCCCCAATCCGCATGAGGACGTGGAGAAAGTCCTGCCGGGCGCCAAAAAGGGCGACAAAGCCCTCGGCTGATCCTCCGCTCTCCGGTACACGCCGGGCATTCGTGCCCTGAGAACCGCCCATGCTCGCCGACGCCGATCTCATCTCGATCCAGGAAGTGCGCACGAAGGTGGAAACCGCCTACGCGGCATTTCAGCACTACCGCAGCTTCTCGCAAGACCGCGTGGACGCGATCGTCGAAGCGATGGCCGCCGCCGCGCGCGCTCATGCGCAGCGGTTGGCCGAGTTGGCCGTGGAAGAGACCGGCATGGGCAACGCCGGGGATAAACTGGCCAAAAACCTGCTTTGCGCCGACCTATTGCCGCGC
>Ga0268299_1003706_pt1 | contig 13422 bp, 13 predicted proteins | sample NOBtaG_FD_193484 | JGI IMG/M metagenome (GOLD analysis project Ga0268299, IMG submission 193484) | Activated sludge microbial communities from bioreactor in Nijmegen, Gelderland, Netherland - NOB reactor | ecosystem: Engineered > Bioreactor > Aerobic > Activated sludge | place: Netherlands...
TCCGCCGCTTCAAGCGCTACGCGGGCGGCGGCAGCCTGGCGCACTACCTGCACGGCACGCGCATCGGCGTGATGGTCGAGTACGCCGGCGACGGCGTGGCGGCGAAGGACGTGGCCATGCATGTGGCGGCGATGAAGCCGGCCGCGCTGTCGCAGGCCGACGTCCCGAGCGACCTGGTCGACAAGGAGCGCAAGATCGCCACCGAGAAGGCCGCCGAGAGCGGCAAGCCGGCGGACATCGTGGCCAAGATGGTCGAAGGCTCGGTGCAGAAGTTCCTGAAGGAGGTCAGCCTCCTCAACCAGGTCTTCGTCAAGGCGGCCGACGGCAAGCAGACCGTCGAGCAGATGCTCAAGGGCGCCGGCACGCAGGTGAAGGGCTTCACCCTGTACGTGGTCGGCGAGGGCATCGAGAAGAAGGTCGACGACTTCGCTGCCGAGGTGGCCGCCCAGGTGGCCGCAGCCAAGGGCCAGTGAACGGCCTGTTACCCCCGGGCGGCCCACAAGGCCTGCCGGGGGTCCCCTAAACTCCCCGCAGTCCGATGGCCTCACCGGCCCCCGCTCCAGGAGATCACCGCATGCCGGCGTACAAGCGCATCCTGCTCAAGCTTTCCGGCGAGGCCTTGATGGGCGACGATGCCTACGGCATCAACCGCGCCACCATCGTGCGCATGGTGCAGGAGGTGCGCGAGATCACCGAGATGGGTTGCGAGGTCGCCGTGGTGATCGGCGGCGGCAACATCTTCCGGGGCGTGGCCGGCGGGTCGGTCGGCATGGACCGCGCGACGGCCGACTACATGGGCATGCTGGCCACGGTGATGAATGCGCTGGCGCTGGCCGACACGATGCGCCAGGAGGGCATGACCGCGCGCGTCATGTCGGCCATCGGCATCGAGCAGGTCGTCGAGCCCTATGTGCGGCCCAAGGCGCTGCAGTACCTCGAGGAGGGCAAGGTCGTCATTTTCGCCGCCGGCACCGGCAACCCGTTCTTCACGACCGACACGGCGGCCGCGCTGCGCGGCGCCGAGATCGGCGCGCAGATCGTGCTGAAGGCCACCAAGGTGGACGGTGTCTACACGGCCGACCCCAAGAAGGACCCGAACGCCACGCGCTACAGCAAGATCAGCTTCGACGAGGCGATCAGCAAGAACCTGCAGGTGCTGGACGCCACGGCCTTTGCCCTGTGCCGCGACCAGAAGCTGCCGATCAAGGTGTTCTCGATCTTCAAGCCCGGCGCCCTGCGGCGCGTGGTGCTGGGCGAGGACGAGGGCACCCTGGTGCATGTGTGACCCCTGCCGTTGCGGGAATCGATCATGAGCATTGCCGACATCAAGAAGACGCTGGAACAGAAGACCGCCAAGTCCATCGAGGCCTTCAAGGGCGAGCTGCAGAAGGTGCGCACCGGCCGCGCCCACCCGGGCCTGCTGGACCAGGTGCACGTCGACTACTACGGCTCGATGGTGCCGATCAGCCAGGTCGCCAACGTGACGCTGCTCGACGCGCGGACCATCAGCGTCCAGCCCTGGGAGAAGGGCATGGGCGCCAAGATCGAGAAGGCGATCCGCGAATCGGACCTCGGCCTGAACCCGGCCGCCCAGGGCGACCTGCTGCGCGTGCCGATGCCGGCGCTGACCGAGGAGCGCCGCAAGGACCTGACCAAGGTCGTGCGCGGCGAGGGCGAGGACTGCAAGGTCGCGGTGCGCAACCTGCGGCGCGATGCCAACGAGCAGATCAAGCGCCTGTTCAAGGACAAGCAGATCGGCGAGGACGACGAGAAGCGTGCCCAGGAAGACGTGCAGAAGCTGACCGACCGCTCGATCGCCGAGATCGACCGGCTGGTGCAGGCCAAGGAAGCCGAGATCCTCGCGGTCTGAGCCGATGCGCAGGCCGCCTGCCGTGAAGCCGGTCCCGTCCCCGATCCCACGTCACGTGGCGATCGTGATGGATGGCAATGGCCGCTGGGCCAGCAAGCGCTTCATGCCGCGCTTCATCGGCCACAAGCAGGGCGTCGATGCGCTGGTGCGCACCGTCAAGGCCTGCGCCGATCGCGGCATCGAGTACCTGACGGTGTTCGCCTTCTCGAGCGAGAACTGGAAGCGCCCCGAGGAAGAGGTCTCGGGCCTGATGAGCCTGGTGCTGGTCGCCGTGTCGAAGTACCTCGCCAAGCTGGCCAGCGAGGGCGTGCGCATCCGCATCGTCGGCGATCGCGAGGCGGTGTCCGAGAAGGTGCGCGAGGCCTGGCTCGAGGCCGAGCGCAGCACCGAGCACAACTCGCGCATCACCCTGTCGGTCGCCTTCAACTACGGCGGCCGCTGGGATGTGCTGCAGGCCTGTCGACAAGCCATCGCCGACGGCGTGCCGGCGGCGGAGCTGAGCGAGGCCCGGCTGTCCCGCTACATGGCGCTGAGTCATGCGCCGGATCCGGATCTGTTCATCCGCACCGGCGGCGAGGTGCGCATCTCCAACTTCCTGCTGTGGCAGGCCGCCTACTCGGAGCTGCACTTCACGCCCTGCCTGTGGCCCGACTTCGACGAGGTCGAGCTCGATGCCGCGCTGGCCACCTATGCGGCCCGCGACCGCCGTTTCGGCGGGGTCAAGCCGCTGCCGGCGGCCCAGCTGGCGGGGCAGGGCGCAGCTTGACCCGGCGCGATGCTGAAGCAACGCATCATCACGGCGCTGGTCCTGCTGGCGCTGCTGCTGCCCGCGCTGTTCTGGCCGCTGCTGTGGCCGTTCGCGTTGCTGATGCTGCTGATGGTCGGCGCGGCCGGCTGGGAGTGGGGTCGCCTGAATGGCCTGGCGGGCGGGCCGGCCGTGCTGCTCGGCCTGGCGATCGCGGCGGCCGGCCTGCTGGCCTACGCGTCGGGCTGGGCACTGAGGGTGCCGCCGTTGCTGTGGTGGTTCGCGACCGCCCTGTGGGTGCTGGGCGGGGCCTGGGTGCTGGCCCGGGGTGTGGCACGCTGGCCTCAGTGGCCGGTCGGGCTGCGCCTGCTGCTGGGCGCTTTGCTGCTGGGACTGGTCTGGCTGGCCCTGGCGCAGGCCAAGGCGCGTGGCGTGAACTTCCTGCTGTCGATCTTCGTGCTGGTCTGGGCGGCCGACATCGCTGCGTACTTCGGCGGGCGGGCCTTCGGTCGCCGCAAGCTCGCACCGGCGATCAGCCCTGGCAAGAGCTGGGAGGGTGTGTGGAGCGGCATGCTCGGCGTGCTGCTGCTGGCGGGTGCCTGGATCGCCTTCGATCGCAGCACCGGGCAGGCCGTGCCCAGCCTCTTCAGCGAACTGCAAGGCCGGCTCGGTCTCGTGGCCGGTGCGCTGGCGCTGCTGTTCCTGACGGCGCTGAGCGTCGTCGGCGATCTCTTCGAATCGCTGGTCAAGCGCAGTGCGGGCGCCAAGGACAGCAGCTCGCTGCTGCCCGGGCACGGCGGGGTCTTCGACCGCATCGACGCGTTGCTGCCGGTGTTTCCGCTGGCGCTGGCCCTTTGTGCGCTCTGAGGCGGAGCCGATGACGTTGCAGCGCATCTGCGTGCTCGGCTCGACCGGCTCGATCGGCGTCAACACGCTCGACGTGCTGGCGCGCCATCCGGGGCGCTACGAGGTCTTCGCGCTGAGCGCGCAGCGCCGCATCGACGAGCTCGCGCAGCAGTGCCGCATCCACCGCCCGCGCTATGCGGTGGTGCCGGATGCGAACGCCGCGGGCCGCCTGCGCGAACTGCTGGCCGGGCTGGACCTCGAGGTGCTCGACGGCGAGGCCGCGTTGTCCGAGGTGGCGGCGCACCCGGAGGTCGATGCGGTGATGGCGGCCATCGTCGGCGCCGCCGGCCTGGCGCCCTGCCTGGCCGCCGCGCGCGCCGGCAAGCGGCTGCTGCTGGCCAACAAGGAGGCGCTGGTCGTCGGCGGCGCGCTCTTCATGCGCGCGGTGCGCGAGGGCGGCGCCACGCTGCTGCCGATCGACAGCGAGCACTCCGCGATCTTCCAGTGCCTGCCCGAGGACCGCGGCGCCTGGGCACGCCGCATCGATCACATCGTGCTCACCGCGTCCGGCGGCCCCTTCCGCACCCGCGAGCCGGCCAGCCTGCGCAAGGTGACGCCGGACGAGGCCTGTGCCCACCCGAACTGGGTCATGGGCCGCAAGATCTCGGTCGACTCGGCGACGATGATGAACAAGGCGCTCGAGGTGATCGAGGCGCACTGGCTGTTCGACCTGGCGCCGTCCCAGGTGCGCGTGGTGCTGCACCCGCAGAGCATCATCCACTCGATGGTCGTGTGTCGCGACCACTCGGTGCTGGCCCAGCTCGGCACGCCCGATATGCGCGTGCCGATCGCCTACGGCCTGGCCTGGCCCGAGCGCATCGAGTCCGGCGCCGAGGCCCTGGACTTCGAGCGCCTGTCGGCGCTCAGCTTCGAGCCCGTGGACCCCGTGCGCTATCCGGGCCTGTCGCTGGCGTGGTCCACGCTGGACGGGCCGCCGGGCAGCACGGCGGTGCTCAACGCGGCCAACGAAGTGGCGGTCGCCGCTTTCCTGGCGGGAACGATCCGCTTCGATCAGATTCACAGCGTCAATGCGCACACCCTCGATCGCACCGCCATCGGACCCGCCGCGGCCGACTCGCTCGCCGGCCTGCTGGGCCTCGATGCCGAGGCCCGCTCCGTGGCCAGCCAGCACGTGAAGGCGCTCGCATGACCACCGTCCTGGCCTTCCTGCTGACGCTCGCGGTGCTGATCGTGGTCCACGAGTACGGCCACTACCGCGTGGCGGTCGCCTGCGGCGTCAAGGTGCTGCGCTTCTCGGTCGGTTTCGGGCGCGTGATCTGGCGGCGCCAGCGCGGCGAGACCGAGTTCGTCATCTCGGCGCTGCCGCTGGGGGGCTACGTCAAGATGCTCGACGAGCGCGAGGACGAGGTCGACCCCGTCGATCGTGATCGGGCCTTCAACCGCCGGCCGCTGTGGCAGCGCTCGGCCATCGTCGCGGCCGGACCGGCGGCCAACCTGCTGCTGGCCGTGCTGCTCTATGCCGCCACCAACTGGGTCGGCATGGAGGAACCCAAGGCCCTGCTCGGTACGCCGACGGCGGGCAGCGTCGCCGAGCGCGCCGGCCTCGCGGCCGGCGACTGGGTGCGGGCGACGGTCGACGAGGCGGGCGAGGAGACGCCGCTGCAGTCGATGACCGAGCTGCGCTGGCAGCTGACCGACGCGGCGCTGCGCGGCGAGAGCCTGCGGCTGCGCGTCACCGATGGCGACGGCCGGGGCGGCCGGACGGTGCGCCTGGCACTCGAAGGTGTCGGCGCGCGCGACGTCGATGCCGAGCTGATGCGCCGCATCGGCATCGGCGCGCCGTTCAGCGAACCGGTGCTCGGCAAGCTGGTCGACGGTGGGCCGGCCCACCGGGCCGGGCTTCGCGAGGGCGATCGCGTGCTGGCGGTCGATGGCGAGCGGATCGTCGATGCCGGCAGCCTGCGCCAGGCGATCCGCGGCGCGGTGCGCGACGGCACCGCGCTCACCATGGACTGGCAGGTGCAGCGGGGCGGCGAGCGGCTGGACCTCGATGTGACGCCGGCGCTGAGCGTCGATCGCGGGCAGAGCGTCGCCCGCATCGAGGCCTACATCGGGCAGCCGCCGGCGATGGTCACGGTGCGCTACGGCTTCGTCGACGGTCTGGTGCGGGGCGCGCGCCACACCTGGGACGTGGCGGCCCTCAGCCTGCGCATGCTCGGCAAGATGCTGGTGGGCGAAGCCTCGCTGAAGAACCTCAGCGGTCCGCTGACCATCGCCGACTACGCCGGTCAGTCGGCACAGCTCGGCCTGACCTACTACCTGGGCTTCCTGGCCCTGGTCAGCGTCAGCCTCGGCGTGCTCAATCTGCTGCCGTTGCCGATGCTCGACGGCGGGCACCTCATGTATCATCTTTTCGAAGCGGTGACAGGGCGGCCGGTCTCTGAAGTGTGGCTGGATCGGCTGCAGCGCGGGGGGCTGGCGATCATGCTCATGATGATGTCACTGGCCCTCTACAACGACGTGGCCCGCCTGCTGGGCCTGCACTGACCGCATGTCCCTCGCTCCAGCGTTCCTGTCCGTCGCCTCGCGCCTGCTGACCCCGCCCCGCACCCTGCGACCGACGCTGCTGAGCGCCGCGCTGGTGGCGGCCCTGCATGCGACACCGGCCTGGGCGGTCGATCCCTTCGTCCTGAAGGACATCCGCGTCGAGGGCCTGCAGCGGGCCGACGCGGGCACGGTGTTCGGCGCATTGCCGTTTCGCATCGGCGACACCTACAACGACGAGAAGGGCGCCGCCGCGTTGCGGGCGCTGTTCGCGACCGGCCTCTTCAAGGACGTCCGGCTCGAAGTCGAGGGCGACGTCGTCGTCGTGGTCGTCGAGGAGCGGCCGATCATCTCGAGCGTCAGCTTCGTCGGCTTGAAGGAATTCGACAAGGACGTGCTGACCAAGTCCCTGAAGGACGTCGGCATCGGCGAAGGCCAGCCTTTCGACCGCTCGCTGGCCGACCGCGCCGAGCAGGAGCTCAAGCGCCAGTACCTCACGCGCAGCCTCTACGGCGCCGAGGTGGTCACCACGATCTCGCCGGCCGAGCGCAATCGCGTCAACGTGACCTTCACGATGAGCGAGGGCGAGGTCGCCAAGATCAGCGAGATCCGCATCACCGGCAGCCAGGCTTTCTCGGAAGGCACGCTGCTGGGTCAGCTCGAGCTCACCACCAGTGGCTGGCTGACCTGGTACACGAAGACCGACCGCTACTCGCGCACCAAGCTCAATGCCGACCTCGAGACGCTGCGCGCCTACTACCTGAACCGCGGCTACCTCGAGTTCAACGTCGAGTCGACGCAGGTCGCTATCTCGCCGGACAAGCAGAACATCTCGATCACGATCAACGTCACCGAGGGCCAGCCCTACACAGTGACGGCGGTACGGCTCGAAGGCGACTACCTCGGCAAGGAAGACGACTTCAAGGCGCTGGTCGCGATCAAGCCGGGCGAGGCCTATCGCGCCGAGGCGGTGGCCGAGACGTCGCGCCGCTTCGGCGAGCTCTACGGCGCTTTCGGCTACGCCTTCGCGCGCACCGAGCCGCGCACCGAGATCGACCGCGCCACCGGCCGCGTCGAGGTCGTGCTGGTCGGTGAGCCGAGCCGTCGCGTCTACGTCCGCCGCATCAACGTGGCCGGCAACGCCCGCACGCGCGACGAGGTCGTGCGCCGCGAGTTCCGGCAGTTCGAGTCGTCGTGGTACGACGGCCGCCGCATCAAGCTGTCGCGCGACCGCATCGACCGGCTCGGCTACTTCAGCGAAGTCAACGTCGACACGAACGAGGTCCCGGGCTCGCCCGACCAGGTCGACCTGACGGCCGAAGTCAAGGAGAAGCCGACCGGCAATCTGCAGCTCGGCGCCGGCTTCTCCAGCGCCGACAAGGTCTCGCTGACCTTCGGCATCCGCCAGGACAACATCTTCGGCAGCGGCAACTACCTGGGCCTCGAGGTCAACACCAGCCGCTTCAACCGCAACCTCGTCGTCAGCACCGTCGACCCCTACTTCACGATCGACGGCATCTCGCGTGCCATCGACGTCTACTACCGCACCTCCAAGCCGATCAACAGCCAGGGCGAGGAGTACGAACTGGTGACGCCCGGGGCGTCGATCCGCTTCGGCGTGCCGTTCAGCGAGTTCGACACCGTGTTCTTCGGCATCGGCTGGGAGCGCACCGAGATCAAGGCCGGCGCCTCGATCCCGAACAGTTACTTCCTCTACCGCGAGGCCTTCGGTGACACCGCGGACAGCCTGCCGCTGACGCTGGGCTGGCAGCGCGATGGCCGCGACAGCGCCCTGGTGCCGACGGCCGGGCGCTTCCAGCGCGTGAATGCCGAGTGGAGCGTAGCGCTCGACACACGCTACCTGCGGGCCAACTACCAGTTCCAGCAGTGGATTCCGCTGTCCAAGCGCTTCACGCTCGGCCTCAATGCCGAGATGGGCTACGGCAAGGGGTTCGGCGGCCGCCCGTACCCGATCTTCAAGAACTTCTACGGCGGCGGCCTCGGCTCGGTGCGGGGCTTCGACCAGGGCTCGCTCGGCCCCGTCGACGTGACGGGCGCCTACATCGGCGGCAACCGGCGGGTCAATCTCAACGCCGAGTTCTACGTGCCGGTGCCGGGCTCCGGCAACGACCGGACGCTGCGCCTGTTCGCCTACGCGGACGCCGGCAACGTCTGGGGCGAGAACGAGAAGCTCAAGTTCGGCGACCTGCGCTCGTCGGCCGGCATCGGCCTGAGCTGGGTGTCGCCGGTCGGACCTCTGAAGATCAGCTACGGCGAGCCTTTGAAGAAGTTCTCGCAGGATAGAATTCAGAAGTTCCAATTCCAGATCGGGACCGCGTTCTGATGAAGACCTTGTCGATGAAGACCATGCTGGCTGCGGCCGTGCTCGCGACCGCGATGGCCGGTGCGCATGCCCAGGAACTGAAGATCGGCTACGTGAACGGCGAGCGCGTGTTGCGCGAGTCGGCACCCGCCAAGGCGGCCCAGGCCAAGCTCGAAGCCGAGTTCTCCAAGCGCGACAAGGAGCTCGCCGACACCGGCGCCCGCCTCAAGACCGCGGCGGACAAGCTCGAGAAGGACGCTCCCACGTTGCCCGAGAGCGAACGCGGTCGGCGCCAGCGCGAACTGGTCGAGCAGGACCGCGAACTGCAGCGCAAGCGCCGCGAGTTCCAGGAAGACCTGAACCAGCGCAAGAACGAGGAGCTGTCCGCCGTCGTCGAGCGCTCCAACCGCGCGATCAAGCAGATCTTCGACGCCGAGAAGTACGACCTGATCCTTCAGGAAGCCGTGTTCGCCGGCCCGCGCGTCGACATCACCGAGAAGGTGATCAAGGCGCTCAACGCCGCCAAGTGAGGCGCCCCGGCGGCGCGGTTCACGTGTCGGCGGAATCTCCGGAATCGGTCAGCCTGGGTGAAATCGCCGCCGCGCTGGGCGGCGAGTTGATCGGCCCGCCGTCGCTGCGCATCGCGCGCATCGCCCCGCTCGAGGCGGCGACCCCGGACGCGATCTCCTTCCTGGCCAATCCGCGCTATCGGCAGCAGCTGGCCGGCAGTGCGGCCGGCTGCGTGATCGTCGCGCCGGCCCTGCGCGACGAGGCGGCGGCGCGTGGTGCGGCGCTCGTGACGCCCGACCCCTACCTCTACTTCGCGCGACTGACCCAGTGGTGGGCGGCGCGCACGCGACCGGCGGCTGTGGCCGGGGTGCATCCGAGCGCGGTCGTCGATGCGGGTGCGCGGCTCGGCGCGGGTGCGAGCATCGGTCCGCTGGCCGTCGTCGAGGCCGGCGCCTCGATCGGCGATGGCGTCGTCGTCGGCGCGCAGTGCTTCGTCGGCCGCAATGCGCGGATCGGTGCGGGGACGCGGCTGCATCCGCGCGTCACGCTGGGGTTCGACTGCACGATCGGCGCGCGCGGCGTCGTGCACAGCGGCGTGGTCATCGGTGCCGACGGTTTCGGCTTCGCGCCGACCAGGGACCAGGGCTACGTGAAGATCGAGCAGCTGGGCGCGGTGCGCATCGGCGACGACGTCGAGATCGGCGCCAACACCTGCATCGACCGCGGGGCGCTCGGCGACACGGTGATCGAGGACGGCGTCAAGCTCGACAACCTGATCCAGATCGCCCACAACGTGCACATCGGCCGCGGCAGCGCGATGGCCGGCTGTTCGGCGGTGGCAGGCAGCACGCGCATCGGCGCACGCTGCACCATCGGCGGGGGCGCCGGCATCCTGGGCCACCTGACGATCGCCGACGACGTGCACATCTCGGCGCAGAGCACGGTCAGCCGCTCGATCGCGCAGCCAGGTACCTACACCGGCTTCTTCCCGCTCGACGACAATCGCAGCTGGGAGAAGAACGCTGTCACGCTGCGGCAGCTGCACGCGCTGCGCGAGCGGATCCGCGCGCTGGAGCGCAGCGCCGGCAAGACCGACGAGCCCGCCTGAGCCCGCCGCGCCACGAGACCGAGACAAGCACGCCATGATGGACATCCACCAGATCCTCGAGAAACTGCCGCATCGCTACCCCTTCCTCCTGGTCGACCGGGTGCTGGAGATGGAGCCGGGCAAGCGCATCAAGGCGCTCAAGAACGTCACGATCAACGAACCCTTCTTCGTCGGGCACTTCCCGCACCGGCCGGTGATGCCGGGCGTGCTGATCCTCGAGGCGCTCGCCCAGGCGGCGGCGCTGCTGGCCTTCTCGGTCGACGGCGAGGGCACGGACCACAACTCGGTCATCTACTTCGTCGGCATCGACGCGGCCCGCTTCAAGCGGCCGGTCGAACCGGGCGATCAGCTGACGCTGGAGGTCGAGGTCGACCGCGTGCGCGCCGGCATCCACAAGTTCCATGTCCGCGCCAAGGTTGGTGAAGAACTGGCCGCCGAGGCACAGCTGATGTGCACCAAGCGCTCGATCGCCTGAGCGGCCGCCGATGAGCATCCACCCGACCGCCCTCGTCGACCCGGCCGCCCGCCTGGCCGCCGACGTGAGCGTGGGCCCGTACACGGTGATCGGTCCGCAGGTGAAGGTCGGGGCCGGCACGAGCATCGGCGCGCACTGCGTGATCGAAGGGCATACGACGATCGGCGAAAACAACCGCATCTGGCAGTTCTGTTCGCTCGGTGCCGCGCCGCAGGACATGAAGTACGCCGGCGAGCCGACCGAGCTGGTGATCGGCGACCGCAACACCGTGCGCGAGTTCTGCACCTTCAACTGCGGCACGGTGCAGGACGGTGGTGTCACGCGCGTCGGCAGCGACAACTGGATCATGGCCTACGTGCACCTGGCGCACGACGTGCAGCTGGGCAGCCGCTGCATCCTGGCCAACAACGCGACGCTCGCCGGCCACGTGCACGTCGGCGACTGGGTCATCGTCGGCGGGCTGACCGGCGTGCACCAGTTCGTGAAGATCGGCTCGCACGCGATGGCCGGTTTCCAGACCGCGCTGTCGCAGGACGTCCCGCCCTTCATGATGGTCGACGGCAACCCTGCCGAGGTGCGCGGCTTCAACGTCGAAGGGCTGCGTCGCCGCGGCTTCGGGCCGGAGCGCATCGCCCAGGTCAAGCAGATGCACCGGCTGCTGTACCGCAAGGGCCTGACGCTGGACGACGCCAAGGGCGAGATCGCGGCGCTGCAGGGCACGGTCGAGCAGGGCGACGCCGACGTGGCCCTGATGCTCGACTTCCTCGCGGCCTCGACGCGCGGCATCGTCCGCTAGCGCGTCGCGACGATGCGCCTCGGCATGGTCGCCGGCGAAGCCTCGGGCGACCTGCTCGCCGGGCTGCTGATGGGCGGGTTGCGGTCGCGCTGGCCCGAGCTGCAGATGGCCGGGATCGGCGGGCCGAAGATGAGTGCGCAGGGCTTCGAGGCCTGGTGGCCGAGCGACCGGCTGGCCGTGCACGGCTACGCGGAGGCGCTGCGGGTCTATCGGCAGCTCGTCGCGCTGCGTCGCGAGCTCGGCGACCGGCTGCTGGCCGACCGTCCCGCGGCCTTCATCGGCATCGACGCCCCGGACTTCAACCTCGGCCTCGAGGCCCGGCTCAAGTCGGCCGGCATGAAGACCATCCACTTCGTCTGCCCGTCGATCTGGGCCTGGCGCGGCGGCCGGGTGCACAAGCTCGCGGCGTCGGCCGACCACGTGCTGTGCCTGTTTCCCTTCGAGCCGTCGCTGCTGGCAAAGGCCGGCGTGCCGGCCAGCTATGTGGGTCACCCGCTGGCCGACGCGATCCCTCTCGAGGTGCCGAGGGCGGCCGCGCGTTCGGCCCTGGGCCTGGGCGCCGAGGACGTCGTCGTCGCGATCCTGCCGGGCTCGCGACGCGGCGAGGTCCGGCACATCGCGCCGGCATTCGTGCGTGCCGCGCAGCGCCTGCGTGCCGCTCGGCCAGGGTTGCGCTGCGTGCTGCCGGTCGCGCCCGGCCTGCGGACCCTGATCGAAGCGGTCGTCGCCGACGCCGGGGCGCAGCAGGCGCTGCAGCTGGTCGACGGCCGTTCGCACGAGGTGCTGGCCGCCAGCGACGCTGCGATGGTCGCCAGCGGGACCGCGACGCTGGAGGCCGCCTTGTTCAAGCGCCCGATGGTCATCGGCTACCGCATGGCCTGGCTGAGCTGGCAACTGATGCGGCGCATGCGCTACCAGCCCTGGGTCGGCCTGCCCAACGTGCTGGCGGGCGACTTCGTCGTGCCCGAGCTGCTGCAGGACGACATGACGCCGGAGGCGCTGGCGTCCGCGGTCTTGCGCTGGCTCGACGATCCCGTCGCCAGCGCCCGCGTCGCGCAGCGCTTCGACGACATCCACCTGAGCCTGCGGCGCGACACCGCGCGGGCGGCGACCGATGCGATCGCGCGGATCCTCGAAGCCTGAGCAGCTGGGGCTGTCCTGGGACGCGCCGGGCCTGATGGCCGGGGTCGACGAGGCCGGCCGCGGGCCGCTGGCCGGTCCGGTGGTGGCCGCGGCGGTGATCCTCGACGATCTGCGGCCGATCCGCGGCCTGGGCGACTCCAAGGCGCTGGGTCCGCGCACGCGCGAGCGTCTGTTCGACGAGATCCGCGCCAAGGCGCTGTGCTGCTGCGTCGCCGAGGCCAGCGTCGAGGAGATCGACCGCCTGAACATCCTGCAGGCGACGCTGCTGGCCATGAAGCGCGCGGTCGAAGGCCTGCGGCTGGTGCCGCACAAGGTGCTGGTCGACGGCAACCGCCTGCCCGTGCTGAAGGTGCCGGCCGAGGCCATCGTCAAGGGCGATGCACTCGTCGCCGCGATCTCGGCGGCATCGATCCTGGCCAAGGTGCACCGCGACCGCCTGTGCCTGGCGCTGCACGAGGCGCACCCGCAGTACGGCTTTGCAGGGCACAAGGGCTACCCCACGCCCGACCACCTGGCGGCGCTGCGCACGCACGGGGCCTGCGGCGCGCACCGGCGCAGCTTCGGCCCGGTGCGCGCGGTGCTGGAGCCGCCGGCGTGACCAGCGGCCCGCAGCAGATCACCGCGGCCGGCAACCCGCTGCTGGTGCAGCTGCGGCGGCTGATCCGCGATCCCGGGGCCTACCGCCGGCTCGGCGAGGTCTGGATCGAGGGCGACCATCTGTGCGAGGCCTGCCTCGCACGCGGCCTCGCGCCGCTGCAGGCGGTCATCGGCGAGAGCGGCTGGTCCGACGCGCGCCTGCGTGCGCTGGCTCAGGCCGCACCGCGCGTGGCCATCGTGGCCGATGCCCTGTTTGCCCAGCTCAGCGCGCTGGAGTCGCCGGCGCGTCTGGGCTTCCTGATCGAGATGCCTGCGGCGGCGCCGCCGCGGGACGGCATCGCGACGGTCGTGCTGGACCGGCTGCAGGACGCCGGCAACGTCGGCAGCATCCTGCGCAGCGCAGCCGCCCTGGGCGTGGCGCAGGTCATTGCGCTGGAGGGCACC
>Ga0268299_1003707_pt1 | contig 13419 bp, 11 predicted proteins | sample NOBtaG_FD_193484 | JGI IMG/M metagenome (GOLD analysis project Ga0268299, IMG submission 193484) | Activated sludge microbial communities from bioreactor in Nijmegen, Gelderland, Netherland - NOB reactor | ecosystem: Engineered > Bioreactor > Aerobic > Activated sludge | place: Netherlands...
CATTTGTTTCTTCCGGTCCGCCGAAGCCTGCAAACTGGCGCATTGTCCATACTTTGCCGCGATACATATTGTTGTGAATGCCGCGGGTATAAGGAAACGCACCCGGCTCGTTCAGCTTCTCGTCGTAATTCCAGTCTTTGAGATCTTCTTTCGTGTAGACGGTCTTGAGCGGAATGCCGGAGATGGTTTCGAAAGTTTTCTCCGCTTTAGGTTTTGTCAGTTCTTTGACCATTTGTCCGCTCCTGATAGCCTTTGAATTTCTTGCCGCAATATATGAGTTATGATCACGAGTTGTCAGTCTCAGTCTACAACACGGATCTGTGGCTGTAATCTTTTCATAATCGAGGTGCTCTTGTCATGACATCGGCTGCGTCGGCTAAATCGGCTCGGGAATCGAAAACCTCAGGTCCGGAACTCATCAAAGCCATACTGCAAAGCAAGGCGCCCATTGCGGTTTCCGCTCCTACCGGCACGAATTTGAATGCCAAAGGCTGGGTGCAGGAAGCAGCCTTGAGAATGCTTTTGAACAACCTGGACAAAGAGGTGGCCGAGCGCCCTGAAGATCTCGTCGTTTATGGCGGCTCCGGAAAGGCTGCTCGCAACTGGGATTGTTTCAAAACAATCGTGAAGGAGTTAGTCGAACTCGAGAATGATGAAACTTTGCTAGTCCAGTCCGGAAAGCCGGTCGGCAAGTTCAGAACTCATGAAGACGCACCGCGCGTTTTGATTGCCAATTCGAATCTCGTCGGCAACTGGGCTAATTGGAATTATTTCCGCGATTTGGAACAGAAAGGTTTGATCATGTTCGGTCAAATGACTGCTGGTTCCTGGATCTACATCGGTACACAAGGCATTCTGCAAGGCACTTATGAAACATTCGCCGCTCTGGCGAAGAAACATTTCAACGGTTCGCTCCAAGGCAAAATCGTTCTTACTGCCGGTCTCGGCGGCATGGGCGGCGCCCAGCCGTTGGCAGTAACAATGAACGACGGCATCGCCATCTGCGTGGAAGTGGACGAAAGCCGCATCGACAGGCGATTGGAAACGAAATACCTGGATGTAAAAGCCTTCAATTTGGAGCATGCGCTGAAACTGGCCAATGAAGCGAAGGAAAAAGGAAAACCGCTGTCTATCGGTCTTCTAGGCAATGCCGCGGAGATTTTGCCTGAACTTCTGAAGCTTGGTTTTGTGCCTGATGCACTTACCGATCAAACATCCGCTCACGATCCTCTGACCGGATACGTGCCCAGGGGCTATTCTTTGGAACAGGCTGCTGCACTTCGTTCCAGCGATCCGGCGAAATATGTGGAACTGTCGACGCAATCAATTGTCGAACATGTGGAAGCGATGCTCGAGTTTCAAAAACGTGGTGCCATCACATTCGACTACGGTAATAACATCCGGCAAGTCGCATACGATAAAGGTGTCAAAAACGCCTTTGATTTCCCCGGTTTCGTCCCTGCTTACATTCGCCCTCTCTTCTGCGAGGGCAAAGGCCCATTCCGTTGGGCGGCTCTTTCAGGCGATCCGCAAGATATCGATCGAATTGACAAAGCCATTCTGGAAAATTTCAGCGGCAATAAAGAGCTCTGCAAATGGATCACGATGGCCAATGAAAAGGTCGCATTCCAGGGACTTCCGGCCCGTATTTGTTGGCTAGGATACGGCGATCGCGCCAAACTCGGCATGATTATCAATAAGCTTGTGGCATCCGGCGAAGTAAAAGCACCGATTGTGATTGGTCGCGATCACCTTGATGCCGGTTCGGTTGCCTCACCGAATCGCGAAACCGAATCGATGAAAGACGGTTCGGATGCCATTGCCGATTGGGTTTACCTAAACGCCATGATCAATGCCGTCGGCGGCGCCAGTTGGGTCTCGCTGCACCATGGCGGTGGCGTCGGCATCGGCTATTCGTTGCACGCCGGTCAAGTGATTGTGGCTGACGGCACAATCGATGCCGATCGCCGCTTGCAACGCGTGCTCACTACCGACCCGGGCATGGGCGTGATCAGGCACGCAGACGCCGGCTATGAAGAAGCGAAGTCTTTCGCCAAGAAGGCAGGCGTACATATTCCGATGAAGCAGGACTAAATAAAGCACTGCTAATTTTGCTTAAGCTTAAGTCGAGCCTTTATTCGTATGAGTGCCGGATGCGCGCTTAATATGAAAGCGGCCCACTCGGCATATCTTCAGTATGGACCCGGCAGGCAATAGTGTTCCGGCGGGATATCAAGGGTTTTACTTCCAATTAAATTACTTTTTGCCTGCCACTTCACTTCCTTTAGCGTCCGCATTATATGATCGGTAGCGTCAGGAAAAGTTTCGTCAAATCCTCTCAGGTTCTAGCTTTTCACTGATTCATCAGCCAGCCGGCTAAGGTGTTCAAAAAATGGCCCGTCTCGTTCAAAAGTTTGGTGGCACGTCGGTAGCAGACGTCAAAAAAATCCGCAAAGCAGCAGAGATTGCGGTAAAAAACGCATCCGAAGGAAATGAAGTAGCGGTCGTGGTTTCGGCGATGGGCCACACCACCGATCATTTGATTACGATGGCTGAGGAAATTTCCGACAACCCGGATGCTCGCGAAATGGACATGCTTCTTTCTACGGGCGAGCAGGTTTCAATCGCTCTCATGTCTATGGCGATTCAATCGATGGGCTGGCAGGCGCGTTCTTTCACAGGACAGCAAGCGGGCATCATCACAGGCGCCAGTCACGGCACTGCCAAAATTCGCGAGATTCGCCCTGATAAGGTCGAGTCCAGCTTGAAGCGTGGTGAAATCGCTGTTGTCGCCGGTTTTCAGGGAATTACCGAAGGAAATGACATCACCACTTTGGGACGGGGCGGCTCCGATACGACTGCTGTGGCGCTGGCGGGCGCAATCTGCGCAGAGCGCTGCGATATTTACACTGATGTCGCCGGTGTCTATACCTGCGACCCGAGAATTGTTCCGGAAGCGCGCAGGCTCTCGGCTATAAGCTATGAAGAGATGCTGGAGCTGGCCGCGACCGGCGCACAAGTCATGAATGCGCGCTCTATAGAGATGGCGATGGACAGCCATGTGCCGATAAGAGTGCGCTCTACCTTCCAGCCTGAGGATTCCGGCACGCTTATCACCAATCGTCTGGTGGCGCCTGAATACACAGTTTGCGGCCTGTCGCTTGATTTAAACCAGGCTTCCATAAACCTCAAGTGCCCCGCGCAAGACGTCGATGCGAAGCGCGTCGAGGGTGTTTCATCACTGTTTACTCGCCTGCAGGAATTGAATATTTCCACCGACATGGTCATGCTCCTGGCGCGCGAAGACGAGCCCTGCCAGGAGTTTGCCTTCACTGTAGAGAAGCGTTCCGTGCCTCGCGTTCTTTCGATAATCGAATCACTCGGTAAGACGCTCGGCTCACCGCACATCCACTGCGATACGGATATTGCACGTATTTCCGTGGTGGGAAGACGTTTGACCAGCAGGCCAGAAGTCGTAGCCACTGTTTTCGATCAGTTGAGCAGTGCGTCGATTCCTGTATTGATGGTCACTTCCGCCGACTTGAGAGTGAGCATAGTGGTGCCGGCAAGTTACGCAAAGGAAGCTGTCAGGCTGGTTCACGAACGTTTTAATCTTGCCGATGTTTCGATGGATTTCTCTCCCGGTCCTGCTTGACTGTCTTGTACAAGTCTCAATAGTTCAACCTTTCCGGCTTTTGAATACAAAACTTCGCTCAAATAGATTTGCCGATGGCAGGCGTTTAAAATAAAGAGTTTCTCAAGCGAAGTACCGTGCCCAGAGGTGTATATGCCATCATTCGACAATTTCTTCAGCAAGGTCAAAGACGCAGCCAAAGATGCCGCTGACAAAACCGGCAAACAGGCGAAGATTGCCAAGCTCAGAATCAATATCAAAACTCTTGATATGGAAAAGAACAGACATTTCCAAACCATCGGTCTGCGCACTTTCATTCTCTGGACCGAATCCAGATCGCTGGATGGTCTAGTCGATCGTGTTCATGACGAGCTCACTCAAATCGAAAGAGCGGAAGCAAGAATCAAAGAATTGGAAGAAGAGATCTCAGAAATCCACGCCGGTTCCGTCGACGTTAGCGACGTCACCGAAGAAGAAGGCGAGAAGCAGTCCTAAAGAAGCAAAATGCAGGATCACAAGCAGTTCAAAACAAAAAGCCTCGCTTTGTCGCTTGTTCTTGCATCATCACTTTTGCCGCATGGTTTATCCGGTGCGGTGCAAGCGGATACGATTTCGCCTAATATCACATCCGGTGGCAGAGTCTATTCGGAAGAAAAACCGAATAAGGCATTTTTCGGAACCGGCATGAGCGGCAGGCTCAGCGAAGCGTCGTACCTCAGATTCATGGGAGAGCAGGCACTTGATGATGGCGATTTGCCTGCTGCACTTCAGAAACTGAGCAAAGCGGTTCAGCTCGATGCCGGCGATCCTACCGGTCATTTATTGTTCGCGCGCGCCATGACGATGAAGATCAATCGCGCTTTGAAAAAAGGCGAAGATGTCGATAGCGATTTGCTGGACGATTGCATAGCTGAGTGGAAGCTGCTTGCCAGGCATGATGCGGATACATCGGAGCAAGCGGAAGCTAAAGTTCAATGCAGAAGGCTGACGAAAATCGCCAAACTTTTGAATGCGCAAATGGAAGGCAAGGTCGCCGTGAAAAAACGCGGACTTTTCTTCGGGCGTCTGGCACGCAATGACGGCGGCAGCAAAACCGCCAGAGAGAAAATCAAACTGGCAGACAAAGAGAGACCGGATAAGGACGAAGAGAAGTCGGAAGATCTCTAAGACTTCGCTGTTGCCTTTACTTTGTCAGAGCTCTTCGCTGATGCGCCGTAGATTGGTGTCAGCCAGTCCGAATATTTCTTGTGCTCGCCTCTGCACATCGCGACGTAGAATTCGCGGATCTTGTTGGTCATCTCGCCGCACTGACCGCCCGAGATTTCGCGCTTGTCGATCTCGATAATGGGGGCGATTTGCGCGCCGGTTCCGCAAAAGAAAAGCTCGTCGGCGGTGTAGAGTTCGCTTCTGTCTATTTGCCGGGCAATGCATTCATATCCGAATTCGGCTTGCGCAAATTCCATGATGCTATTGCGGGTGATGCCTTCGAGAATATTCTCAGTGGTAGGTGTTGTGATCAATTTACCGTTTTTCACCATGAATAGATTCATGGCGCTGCCTTCGGATACGTGACCGTTTTCCGATAGCACTATGCACTCGTCGAAGCCGGCAAGAATGGCGTCGGTTTTAGCCAGAGCTGTATTTGCATAGGCTCCGACGATTTTTCCGCGTGCCGGTATGGCGTTGTCCTCAACGCGTCTCCACGAGGAGACTTGCACTTTCAGTCCCGGTGCGCCGTGGAAATAATCACCGAAAGGCACGGTAAACATGCACATGTCGCTCGGATTGTCCTCGAGGCTTGGACCGACTCTCTGTCCGGTTTTGTATGCGGCAGGACGCAGGTAAGTGTCGGTCTTAGGCTCGTTTTTGCGCAAAAGCTCGACTGAGATTTTGCACAATTCATCGACGGAATATTTGACGTCATCGAGGTGCATGATCTTCATGGAGTCTTTCATGCGCACGAAGTGTTCTCTCAAACGAAACAAATACATCTCGCCGTGGGCTTCGTTCCAGTACCCTCGAATGCCTTCAAAAACAGCAGTTCCATACATGAACGAGTGGTTCATGATACTGATTTTGGCGTTCTCCAGCGGGACGAAGTTACCTTCGAAGAAAGCGTATTTGTGCGTTTTGCTCACTTACCTACCCTCTTGTGTTTACCGTGTTTCTATATCTGACCTTTGCAGAATTGAATTCGATCTTCAACCAACTTGCGTTGGCCCGAGCTTGGCTTGAGTTCTATATACTTCTCGAAAGACACTACCGCCGATCGATAGTCTTTGTCGCTTTCAAGCATGCAACCAAGCTCGTAATAAGCATCGGCATAATTGGCATCACATTGAATCGCCGCTCTGAATTCACCTTTTGCTTCGTCGAACTTGCCCAATCTTTTGTACGATTTGGCAAGCATATTCCTCAGCTCCGCAGAACTGGGATATTTAGTGACCAGTTTCAAGAAGGCGTCTTGAGCAACTTGATAGTTGCCTTTCTCGAATTCCTGCGTCGCCTGTGCCATCGGCTTGGCATATTTTTCAGCGTCGGATTTTTCAGCAAAAGACGGCGGGCAGAAAACCAGCAACACCGGAAGGAAGGCGCATACGCTCGTTTTCTGCCAGCTTTGATCTTTCATTTACTTGGTTGTCTCTTTTTTGAGGACTGTACCGGAAGTGGTCATGGTCGTTTTCGGTTGAACCGAAATACCGGAGCCACCGCTGTGATCAGGCAAGGGAGTGATGATGACTGCAGTGACATCGGTCGTCACTTTCTTCACCGAATCTCCGACCTTGACGCCGCTGCCTTTGGTGATATCGCCGGTGGCGTTATCCTGGGCGACTTCTCTGATTTTGATAAGAGCGATGGTGCTGCTCATTTCTTTCAATACTTTGCCGGTGACAGGGTCTTTGATGGTTTTGAACGGACGGTCTACCGAGAGGTGATCGCCTGCCGCTATGCCGTTTTGCTTGCCTACGTTGACGATTACTTCGCGGCCGGTAACATCGGCGACGCGACCTTCAACGTTTTGCAATGCCAGTGATTGGTTGTCCGGAATTTTTGCGGCCATTGCGATCAATTGTCCGCCCATCTGCTCAACGGCCTGGTTGGTGGCTTCGCCTGCCAGCGAGGTTCCGAAGTCGGAGCTGTCGACGTCATAGGCGCCGAACGAGCTGGAAGCTTTGGCGGATTCACCGGCGCCGTGCACGGCAGCCAGAATTTCACCGGTGTTGGTGTCGGTTACGGTCGCATCGATGGCTGTTTTTGCTTTCTGCTTGCGCGAACTGCCGTGGAAGCCGCCGAAAAGGCTGCCGACTCCACCGACGTAAGGGATGGAAACAGGGATCGGCACTGAAGGTGCAGAGTATGAAGTGCGCTTGTCTTCAAAACCGAAAGCGGTGATGGTGCCATAAACAACGGCGTCAACACCCAGCATTTTCCCGATTTTGTTGGCAGTCGAGGCATCGGCTCTGTCGCTGACAGAGAAGTTTTGTTCTTTCAAGATCGCGTCCAGGTGCTGGCGATCGATGATCGAATAAGTGCCGTCATTGACCAACTTTGTGATCAAAAGGCTGGCGACCCCTTTACCAAGGTCATATCCGCCCAGAGAACCACTGACTGCGCCGTATTCAAACGGCAGGACGGCGATTCTGCGCTTGGGACCAGCCATAGCCGCCTGCGGTATGAGAGCCGCCGCGAACAGCGTAATGATTGCGCCCAGGGCAATCGTCCTTCTTCCTTTCATTTACACACTCCTTAAATCCAATTTTGAGACCGTCTTAAATGACTCCGATAGCCAAATGCTCGCTTTCAAAGGTTTCTTTTACTACTTAGCATTTCGAGTTGGTTTTCCGCTTGAAAAGCCGCAGCATCTGATCAAATAAGAAGTACGATGCGACTTTGCAATTTAGGAGCTCTTTGACGGTCTTTTCGACGAATCATGAGTCCACATTCTAGGAGCTTCCGCTCTCACCCCGCTCCGACTTGTCAGCCGGAGGGTCGGCTCCCGGCACAAAGGCTTATCAGGAGCGAGGCTTAGTCTACTTGATAGGTGTATTTATTAAAAGGCGATTCTTATAAGAACGGCTCGCCGTCAGTATATTGATCTATGGGTGGATCGGATGTCTACGACGGGAAGAGCGCTGAAATTCCGCCCCGATGCAGCCTCAGCCGGACCGAGACTTTAGTGCCGGTCTGTTAATTTCTCCTTCATGTCGCTTATTTGCGACCTCTGTATTGCGCCATCAGCGCCATGGCGTTGCGATAACGCTTGGAGTGTTTATTTACCTGTTTGAGAACGATCACGGCTTGCCCGTAGGCGCCGGCTCTGGCTTTCGCTTTTGCTGTGTTAATGAAGCTCATCGCTTCTTTTTCCATTGCATATTCGTCCATCAAGTCACGCACGGCACGAAAGCGGGGCGATTCGGGACCGATCGGACGCAAAATAGCGGAAGCTTCATCGTACTTGTCTTCATCCGCTTTCATCTCGGCTTCGATAATTTTCTTGCGAGTCTCTATTTCGATTTCAACCGCCTGCTGAATGGGCGGCATCGAACGGTCGCTGACAGCCTGAATGACATCTCTGGCGGCGTTGTCTACAAGGCGCTTGTTGAGCTGCTGCCCAGGTACCACGTAGTCCTGGTTGTATTTCTGCACCGATGAGGTGGTAATCACCTGCCCATCACGGGTTTTGACGGTTACCGTTCCGTTATATCTAATCTGACCCGTATTCTGGTCGGTTTTCTCTGTAATAGTACAGACCACGAACCAATCCGGATTTACAGTGCTGATGACGACGTCCTGGGAGTTGGAAAGACCCATGTTGAGGCGATCGCAGACCTCCTGCTCGATGCCGCTCTGACCGCCCGGCGTGATGGACATGCGCACCGGCGGAATTGCGGCGTCGGCGGGAATGGAAAGGCCCAGCCAGAAAGCGCACACCGAAGCCAATAAAAGGACTTTTCCTTTCACCCTGCTTGCAAACATCATCTATACCTCAACCAACTGGAATCGATTTGAAAAGCGAAAGCTTGCCGAAACGAAGAGTTAGTATAAACCGTCTAGAAGAGTTCAATCCAGGCGATTCTTCCGTTTTCGCTTCCGGCTGCGGCCGCCAATCTAACTCCATCGCTCTCATAGATCTCGGTGCCGACATCATGCCGAACCCAGCGAAGATTTTGAAAAACAGTTTCAGCATCATTCAGTGTTTCAGGAATGATTTTCTCTTGCGCCAAATCCCCGGACATCCACAGTTTTGAAACAATCCCATGCTGCTCGATGGTAGTCACGCGGATAAGACCTTGTCTGAAATCGAAGGAAAAACCGTTGATCATCTCCGACACTTCACAGGTCCCGCCCAGTTTCTGAATCGCGTCTTTAACAGCCGTGCGGCCTGGCACTATGCCTCGCCAGCCATCGCCGCGCTGCCACCGTTTTTCTAAAGAGGGAGAATAGACTTCGTTCATTTTTTCTTCTCCGGGTTTCTGATTCTTTCTTCGAATGCGGCAATTTCGGCGCGCGCTTCAGGTGTATTTTTGACCAACTTTCCCGATACCGAGCGAACATAATTCGGCTCGCCGCCGGCCGCCTTTCCGTATCGCAGTGTTATTTCATCCTGATCATGTTCTTTGACTGCATCGTAAAGTCTGGGGCTGTCTTGCAACAATTCCGTGCGGCGTTTTTCATTGACTCTGTATTTCATTCCGCCTTCGGCAAACATTTCCAGAGGATTGACGAAATAGCGAGTGGACGGCTTGACCGCGGCCAGATCACGAATTTGATCGAGCGTAAAATGCTTCGCCTCTTTGACTTTCGATACCGCATCGCCTTCTGCATCTTGCAGACCACCATGTTTTCCGCAGGCACACCATTTGAATTCGTCTTTGCAGTGATCTTGATCGCGTCTGTACAACTCGCTCTGTTTGCCCGTAAAGATCCACTTTGTCTCGTGTGTTCTTGGATCTTCAAAAGGCATCCAGCCGAGTTTGCGAGCCCACTTTTCTTTGACACTTGCCGTATTCCAATTTGAATTGTGCTGGGCATTGTGCATTAACTCGTGGTGCGTCACCGCTTCGATGCTGTAGAGATGATGCTTGCCCATGCGGTCGGCATCAGCTTCCGTGATTGGTTTGCCATCATTGGCGCCTGGCTCGAAATACACAGCCTGGTGATTGTTTTTATCCTGTTGAATGAAATATGCCAGAGCCGGATCGCCTTTGTAATAGTTTGCGCTCAGAAAGTAGAACTTCACTCCATCGCCACCACCCTTCGTCAATTGGCTTGGTTGCGCCTTGTACAAAGCTGCCTCGATGCCGTGCAATTCGGCAAGATTGGCACTGCGGGATTTGATCATTCCGCCGCGTTCCCAACTGCAGTCGTCTTTTTGAATCCATTGTTTGATCACATCTTCGCCTTCTAAAGCAAATGTGACTTTGAATGTTTTAGTGAGCTCCGCCATTTTTTCATTTCTGAGCTTAACCAGCTCAGCTTCGGCTTTTTCGATGCCTTTGGCGTTTGCATCCGTAGTCAGGAGTTCTTTGTCCTGACCGTTCACTTTCAGAATGTAGACGTGCTTGTCGCCGCGCGTTTCCACTGTGACGCCGTGTTTCTTCTCGAACTTTTGCGTATCAGTAAGCGGAGCTTGTTTCTCTCCTGCTTCTTTTCGCTCAAGCGCGCGTGGAAGTCCGCAAAGGGCACCTTCCTCTTTCAATTTGTCCGGAGTTTCGGACGAGACTCGAGAGTTGGCTTTGTTTTCCGCGGCAAAAGGGGTTTCGGGAAGTTGAAGCATAGATGCGTCCACCATAAAGACGAAAATCTACACTTCTATCCAGCCTGCTCATCATAGGGCGGGCATCAGCGGATGTCGATACGCGGAATTCCCATGGCAGATTAAACTCATTGCCTGAGAAATCTATTTCTTCAGTTTCAACAAATCGGCTTTGAAGTCTTCCACGCTTGCATATCGCTCATCAAGCCTGGTAGCAGTGGCTTTCATAACTATAAGATCCAGCTCTGTGGAAACATCTTGCCTGTGATTTTGAGGAGATGATTGGCTTATCGGCTCAGGTTCTTTTCCTGTAAGCAGGTAAAACATCGTTCCACCCAGAGAATAGATGTCGCTCTGGGGAGTCGGTTTGCCTCTGAACTGCTCGGCAGGGATGTAAGCGTGTTTTCCAACAACTGTGGCAGTCGCGGAAGAATCTACTTGATACGCGACATTGAAATCCACGAGCTTTACAAAACCGTCTTGCTGCAGCATGAGATTGTCGGGAGTGATATCCCGGTGCACCAAAGATGGTGTCAGCCCGTGCATGTAGGAAAGAATATCCAAGGTTTGAATCGCCCAGTCGATGACTGCTTCTTCCGGTTGTGGACCGCGGCGATCTGTAATGGTTTTGAGCGATTCGCCGGCCACGAAATCGAGAACCAGATAGCCTCGATAGTCCTCAATGAAGGCATCTTTCAATTTGACGATATGCTCGTGATCGAGCTTGTTCAAAATTTCCGCCTCCGCTTTCAGCTTCTCTGCCGTGCGCTCAGCAGTGAGCTGACCTCTGTGGACAGGTAGAACGTATTCTTTGAGAACGACTTCTTGCCCGACCACCAGTTGTTTTCTTTCTTCTTTCGTTGCAGGATCGACCTTCATTATGTGGCGTGCTTCTTTGTTTCCCATCGAAACTTCCACTTTGCCGTCGACGCCCTCCTTGCCGTAGGCGGATTCAGGTATTGTGTCTTTTTCTACGATGGCGAGATAGGCTGTTCCCTGCCCGCCACCGCCGATAGTGCCGACCACTCGGTACATACCGTCGCAAACAAGCATGTCCTTTTCCAGAAGACCGCTGCGGGTTCTGTCTGTTGCTTTCGAGAAGTATTTGAGCCAAAGCTCAGTGTACGATTCATCAGTGGCAAAAGCAGGGTCGACATTGAATTTTGCTTTGGGCGCATGTTCTTTTATCAGGCTGAAGAAACTGCCGACATTGTTTTTAGCGGTGATGTCGGAAAGTTTGAGCCGGAAAACATTGCCTTCATTTGTAGTGAGCAGAAAGACCGGCTGGCGACCGTGGAAAATGTCCCACTTCCAGATCTGATCGACACTTTTGATGGCGGTCCATTTGAAGGCAAGATTGATCGGTCCTGAATATTCGAGCATCAAATGGCTGTCTGTCCAATCTAATTCTCTCGATTTTGCCGAGCGGGCAATGTAGGTCGCGAAAGCGGTTGTGAGCGCGCAACCGAAAGCCGCCCACGGCAAAAGGTTCAAGACCTGCGTCATGTTGTTGACGTTCTTGAAATTATGACCGCCGAGAAATGGACTGAGAAGACCGGAAAAATCAAGCTCTACAGGAGGCACGCCCGGATTCTGTTTTTGAAAATACATGAACGCCGCCATCGCCAGCAAAATGCACAAGCCGCCGACAAGGTATACGAAAGCGTGTTGCGCCAACTCGAAAAATTGATTAATACCTTCCCAGCTACGGTTCGAGGCGGCAACAGCTTCTTCGTATGGGCTTGCATATGCGGCCGTCGTTGAGCTGTTTTGCGGAGCTTCGTGTTTGCGCACTACAAAATTGTTCGCCTGCTCGCCAATCTCCTCGGTGCTGCTTTCTTGATTTTTTTCCGCTTCGGCTTGTTGGTCCGGTGTAACTTTCAAAACCGGTGCTGCCAGAGCTTCCCGCTCATGATCCTTGAAGTGGCTCATTAGTGCTCACCTGCTACGATTTTTTCGGGAGTGCTTAATGTCAAACTTTCTTGCTGATGTTCCTTCGTATACGCTCGCGCCAATGCAACAACGTCATCCGCAGTCTGCAAGCGCTCGTGAGCCTCCATGGCTGTGCATTTTTCAATCAGCTCGTTCAAGGCCGGATATTTTTCTTTCAAATCATCCGGCAGCGACGACTGTGACAGCGGCTCCGGATCATTGCCTGTGGTCAAATAATAGAGCGTGCAGCCCAAAGCATAAATGTCGCTTTGCGTTGTCGCTTTGCCCCTGAATTGCTCGGGTGGAATGTAACACTGCTTGCCGACGAGCGTTCCGGTCGCCGTCCCCAATAGTTCATTGGCTGCGCCAAAGTCAATCAGTTTGATAGAACCGAGTCTGTCCAGAACGATATTGTCCGGCGTGATGTCGCGGTGAATGATAGGCGGATCTTTTTCATGCAGGTAGCTCAGAATCAGCGCCATATCCAAGGCCCAGCGCATGACCAGCCTTTCGCCCTGAGGTCCGTGCTCTTTGACAAAAGCGCGCAAATCAAGACCGTTCACATGCTCCAACATCAGGTAATGCCTTTCGTTTTCGACAAAGTGGTCGAGCACGCGAGCGATATAAGGGTGGTTCAAACCCTGCAGAATTTTTGCTTCGCGCTCGAACATCTCGATTGCTTTGTCTTTCATTGCCGCATCGGAATTAAGCGGCACCACCGCTTCTTTGACGATGACTGAATCACCGAGTTTGTCCTTGCAGAGATAAACAGCAGACAAACCGCCGAACGAAACCTGACCGATGACGGTCAATGTCTCGTTTTTCAGCTTGGCTTTAGCTTCGAGCGGCACGAAAGCCGTGCTGCCGAAGCGGCTGGCAAGATCCTGCTCCCAAATAGCTGTAAAACTTCCGTCTGCGCCCGGGGCGGCTTGAGAGTCCGGCATGACGGTTTCAATCGCCTTTTTATCGAAGCTGCATCTGGCTTCAGGCGCATTGGAGCGAACGGCGACGACAAAGTCCTTCAAGTCGTTATTGTTCATTCCAGTCAGTTTGAACCGGGCTTCACCTACTCTGAATTTCAGCCGCAGCTCGTCGT
>Ga0268299_1003709_pt1 | contig 13410 bp, 14 predicted proteins | sample NOBtaG_FD_193484 | JGI IMG/M metagenome (GOLD analysis project Ga0268299, IMG submission 193484) | Activated sludge microbial communities from bioreactor in Nijmegen, Gelderland, Netherland - NOB reactor | ecosystem: Engineered > Bioreactor > Aerobic > Activated sludge | place: Netherlands...
TGTCCTTAAACTCCGGATTGAACTTCTTCCTTTTCTTCTTTTGCTCCATTGGAGCCTCCTTTCTGATTGACATCATATCTGGAGGCATCACACAATTCTAGCTGTCTATTTTTCGGGGGTCAGGCCAATATGCTGACTCAATAATAATGGAGGTTTAGAAATATGAAAGTGATGCTCGTCGCCTTCGCAATGAGTTTTTGCCTTTTAGGTGCAAGCGCAAAATCGACTCATGAGCAACAATCAACATGCATACCTCCTTTTCCAATGCTTAACCCTCTTGATCAGCGCGAATACGAAAAGATGTTGTCTCAAAACGAAGTCAAATGGATCCATGCAACAGCATTACATCTTGACGAATATGTGAAATCGCATGCGACTGATTTGAAAAATGTACGCTGTTGTTTTTACGTCGATAACGATGGCCGAATAAAGCAACCAATTAGTTTCGCACAAGATTTATCGGAAATGCGCAAACGAAAATTGGAAAAAGATTTGGCAAATGCTTCGCCGCTTCCGAAACCGGTCACGAGTTTGAAAGATAAACCAATATTTGTTGAATTTGACCTTGATTCAACAACTACAATTCGATTCGGACAATAATTGAGATATCGACAGTCGTATTCAATCAAGTCAAGCAACCGACTTAAATTTTTTCTTGTTGCTAATAGACCGGTCTGCTAGCTCGTCAAACCCTGCGCACGGTTAGGGTTTCCAGATTCATATGAAAACCTCGGTCACCTGCCAGTCATGAACCACGAGCTGAATTTAGCCCACCAGCCCCGCTTGTGCTGGCTGTCCGTCAGCAGTTTGATGTCGCGATCTCGTCCTTCCATCTGTGCTTCAAGATAGCCATTTCTGAAACTGGCTCCCTGTAATTGCTGTTTCAGTTCCTTTAACTCGTCGGTCATCAACTCAAGTTTTGTTTTGAGCTGAATGATTTCCGTGTTGTCTGCGCCTGTCCTGGGTTGAGGCTGTGGGTTGTCCTGTGTAACTAGCCATTCAAGACCATATTGCGCTGCTACCTTATGCCCCTTCAAGGATGAGTACTTCTGAAATGCCGCGAGGATCATAGCGAGCCGTGACGTGCTTTCCGATCAGCCCCCCGAATTCGGTAGCAGCAATTCCATTTCCTACTGCTCAGCCTCTTCTTCGTGAGTGAAGCTTTCGTGATCCGGCGTATCTCGGTGATACTTCATCACGGAAGTCTTGTGTTTGGAAGGCAGCATGTTGATGGTCTCCTCATGTGAAAGCCAGTAGAGATAGCCGAGCATGCCTGCAAGACCGAAATACGCAATGGCAATCATGACGCGCTGCTGCATTGTTGCCGGCACTTGAAGCTGGCCGCCGCGCATTGGGCGCTGGTCGGGATTTTTAAATTGGGAGAAAACATTGAAAAACGCGATCACAGCGATGATGCCGAAAAGGAAGGAATGGAAGAAGAACGCGTAAGCGAAAGCCAGACCAACGCCTGGAATAAGAAGCCACTTGTTGATCGCATTGATGACGAAGCCACCATCCAGCGGCTTGGCGGGTATCAATTGCAAGAGATTCAAGAATATTCCGACGCTGCCGGCAGCCATGAGCAGCAGATTCTGCGTCGTCACGCCGAAATAATAGAAACCGGCTGCAGCAACACCGCCGACCAGCGGTCCGGCCAGCGCCACCCAGGCATCCGTCGCTTGATCGGCAGGCATTTTTTCCATCTCCACGAAGGCGCCCAGGCCGGGTATGAACATGATCGGCTTGGGATTGAGCCCGTTGACCTTCATCCAGACGTAGTGTCCGAGTTCGTGTATAAGAATCATGCCGACGACGATAACGGCGAAGATTGGTCCGAAAAACGCCCAGTAGACGGCGATTGAAGCAAAAAACATGAAAAAGCTTTTGAAAAGCCAGCCAAGCTTGAGGAAGCTCAAGGCCTTGAGCGCCGCAAAAATATAGAACTTGCCTTTGAGCAAGATGATGCCCAGAATGCCGAGTCCGCCCAGCATGCCGCCTGCTTTGCCTTTCTTCTCAGGTGCGCTGGCGAAACCATGCTGCTCTTGCGACTGGTGCGCCTGGCGATCGAAAGGAGATTGTTGAGACAGCGGTTCGCTTTGAGGAAGCTGCGAGCGCTGATCAAAACCCTCGACAATGCGCGGTTCTCCCGAACCCATTGCTGTGTCAAATTCGCGGTTTCTTTCCGGCTCGTGCGCTGACATTCGTTTTCCTCTGATGAACTTATTGCTTTATTCCCCAATACTAACCGCTATTTTTGGGGGTCGCCCGAATTCATCTGTATATCCAACGGGCTACAAAAGCCTGGGACGCCAAGAACCTCGCGGGAAGCCAAGCGTTTCAACCAACAGATTTCAAACTGTTGGTTCGGCGTGATTATGAGTCCAAAATCACGGAACCTGCGGGCGTTTCGGGCGTCTTCCCTGTTTATCGACTGTGGGCCGCGTCAAATTTTTGGAAGCGCTTCACATGTTCAAAAGCCCGTCAGCCGCTAAAATGTGTGGGTTATGGTTTCATCAGTTCGCTCGCCCAACAGCTTACTACGCACACTCGACATCTTTGCCGTTCCATTCGGCAAAGCCTGTCAGTTGCTCGGGCAGTGCATCATTCTTCTGTTTCACACGCTTAAGTACATTGTTCGCGGCGAAATAGATTGGAAAGAAACCTGGCGCCAGAGCTACAAAATCGGCGTCGAATCTTGCATCGTGGTTTCGCTCACGGCGCTTTTCACCGGATTTGCCATGTCGCTGCAAATCTCGCGCGAACTCGTGCTTTTCGGCGCCGACACCGCCATCGGCGGGGTTGTTTCCCTGGCGTTGGTTCGCGAAATCGGTCCCATCACAGCCGGAATTATGGTGGCCGGGCGCGTCGGCTCGTCCGTCGCCGCCGAACTCACGACCATGATGATTACCGAGCAAATTGATGCGCTGAAAGTCATGCGCGTCGATCCCGTGCAATTCCTCGTGGTGCCGCGCTTTATGGCGGCGATGCTGATGATGCCGGCCCTTACGGTTTACGCGATGGCGATGGGATTGGTAGCTGGAATTTATATAGCCAACACCGCCGCAAACGTGCCTGCAGCAACGTTTCTCGATTCGGTCAAACAAACAATTCTCGACCGCGATTTCGGCACGCACTTTTTGAAGGCGTGGACGAACGCAATGCTTATCATAGTCATCTCGTGCGCCATCGGACTAAGAACCAGAGGCGGCGCGGAGGATGTCGGTATCGCAACAACGCGAACAATAGTTTGGACGATGACCATGCTCTTCGTCTTCAATTACGTCATCACCGCTGTGACATACGCTCCGAGGTGATTGAATTGCAGATGGTAAGGCAAAAACAAGCTCCGAAAACAGACGGCTCGATCAAACCAATGGTCGAGGTCAACAACGTCTACAAAACATTCGGTGACAGGCCGATTTTGAAAGGCATTTCTTTCAATGTTTATCCCGGCGAGATTCTGGGATTGGTCGGCAAATCCGGTTGCGGAAAGTCAACCATACTCAAGATTTTGTGTGGTTTGCTCGAGCCTGATGCGGGTTCGATTCAAATGCACTCGAATGAAGTCGGGCTTGTTTTTCAAAGCTCCGCGCTTTTGAATTCTTATACAGTAAAGGAAAACCTTGCCGTCGCGCTGCGCAGGCGCAAGTTGAGCAAAAAGGAAGAGGACAGAATCATTGCGGAGAAGCTCGAACTGGTCGGGTTAAACGGCTTCGAAAACAAGTACCCGACGCAGCTTTCCGGCGGTCAGCAAAAGCGGACGAGTTTTGCGCGCGCCATCGTCAACGATCCCAAAATTATTTTCTACGATGAACCGACAACCGGGCTCGATCCGGTCATTTCCACCGTCATTGAAGACTATATGAACGAGCTCGAAGACCGGCTCAATGCCGCATCGATTGTCGTCACGCACCAGCTTTCGACCTGGACCCGCACCGCCGATCGCGTGCTGCTCATGCACGACGGGCGCATAGAGTGGGAGGGCCCGCCCGATGAGGCGCTGGTTTCCACTAATCCATACATTCAACAGTTTGCCCATGCGAAGCGGGAGGGACCTCTGCTTGACAGCAACATTTGAACCCAAGACGAAGGAAGCTAAAGACAGGTCGAAGCAATTGAACTCAACACCCATCCAAAAGAAGCCCGAGGAGTCCATTCAATACGAATGGCGAGTAGGCTTTTTTGCGGCTCTGGCATTTGTTTTGCTTGCCTCCGGTTGGAGTTGGCTGAAGTCGTTTTCCACCGAGCCGCCTCAACGCTTCGGCGTGAGATTCGCTGATGTAGCCGGTCTCGCCAACAATGCACCGGTAAATCTTAATGGCGTCCGCGTCGGTGTCGTTGAAAAAATCGATCTCAAAGGCAAGAACGAAGTCATTGCCAAACTGAAGATCACGACCACCAATGTGCCGGTCACAGAGGGCTCGAAGATTACGATTCAAACCCTTGGTCTGGTCGGCGCCAAATACGTGGAAATCAATTTGCCGGAAGTGAAAGAAGGCGAACCTGCACCGGCAGTGATACCAGCAGAATCAATTGTCGAAGGTGAAAACCCGGTCCGCACCGAGCTTTATTTAAACAAGATCGCGACGAACTTCAGCAGTTTCACCGACGATATTGCATCGAAGAAATCGAGAGAAGGATTGAAGAACGCCCTGGAGAAATCCGGCACAACCATGTCCAGCATTCAATCTGCAGCCGAGAAGATGGACAAGAATATGGAAAAATTGTCCTCCGTCACCGACAGTTTGAAAGGCACGTCCGACAGATTCGGCAATACGTCTGCGAGCGCCACCCGCTTCTTTGACGAAGGCACGACCACGCTCAAAGACGTCAGAGGCGTATCAGGCAGGATGAAGAAGATCCTCGACAATCCGGCGCTGACTACCGATTTGAAAGAAACAGCTCAATTGGCGAAGGAAACGTCCGAGTCGATAAAAAGCGCCATCGGACAATTGAGCAACACCTTGCAAGACAAGCCGCTGCGCGATGACATGCTGGCGATGATGACGAAGCTCAGCACGTCGACCGAAAGCGTCGCCGCCTCGATGCGTCAAGTCGACAAGCTGGTCGGCGACCAGGGGCTGCGCAGCGATCTGAAGCAGATCACGCAAGACGCCCGCGAAGCCGTGGTAAAAGCCAATAAGCTCGTGACGGAAACGAATTTCGGCAACGATGCAACTTCCACGATGGCTTCTGTTAAGAAGGCCGCCAACCATGTCGACACCGTCGCCAAACAGCTCAATCAAGTGCTCAACAAGCGCAGCCCGCTCTTCCATTTGATGTTCGGCTCGCCCGGCAAAATCAAAGAAACGAAAGTGAAGGAAGAGAAAACCGAAACAAAAGGCGGCGAGACCAAGAAGACGACCATCGAAAAAACGACCACCGAAGCTCCCAAAGCAGAGCCGGTGCCGGAAGCGCCGAAGGCGGAGCCCTCGAATACAGCACCTTCGAACTCAGCACCCGTTCCCGGGAATACACCCGGCGAACAATCGACCGACTGGAACAAGTGATGAAATACGACACAGTTATTGGGCTGGAAGTACACGCCCAACTGAAGACGAAAACCAAGATATTTTGCGGCTGCCCAACTGAGTTTGGCCAAGGACCAAACGATCAGGTCTGTCCGATTTGCCTTGGAATGCCTGGCGTGCTGCCGGTTTTAAACAAACGCGCAGTCGAGCTTGCCATTCGCGCAGGTCTTTCTCTCAATTGCGAAATCGCGGAAACTTCCAAATTCGATCGCAAAAACTATTTCTATCCGGACCTTCCCAAAGGTTATCAAATCTCGCAATACGACAAACCGATCTGCAAAAAAGGTCACCTCACAGTCAAGGGTAAAAAGGTGCGCATCACGCGCGCGCACTTAGAAGAAGATGCCGGCAAGCTCGTTCACGCAGGCGCAGAAGGCTTGCACGGCTCTACACATTCATGTCCGGACTACAATCGCGCCGGTGTTCCCCTTTTGGAAATCGTCAGCGAGCCTGACATTACGTCACCCGACGAAGCGCGAGAATATCTCACCGAGTTGCGCACAATTTTGCGTTATGTAGATGTTTGCGACGGCAACCTCGAAGAAGGGAGCTTCCGATGCGATGCAAACGTTTCCATCAAACCCGCTGGTTCTGCGGAACTCGGAACGCGCACCGAAATAAAAAACATGAACAGCTTCCGCGCCGTTCAACGCGCAATTCAGTCGGAAGTCGAAAGACAAACACAGATTGTCGAAAGCGGCGGCAAAATCGTGCAAGAAACACGATTGTGGAATGAAGCGACCGGAAAAACATTCACCATGCGATCGAAGGAAGACGCGCATGATTACAGGTATTTCCCCGAGCCCGATCTGGTTCCTTTTTCCGTCAGTCGCGAATGGGTAAGCGAAGTGCAATCAGCGATGCCGGAATTGCCGGAAGCACGCCGCGCAAGATATGTGGAAACATGCGGAATGTCAGCGGAAGACGCCTATATACTTGCCGAAAATAAAGAATTGAGTGATTTCTACGACGAAGTGCTGAAGCTCGGAGCCAATGCAAAGACTGTCGCCAACTGGCTTTTGGGACCGGCTCTAGCTTTCATGAATGAGAACAAGTTGGAGTTCTCGCAGTTAAAAGTGACAGCGAAAATTCTTGCCGATCTTGCCGATGTCGTGAACCAAGGCACCATCGGCTCCACGACGGCGAAACAATTGCTTCCCGAACTTTTAAAAGATGGTGGCGACGTGAATGCCATCATAAAAGAAAAAGGTCTCGCGCAAGTGAGCGACGAAGCCGGTTTGAAAACCGCAGTGGAAGCCGTTATTTCACAATTCCCCGATCAGCTCGCAGAGTTTCGCAGTGGAAAAACAAAAGTGCGCCAGTTTTTCTTCGGCGAGACGATGAAATCTCTCAAGGGCAAAGGCAATCCGCAAGTCATCAATAAATTGCTCGACGAACTTTTGCCCGGCTGATAAAACAGGCCATTTCGCCCCGCGATAACAACTCAGTAACAACATCCCGAAATAATCAAATTACAGTTGGGACCTCTTCGATAGTTTGGAGGTTCGCCATGAAAGTTTTTGCGGCTCTTGCAGCTTGTTTTATTCTTTGCGGTTCCGCCGCTCTCGCCCAAATTTCTGTTCGTACAGACGATGGAAGGCAAGTCACCATCGGACAAAACGGAATTACTATCAACAGCGTCAATGCAATCAGAAGAGCAAAAGTGAAACTCGGATACGGCGGCATACAAGTAGAAAGCAAAAAGCCGCTGCGCCATTCACAAGTAAAAGTCAAAACATCACAAAAGGCTCACTCATCCATGACCCAGACAGCACAAGCGCCCGTTGCATACGTCAAAGAAAGCGTTTCCTACCAACCGACCGCAAATTCGTACCAGGTCGCTGCGGTCGCAGTCGCCGGTCCGCAATTGACAGACATGGTCATCAATGAAAACAATCAAGTCATCAAAGGAAACTGCAACGGCAACGCCATCATTGTTAACGGCAACAATTGCGAGTTGCAGCTTTCGGGCAAACTCGGACTGGTGACCATCAACGGCAATCGCAACCGCGTGCAGTCCGAGCAAATCGGATTGGTAATCGCCAACGGCAATTCCAACAATGTCACCTGGTCGCACCCGCAGGGCGCTCCGCTGGTCACCAACAACGGCAGAGACAATTCTATGCACGCCCAGCAATAATTTCGCCTTGTGCTAGATTGGAATGAGGCATCCCAGTCAGCACTTGTGTGGGTAGACCAAAACATGCAAAGTCCGATCACTGACGGGGGCAGCGCTTTTTTTCCGCTGCCCGGCAAAGACCGCACGCCTGAAGCAATCGCCGCCGAACGCAAAGAGATTCTTACTCGCTACGGCATCATGATGGGCCTTGAGGTATTTCTTTACACCTGGTCATTTGTGATGACGCCAGGCTATATCACACCGATGTTCAATTACCCAATTCCGCGGCTGGTTTTTCTCTTGCTCACCTTTTGGCAAATTTCCGCGATCGCCGGACACTGGTACCTTGCGCCTCTGAATAAGACCAACAAAGGTCTGCTCATGATCCTCTGTATTTTCATGCTCGTGCCGGGAATTTTGTTTCCCATGCTGGGACCAGCAACGATTGCGATTATGAACAGCTTGGGACCGATTTTCGGCGGTCAGTGAGCACGCCGTTCGTTTTTGAAATTGCTTCGAGATGAAACGCTCTCTCTCGCCCGTTTTCAAGCGAGCAAGAAAAATACGGGGTCTACGTGGTAAGACTTATATAGTCTTGTACCGGGCGCTGGGGTTTTTGCAGTGGCATCCGATGGGCGCACTCTAGATGTGCATCCGCATTCGTTTCTCAAACAACGCCCAGCCAGGCGAAAGTTTTCTGCGTTTCTGCCGACGCTTGCAGCGCTTATTTCTCTGCCCCTACTTGCTGTTTCATCCCTGGCCGCTCCTTATACAAGTCCGCGCGGCCCCGAGCCGTTTTACCCCCGCTTTCTTGTCTCGCCCATGCGCGACGACATCCCCTATTCACCTGTGGGCATGGGTTTGGTCACTTCGAAAGCCGGCTTCAGAATTCACCCGGTCACAGGGCGCGGCGACTTTCACTCGGGCGTCGACCTGGGCGCGCGGCTGAATCAGGAAGTCTACAATCTCCTTGATGGGCAAGTGATTCGCGTCGGTTGGCGCGGCGCGCTCGGCTATCACGTCGAGGTTTTTCATCCATATCCGGCTCCCGGCATTCGCACGATTTGCGGTCACTTAAACGCGTTTTGCGTGCGCCCAGGCGAATGGGTTTGCCGTGGTCGCGTCTTAGGATACGCAGGAACAACAGGCCGCTCGACCGGCGTACACGTCCACTACACGGTCGTTAAAGCAGACACGATGGAACTCATCGATCCTATGGAGTATCTGAAACTCATACCTAAATATGTGAAAGCGCTGAAGTCTGCTCAGTATCAAGCGGCGATTGCTTACTATCAAAAGAACGCGAAGAAGAATTTGGAGAAGGTAAGACCTCTTGACTTGGGCGATGAGGAAGAGGAGCCCAAAGAAGAAGAGACGAAGCAAACTTCGAAAAAACTCGAATACGAGATTCCGTAGATCAATTGATTAGGTACAAATTGCCGTCCTGCGAGCCGACGAAAACGCCGGACGATGAAATCGACGGCGAGCTGACAATCGGGCGCTGGGTCTTGTACTTCCATTTAATACCGCCGTTGCGGCAATCGATTGCATAGAGATTTGCATCCGAGCTTCCGACATACAACATATTGCCGGCGATAGCGGGAGAAGATGAGAGCAGCGGCACGGGGCTATTTAATTGGGTCTTCCACATCATCTTGCCGGTCGCCGCATCGAGGCAATACATTTTTAGATCGTCATTGCCTACAAAAACTTTTCCGTTGGCGCCCACCGGCGAAACGCTAAAACTCTCCTGCCCGGCGAATTTCCACTTCTGCTTGCCGCTGGCGAGATCGACGCAGTAGAAATTTTTGTCCCATCCGCCGACATAAACATGCCCATCCATAATTAGTGGGGACGAGAAGATCTTGCTGCCTGTCTTGAATTGCCATTGCGGCGTTCCATCATTCATGGACAACTTATAAATGTATCCGCCATGCGACGTGACGACGATGCTGTCGCCGGTCAATCCAGGTGAGCTAGTGATGCGCCCCTCGCCCTGGAATTTCCATTTCACTGCGCCGCTGCGAATATCGACGGCATATACATTTCCATCCCAGCTTCCTGCGTATGCAACTCCGTTGAACATTACAGGCGAGGAAGACACACGATCTTGGGTGTCCACCGACCAGAGAATTTTTCCAGTGCGCGCGTCCACTCCATATAATTTTTTGTCCTCGCATCCAACGACGACAACGTCATCGTCAACTGCCGGTGAGGATTTCACTTTGTCGCCGAGTTTTCTTCTCCAAACCATTCGGCCGGTTTTTTCATCGAGAGCATAGAGACAGCTATCGTCGGAGCCCACATAAACTGCCCCGCGGTAGATGGCCGCGGATGTGTCGACTGCTCCCTCGGCAGGAAAACTCCAGCGCAAATTTCCTTTCGGGACAAAAGACATCAATGAACCAAAACCCGTGTGGTTCGGGTTTTGCAGGTACATCTGCCAGCCGTTTTTAAAATGCTCCTGAAAGTTCACGCTCGTGCGAGTCACTTGCGCTTTATGAACTTCAGGGGAAACCGGAGCAGCGGACTTAGGCTCTGCACCTGCCACGGGCGCGGCTTTCTTAACTTGTGTGATCGGCGTTTTCGATAGATCGTTTGGCCTTACATTCGACGGGGTAGCACCTGTCGTTTTATCTTGCGATTGCGCAAATGCTGCACAGGGACCCAATCCGCAAAGTATCGTCACAATTGAAGCGGCAATGATGCGATCAAAATCACAAGTTGTCATGAGAAAAACCCTTTTGCGCGCACGCAGATTCGTAGCTGTTTTTGTATCGATATGGATGTGCATTATAGATCTTCGAGAGATATCGCGCGGTGAATTTTCACGCAATTTCAAAACTGCGCAAACCTCATGAAAACCAAAGCCCATCATGGTTTTCCAGCATCGATCCAAAATGATCCTTTTGAACATCTGATGGCTATGTCGTTGCAGAAAATGCAAAATTTTTGTTGGAGCAAAACAAACGCTCTCATCATAATTTCCGCGAAAGGCAAAACTGATGGCACTCTACGATCACGTGAACATCATTGTTTGAACGAGTGCTCGAAAAAGTTTTTTTCGAATTTGCAGTCAGAATCTATTGTGTATTCAATTATGCGGTGTTAGTATTCCGTCTTGTGGGTTGGGATGAGTATTTCCACTAAGGAGGAAATCCGAATGAACCGAGCTGAGCTCGTTGAAAATGTAGCTAAGACCACAGGTCAAGCTAAGTCTGAAGTGACCAGAACTCTTTCTGCCTTCATTCACACAATCACTGGCGCTCTTTCCAAAGGCGACAAGGTAACCCTCGTCGGCTTCGGAACTTTCGAACGTCGCAATCGTAAAGCCCGTACCGGCCGCAACCCGAGAACTCTCGCTCCGCTGAAAATCGCAGCAGCACGCGTTCCCGCTTTCCGCGCAGGTAAGGAACTCAAGGACATCGTAAACGGCCGCGCTAAGCAACCTACTTTGGTTCTTGCTAAGCCGAAAGCTGCTAAGCCTGCTAAGAAAGCAGCTGCTAAGCCAGCTAAGAAAGCCGCTAAGCCCGCTAAAAAGGCTGTTAAGAAGGGCGGTAAGAGAAGGTAAGCTTTCTCGATCTGAACCCTACGGAATTAATGGATTAGGTAAGGTAAGGATCATCTCAACCACTTCAAAGGGCGCAGGACTCAGGTTCTGCGCCTTTTACCTTTTTGTGGTTTGATCTGATTATGCAATCAGAAAATAAGCTCTACGAATACAAGAAAATTCTTCCGCACACTCCACACGCCCGCGGAAATCAGGAAACGAACATTGTTGACGGCGGAAAGGAGTTCGTCCTGCAATACATTGCCATGCAGGAGTTCGGAGAACTTTTTGGCGGCTATCTCAAAGGCTTTGAGGAACCAAAAACTGCGGAGCACCGTGAATTCATTGGAGTCTGGGGAAAGGACAGGGTTGCTGAATTCAAAAGGATTCTTCAAGAGCGGGGAGCCGAATTCGAATCTTGCATAATAGACGGCAATACCAGGCAGATATCAGTTACGTCGCAACAGAGAACACGCCAATGAATAAAGAAAATTCCGAAGAAAGGATCCTCGATGGCATTTGCATCGCAATGCCTTGCAGCGTGGGCTGGGACGAGATGAAGGGCGACAACAAAGTTCGCCTCTGCGGCGGCTGCAACAAAAATGTCTACAACATTTCCGAGATGAGCAAGAAGGAAGCAGAGGAAGTACTTTCGGCGCCAACGCTGCCGTGCATTCAAATTGCGCGCACGAGCGACGGTGCGATCGTCACGAATGAAGGAACAATCGGCGCTAAGGAATGTGCGACAGGCATAGAGGAGAAATCGAATGTTATTCACGGCTTCTGGTCTTACGGCAAGAGCGCTGTAAGTGCGATCCTGTCTTTGATTGCAACGTTCACCCCTCAATTGGCATCGGCGGCCGACGAGAAAACCAAACCAATAATGACCCGTGGAAAACCGGCCGTCATTGCGCCGAAACTGCACCCACAACAAGTTACTCCGGCATTGCCCGGTATGCCTGTCTTCATTCCGAAGTCACCGGCCCAAAGCATCTGGCCATCATCGATTTCCGGATTGGGTTTCTCCAAAGAAGATTTGCCGCTGGCAATTTCAGACAAATTCACTGCCGAGCAAATCAATTCCATCGACAGTAAAAAGGTCGATCTTGGAACTGTGCCGAAACAGTTGGATAAAGCGGCATGGGAGTTGTTCTTCAAAGCGAGAAAACTGCATCTGAAAGCGGCGATGCGACTGGTCAATAAGGACATCGACAAGTCGCTGCAAGATTGTCAAGAATCGCAAAAGCTGTACCAACTCGCGCTTGAGCAGATTGCGCGCGGCAGGCACGACGAGGCTTTTGCGGCGCTCGTGTATCAGGAGCAAAACAAGACCAAATTGTTGGATCAGCAAGCACGGAAGTGCCTAAATCCGGCACCAACCGAGAAATAAGCTGCTGGCTGTTTGGAGGAACTTGTTTTCAAGCGGTGAGTGGCGCGGCACAATACTTTTTGATCGAAGTTTTTCGTAATTGGAACTTCGACAGGATGACCTTGTCGGACAGTCATCTATATTTTTCCGGAGGAAACACCAGTGTTTCAAAACAGACTCGTATGGCTGGGAATTGGCGCGACGGTTCTGAATGCCGCCACCACAGTCAATCGCATGCTCAGGCGCATCGACTTCAAAGACAAAGTGGTCGTGATTACCGGCGGCAGTCGCGGACTGGGGCTCGTCCTCGCTCGTAAGTTGGCGAAAGAAAACGCCAAACTGGTTCTATTAGCGCGAAACAGCGAAGAGTTGGAAGCCGCGCAACAAGAATTGCAAGAGAAAGAAGCCGATGTGCGCATTGTCGAATGCGACGTCACGGTGCAGAAGAACGTTGAGTCGACCATCGCGAAAATAATCGAGGAGATGGGCGGCATCGACGTTCTGATTAATAATGCCGGTATTATCCAGGTCGGCCCGATGGACTCGATGAAGACCGAGGATTACAAAAACGCTCTTGACAGCCACTTCTGGGCGCCGCTGTATGCGGCTTTGGCGGTCGTTCCGCACATGAGAGAGAAGAAGTTTGGTCGCATAGTGAACATTGCCTCGATCGGCGGAAAGATAAGCGTGCCGCATCTTTTGCCCTACAACGCGAGCAAATTCGCTTTAGCGGGGCTTTCTGAAGGTCTCCGGTATGAACTGATGCCGGACAATGTTTTGGTCACTACAGTGTGCCCTGGCTTGATGCGAACCGGAAGTCATGTGAATGCCAAGTTCAAAG
>Ga0268299_1003710_pt1 | contig 13409 bp, 12 predicted proteins | sample NOBtaG_FD_193484 | JGI IMG/M metagenome (GOLD analysis project Ga0268299, IMG submission 193484) | Activated sludge microbial communities from bioreactor in Nijmegen, Gelderland, Netherland - NOB reactor | ecosystem: Engineered > Bioreactor > Aerobic > Activated sludge | place: Netherlands...
CACCGGCATCTACGAACCCACCGAGGGCTCCCTCGCCTTCGACGGCCGGCCGCTCCGGGGCCTTGATCCCGCCGCCCGCGCGCGGCTCGGTATCGCCCGGACGTTCCAGAACATCCGGTTGTTCAAGGATCTCAGCGTGCTGGACAACGTGCGCGCCGCCTACGTGCCGGTGCTGGGTTACGGTCCCCTGGGTCCGGTGCTGCGGGGACCTTCGTTCCGGCGCGAGGAACGGGAATTCGAGTCCCGCGCCCGCGCCGTGCTGGAAGAGACCGGCCTTCTGGACGCGGCAGATGCCCCCGCGGGCAGCCTCCCCTACGGCGCGCAGCGGCGGCTCGAACTCGCCCGGGCGCTCGCCACTTCTCCGAAGCTGCTGCTCCTCGACGAACCCGCCGCCGGCATGAACCCGTCCGAAAAGGCTGCCCTCGCGAAGCTCATCCGTTCCCTCAGGGAACGTCACCGCCTCACGGTGCTGCTCATCGAGCACGACATGAAATTCGTCATGGGGCTCTCGGAGAAGATCTTCGTCATGGACCACGGCGTGAAAATCGCCGAAGGTACGCCCGAAGCGGTCCGCACCGATCCGAAGGTGATCGAGGCGTATCTGGGCCCCGACCTCACCGTGAGCGAAGTCTTCGCGGCGGAACGCGAGGCCGGAACGCCGCCGGGCGGAGGGGCCTCCGCATGAACCTGCTCGAGGTCCGCGATCTCGAAGTCTCCTACGGGGCGATCTGCGCCGTTCGGAACGTCTCCTTCTCGGTCGGGGCGGGGACCATCACGACACTGATCGGTGCCAATGGGGCCGGGAAATCGACGCTGCTGAACACCATCGCAGGCCTCGTCCGGCCGGACCGGGGCTCCATCCGCTTTGACGGCGAGGAGATCGCCGGGATGAAAGCGAACCTTCTGGTGGCGAAGGGGCTCTCGCTGGTCCCCGAAGGCCGGGCCATCTTCGCCAACCTGACGGTGAGGGAGAACCTCCAGCTCGGGGCCTACCTCCGGGAGAAAGACTCCGCCGCCGACCTCGAGAAGATGCTGGAGACGTTTCCCGTCCTCCGCGAGCGGATCGCCCAGCGGGCGGGCACGCTGTCGGGCGGCGAGCAGCAGATGCTGGCCATCGCCCGGGCGCTCATGTCCCGGCCCCGGCTGCTGCTCCTCGACGAGCCCTCGCTCGGCCTCGCGCCGCTCATCGTCAAGGCGATCTTCGGCATCGTCCGGGAGATCGCCGCGCAGGGAACGACCGTGCTCCTCGTGGAGCAGAACGCCCGCATGGCGCTCGAACTGGCCCGGGAGGCCCACGTCCTCGAAACCGGAGAGATCGTCCTGTCGGGCCCCTCGGCGGAACTGGCCCGGAGCGAGAAGGTCAAGGCGGCCTATCTGGGCGATTAACGTACCGGTCCGTCTCCGTGTTATTCTTGAAAACACATCAGTCCGATACGAGCGGTTCGGGATCGCGGGAGGCTCCCCCCGGTCCCGGCGGAGCCGCGGACAGTTTTGCCGGAACGGACTGCGGCAGAGGAAAGAAGGAAGCGACGATGGACTACCGTAAACTGGCGATGCTGTCGGTGACCGCCCTGGCCCTGGGCGCGATGCCCCTGCGGGCGGAAGACCACGGCAAGCACAAGCAGGACGGCAAGGGCGAAAAGAAGGCCGGGATGATGATGAAGGGCGACGGCGGCATGTCCTGCGGCATGGGGGAAGGCGGCAAGGACATGGGCGAAGGCCCCGCCTGCCCGATGATGCTCAAGGGCGCGAAGCTTGAGCTGGAAAACCTGCCCAACGGGATTTCAGTGAAAGTGACCTCCGACGACCCCGAACTGGTGAAGCGGATCCAGGACAAGGCGCAGCGGATGAAGGAACGTCACGAACTCATGGCTGAAAAGCACGCCGCCGCGGCCGCCGGAGACAAGAAGGAAGAGAAGAAAGCGGAACTGAAGGACGAAAAGGCTGCCGCGCCGGAAAAGGCCAAAGACAGGAAATAAACCCTGCAGTAGCGGGTCAGTTTGAGGATGCCGGGCATATAGTCATTCTGAGCGAAGCGAAGAATCTCTTGCCTGGCGCCTTGAGATCCTTCGGCTTCGCCTCAGGATGACTGGTTCCCGCAAACAAACCGACCCACTACCAGCACCGCACACCGGCCTGCCGGACAGTCCCCCGCCTTCCTGCCGGAAGCGGGGGATTTCCCTTTTGGGCAGGACCGCCACGCCTCCGCCATAAGAACCATCCTGTTTTGCATCGCCCCGGCGGTCCCGTCAGGATGGGCGCCCCGGCGGGCAGGTCCCTCCGGACATCACGCGGGAACGAGGATTTTCACCGATGGCCGACACGCACGCGCTCGACTTCTACAACCTGGACGAACTGCTCACCGAGGAGGAGCGCATGACCCGCGACACGGTGCGCGCCTGGGTGAAGGACCGGTTCATGCCCACCGTGCGCGAGAGCTGGCGGGCCGGCACCTTCCCGGTGAAGCTGATCCCGGAGCTCGGCGAGCTCGGCATCTTCGGCGCGTCGATCAAGGGCTACGGCTGCCCCGGCATGAGCGAGGTCGCCTACGGACTCATCATGCAGGAGATCGAGCGCGGGGACTCCGGCCTCCGGTCGTTCGCCTCGGTCCAGAGCGGCCTCTCCATGACCGCCATGAACAAGTTCGGCAGCGAGGAGCAGAAACAGAAGTTCCTGCCCGAAATGCGCAAGGCGAAAATCCTGTTCTGCTTCGGCCTCACCGAGCCCGACTACGGCAGCAATCCGGGCGGCATGACGACCAGCGCCCGCACGGACGGCGACAGCTTCGTCCTGAACGGCGCGAAAATGTGGATCACGAACGGCACCATCGCCCAGTACGCCATCGTCTGGGCGAAGCTGGACGGCGGCGACTCGTCGAACATCCGGGGGTTCATCATCCCGACGGACTCGAAGGGCTTCAAGGCCCCCGAGATGCACGGCAAGATGTCCATGCGCGCCTCGATCACGAGCGAACTGGTGCTGGAGGACGTGCGGATCCCGAAGGCGAACCTGCTTCCCAGGTCGAACGGCCTCGGCTCGCCGCTGTCGTGCCTCAACCACGCCCGCTACGGCATCGCCTGGGGCGCGGTCGGCGCGGCGACGGCCTGCTACCTCGAGGCGCTGAACTACGCGAAGAACCGCATCCAGTTCTCGCGGCCCATCGCCGGCTACCAGCTCGTCCAGGAAAAACTCGCCTACATGGTCTCGGAGATCACCAAGGCCCAGCTCGTCGTCTGGAGGCTCGGCCGCCTGTTCGACGCCGGGCGGCAGACGCCGCAGATGATCTCGCTCGCCAAGCGGAACAACGTCGAGATCGCCCTCAATATCGCCCGGCTCGCCCGCGACATGATGGGCGCCAACGGCATCACCGACGAATATTGCGTGTTCCGCCACATGTGCAACCTCGAAACGGTGAAGACCTACGAGGGCACCCACGACATGCACACGCTGATCCTCGGCCAGGCCGTCACGGGACTCGCCGCGTTCGACGGGTGAAGAGGTTGCCCGGCGGCAGCAGAACGGTTATCCTGAACATCAGCGACTGGAGCGCTTGTCCCTAAAGGCAAGACCTCTTCCCAGAGCCGGTCGTTCCAAATTTCACGAAGGCCAGCGCTGGATAAAGACGTTCCCGCTGGCCTTTGTCTTTTCCCAGGCTGCCCGGACTTCCTGTTCGTGCCATTTGCCTGAAACTTCACCGGCATTTTCGTAACGGCCCGCCATGAACACCAGCAGGTCGGCCACCTGAAGAAACCGGCTGTGATGGGACTGTGTGAAATAAACGGTATCCAGAAGCCGTCCGAGCGGCCGGCCGAAATACATGGGCGTCTTGCCTTGAGATTTGAACTCCGAAAAATCGACAACGGCACTGGTGACTTCGTCAGCCTCATAGTCGCCGAACACCAGCCCCAGATCGGAAACCTGATCCAGATATTCGCAGAAACGCTCCAGAATCAGCATCAGGCCCAGCCGGTATTCCGGCATGGGATAGGTGTAACGGCGGCGATGCTGCCGGACATCTATGCAGATCATGCGTACCGGAATTCTGTTGTTGCTGACGAAGGTGGCGATGTCTTTGAATACCTGAACCCGCTCCGCCAGCTTTCGGCCTTTGGCATTCCCTTTCCCGTGAAACAGGTCTTTTCCATGAAGTTCGTTCTGCTTGGTCAGGGTCCGCGAACCGGTAAAGTTGAAGACGATTTGCGCTAACGTGCTCTCGAATTCCAGCGCCTGCCTGTCGGGAATCAACAATCCACCGATGAAAAAATGAGGGTTGTCTTCCGTGTATTTGTTCTCGTCGAAGTAACAGAGATGCATGACAGCCTTGAACGAGTCTTTAATGAATTCCTGAAATTCTATCTGTTTGGAGCGGGTTATTGAAAGGCCAGCATATTCCGGTAAAAGGCGCTCTGATATTCCGTCAGCAGTCCGGGCGAGGCAGGGCCTCGCCCCTACGGGGCCTTATTTCCCCCTCCCCTAAAAATATTTATCTGAACAATTCCCGTCGGTTGGGGCGGTGCGGCTGTGACCCCCTCTTGATATATGAATAGTATAGACTAGACTGATTCCGATAATGGGGAGGCTCGGGCCGGATTCTTCCGGCGCCTTGCCGGTCCGCCGGACGGGTTTATGCCAGTCCTCCCCGCCCGCTGTCTTTGCCCGGCGGCTTTCTACGTGCCGCCCCCTGCCTGACGGTTCTTCCGTTTCGCAGGAACCGCCCGCCTCACCCAAGGAGTCCTCTGTCCATGGAAACCACGGAAAGTCCGCTCACGCCCGCTGTACCGGTTCCACCGAATCCGCCGCCCGTTTCGCCCGAATCTCCGTTCGACAAATTCCGCGCCTCGCTGGAGCCCGCCCGCGCCGCCTACGAGGAGATCAGAAGAAAAATGGAAGCCGGGGAGCCCGTGGGCCGCGCGGGTTGGGAGAAGTTCCAGATGGGGCTGCTGGGCTCGGGCATGCAGATCATCGGGGACGGGCAGTCCTCGGCCCGGGTCCGCGCCGACGCCCTCGGCAAGTGCCTCTGGGCCGCGCAGCAGAACATGGAACTGGCCGTGCGCGAGCAGGAGCTGGAGAAAAAGCAGGACCACGATTTCGCCAAGATGGAGCGGCAGGTGGAGATCAGCGCGGCCATCTCGAACCACCGCGAATACCGCCGCCGCGAGGACGAATGGCGCCGGCGGCGGCAGGACGAGGGCCGCCATAGCAGCCTCGGGCGTCCGCGGCGCCGGGAATTCTTCGACCCGAAGCTCCTCACCTTCGCCATCCCGCTCCCGGACCGCGAGGCCGTGGAGAAGTTCACGATCTATCCGGACGATCCGCCCCAGGCGGGCGACGAGTACAGCGAGGAGTCGGTACCCTCGTGGGTGAGGAGCCGGGGGAGGACCCTGCACCCGGACGACCTCCCGGACGAGCTCTACTGGTACGGCCGACGCCCGGCGCGGTTCCCGGACCGGCAGAAGGAACCGCTCTTTAAAGTCCTCACCTGGCACCCCTGCGGGGCCGCCGCCACCTACGCCCAGACGGCGAGGGGACTGCGCGAGTGCCCGCCGGAAACCCTCACCACCCTCGACTTCGACGAGCAGAGACACGAGCTCGTTCTGGTCACGGAGGAGAACCCTCCCTTGGAGCGCGTCGTGACTCCCGGACTGGAACGGTGAAATAGAGGGGGGGGGGAGGGGGCCGGCCGCTTCGGCGGCCGCTCACTCCTGAACCGGCGCGGCGTCGCCCTTCAGGTTGATGATCGTCTCGTGCTGGGTGCCGGTGTCCTTGTCGCGGGCCGTGACGGTGAGGATGCCCTCGGGGTCGAGGTGGAAGATCGCCTCGATCTTGGGGACGCCCTTGGGGGCAGGCCGGATGCCGGTGAAGACGAAGTTGCCGAGGATCTCGTTGTTCAGGGCGTTCTCGGCCTCGCCCTGCCGGATCTGCACCTGGATCTGGGACTGGTTGTCCTTGTAGGTGGTGAAGATCTTGGATTTGTAGTTGGGGACCGGCGTGTTGCGCTCGAAGATCTTGAGGAACTTGTAGTTGGGGAGCGCGATGCCGATGGAGATCGGAACGACGTCGAGCAGCGTGATCGAGACGTCGGAGTTCTCCTCCAGCGAGTAGGCCATAATCGCCGCGCCGAGGGCGACCGCCTCGTCCGGGTTCACGGACTTGGCGGGGGGGCGTCCGAAGTAGGCTTTCACCCGCTCGGTGACGAGCGGCATGCGGGTCACGCCGCCCACGAGGAGGAGATGGTCCACGTCCTTGGGCTGGAGCTTCGCGTCGGCGAGCACCTGGTCCACGATCCGGAAGCTCTTGTCCACGAGGTCCTTCGTGAGGCCGTTCAGGATCGCGCGGTTCAGCTTCATGTCGATGGAGAGCGGCTGCCCCTCGCCGTCCACGGCGATGTAGGGGATGCTGAAGGCCACTTCCTCCACCGTCGAGAGGTCGATGCGCGCCTTCTCCGCCGCGTCGCGGATGCGCTGGATGGCGATGGCGTCGCTGGTGAGGTCGGTGCCGTGCTGGTCCTTGAACTTCTTGGCGACGAACGAGATGATCCGGTCGTCGAAGTCCACGCCGCCCAGGAACGTGTTGCCGCCCGTGGCGAGCACCTCGAACACCTTGTCTCGGATCGCGAGCAGCGAGACGTCGAACGTGCCGCCGCCCATGTCGTAGATCAGGACCTTCTCGTTCAGGCCCTTGTTGAACCCGTAGGCGAGCGCCGCCGCCGTGGGCTCGTTGATGATCCGCACGACGTCGAGCTCGATCTTCTTGCCGGCCTGCTTGACCGACTGGCGCTGCCGGTCGTTGAAGTAGGCGGGCACGGTGACCACGGCGCGGTCGATCTTTTCCTGGAGGAACTCCTGCGCGTAGTCGCGCATACGGTCCAGGATCATGGCGGCGACGTCGGTGAGCGTGAGGTCCTTTTCCGCCATGTGGATGAGGACGTTGCCGCGGGTGTCCTCCTTCATCTCGTAGCGGTAGTGCCGGCGGATCACCTCGGTGGTTTTCGCCTGGTAGTTGCGGCCGATGAGCCGCTTGGAGCCGTGAATGGTGTTGAGCGGATTGATGACCGCCTGCCGCTTGGCATCGTGCCCCACGAGCTCGCGGCCTTTTTCATCGATGGCAACCATCGATGGTACGGTGTTGGAGCCCTTGCACGGGATCACCTGGAGCTTGCCGTTGAGATAGACGGCAGCGCACGAGTAGGTCGTGCCGAGATCGATTCCGATGATGCGGCCCATCAGGGTGTGGGAGTGATTCGGATCAGAATGAGCCAGTCATCTGAGCCGGAACGCCTCTTCTCTTCCTCTCCAGAAGTGGGGACGAAGGGATTATATCCGCACCCCGTAACGATGCAAATAACCGGGACTAAAGGCGTTTTGCGTCAAAAAAACTTTTTTACCGCCTGGACGAGGGCTTCCGGCGGGGCGGCGACCGAATACCCCCCGTTTGAGGTCCGGTACATGCGCCCGATGGCGGCCGGAAGGGCGTATCTGATCTCTCCGGCCCGGTTTTTCTTGTCCGATCGGGCCGCTTTCACGATATCGGCAGGTTTCAGGCCCTTCAAAAGGCTGCGCCAGCCGGGGAAAAAATTGTGAACGCCCGCCACGATCCGGTCCCGGGAGGCGGAATCGAGGAGTCCGAGATTTTCCGCCAGCTCCGCCTCGACCGCCATGCCGGCCCAGACCGCCTCGCCGTGAAGGGTCCGGTAGCCGCGCAGGGTCTCGATCGCGTGGGCCGCCGTGTGGCCGAAGTTCAGCACCTGACGGAGGTTCGATTCCTTCTCGTCCTGTTCCACCACCCGGGCCTTCACCTCGCAGGCGCGGCGCACGAGCGGGGCGTAGAGGCCGGGCCCCGGCCGGAGATACTCTTTCGCGTTCCCGGTCAGGAGCTCGAACAGCCCCGGGTCCGCGATGACGCCGTGCTTGAACGCCTCGGCGAGCCCGGCGAGCACCTCGCGGGGCGGGAGCGATTTCAGCAGGGCCGTATCGGCCAGCACCGTTACGGGCTGCTTGAACACGCCGACGAGGTTCTTCCCGTGCGGGGTATCGACGGCGAGTTTTCCGCCGACGGAGGAGTCCACCATGGCGAGCAGCGTCGTCGGCACCTGGATGAACGGCACGCCCCGGTTCAGCGTCGCCGCCACGAACCCGGCGAGGTCGCCGATGACGCCGCCGCCGAGCGCGACGACGAGCGTGTCGCGGCCCGCGCGCCTCGCCAGCAGGCCGTCTTCCAGCTTTTCCTTCATGCGGCGGGTCTTGGACTTCTCCCCCGCCGGGACCGCCTGACGGATCACCGGAACGCCGAGGGTCTTGAGGAGCTTTTCCGTCTTCGCCCCGTAGAGCCGGTTGACGGTCCGGTCGGTAATGACCGAGACGAGGCTGAACCGTCCGGCGGCCTTCGCGGCCTCCGGCAGCAGGGCGAGGGTGCCGTCCCCGATCCGGATGTCGTAGGAGAGGTCTTCGGTCCGCTTCAGGCTGACGTGCAGGGTTTCCACAGGGCTACCTATAGCACATGGGGGGAGTTTTCCGGCGATGCCGGAGTGCCTTCGGCTGGCGCCAGCGCCGCCAGCACGATCAGCGGCCAGGGGTGAAGCAGCAGGCGGTTCAGCGAGGAGGCGAGGTGCCAGCCGAGGTCCCACGGAGAAATGACGTAGACGGCGAAGTAACCGCCAAGCAGCAGCACGGTGACGGCGATGGGGGCGAGCGTTTCAGGCAAGGCGGTCCGTCCCGGCCTTGCGAGCCAGACATATGCGGCGAGCACCCACGGGGCCCCGCTTCCGAACGTGGCGATCTCGTACAGGAAGGCGCCGCCGATCTGGAGGTAGCGGGAAAGGTCCAGAACCATTGGAAGGACGCTGCCCGCATCCCCCGGCATCACGTCGCTCGTCACTGGCACGAGCATCCGGAAAACGAGGAGGGCGAGCACGGACGGCGCCGCTCCGGCGAGAAACCGGAGGGCGCTCCCGGCGGCGGATCTCGTCCCGCGTTCCCTGAGCGCCAGTACGGTCTGCACGAGGAGGGCGACGAGCAGGAACAGCTTGCCCTCGTTCTTTGTCCACGCGGCGAGTCCGGCGAACAGCCCCGCGAGCGCGGCCGCCCGGCTGGCGCAGAAGCCGAGCCGTCCGCCGAAGCAGACGAAGGCGGCGGAGGCGGCGATGAACACGGCGAGCGGCAGGTCGGCCGCCTGCGAGGCCGCCTGTCTGGCGGCAAAAGGAGTGAGCAGGACGAGGAGCGAGAGCCAGGCGGCCACCGGCGCGTTCATCTGCCGGAGCAGGGCGAAGGCCGTTCCGTAGGCGAGGACGACAACGAGCAGCACCGGCAGGACGCTCTGGCCTTCTCCGGCGAACGCCCAGAATCTTGCCTGGAGCGCGGAGACCAGCAGCGGATAGTCCGCATGGGTCATCTCATGGAGCCCTGCGTACGTGGTGTACCAGTCCGCGCCGCCCCGGTGCAGGAACCGGGCGTGGAGGTTCCAGATCGCCCAGGCGTCCACGGTGCCGTGGGGGTTCAGGCTGAACCACCGGACGATGCAGGCGAGAATGACCGCCGTGCACAGAAGGGCCAGCGGCGGAAGCCAGCGGGGAGCGGCGGCGGCTTCCGGTACGGCAGGCGGCCCGGATTCCGGAGGGGCCTTCCGCAACCCGGCGGCTCCTGCCAGCGCCAGGGACAGGGCTCCCTCCGCCAGCGCGTATTCGCCGCCGGAGGGAAAACCCGCTGCGCGCCAGAAGAAGTAGAGCAGCGTCGCGGCGCCGAAGCCGGCGAGTCCCGAAAGGAGGAGTTTCAACTCCGGCCGTTCGCGCCCGCTCCAGAGGCCCGCGAGCGTGAGTATCCCGTAGCCGAGCAGGAACGGCGGCAGGAAGGAGAGCAGGGTCATGGCGAAACCCGCTTCCTCGCGAGCAGGCGGAGCCCCGGCTCGCCGGTGTCTTCCTGCGGCTCCCAGCCCTCGAGTACGGCGGGGCCGGGCGGGAGCGATCCGTACCCGCCCCACCAGACGGCGGTGTCCGCCGGGGCCTCGACCACAAGGAGCGCCGGAGCGATCGAATACTGGATCATGAGGAAATGGAGGAAATCCGAGGGACGGCCGGGCGGCGCGGGCTCGCCGGGGGTTTCGAGGAAACGCACCGGGCCCTTCGCCGGCATCCGGTCCCGGAGCGGCCGCACGCGGGATTCGAACGCGGTCACGTAGTCCGCGACCGGCATCTGCCGTGCGGTCTGTGCGGTCTCGATCGCCAGCGATCCGGCCGTGAACAGGCCGAAGGCCGCCAGCAGGAGCGGGGCGAGGCGTCCGCGCCGCACCTGCGGTGATTCACTGGAAGATTCCGGTTCCAAGACCGGGTCATCCTAACACGGAGAAGGAGTTCAGGCGTGCGGGGATTCTTCGCCGGCCCCGCTTGCGCACGAGAGCGCGAGGACGAGCGAGGCGGGCCAGACCTGGAGCAGCAAACGGTCGAGGGAGGTGACGGTGTGCCAGTCGAGATCCCACGGGCTCACGAGATACGCGCCGAAATAGGCGCCGAGCATGAGAACGGGGACGGCGATGCCTTCGAGAGGGGCTTTCCGGCGCACCGGGGCGAGCCACACGGCTGCGGCCGCGAACCAGGGCACTCCCCAGGAGTATTGCGCAATCCGCCGGACGAATGCCTGGACGAGAAACCCGTACCGCCCGGCGTCGGTGAGGACCCGGCCGAGCCGCCCCGGGCGGCTCGCCGCCTGCACGAGGTCGTTCGTCACCGGTATCACGAGCGCGAGCGTGACGATGGCGAGCAGCGCCGGGGCGGCCCCGGCGAGGAGCCGGATCGCCGGCCGGACCGCTTTGCGGACGCCGCCGTTGCGGGCCGCCGAGGCGGCCGCGACGAGTACGATGATCAGGAGAAACGCCTTGCCCTCGTTCTTGGTCCACGCAGCGCAGCCGGCGAAAAATCCGGCGAGCACGAGGGCCCGGTTGCGGGGGATTTCCAGCCGGTCGTGGAGGCACAGGACCGCCAGTGCCGCCGCCGCGAAAATGGCGACGGGCGTGTCGGCGAGCTGGGATGCAACCTGCCGGGCGGCTGGCGGCGGCAGCACGAGCAGAAGCCCGGCCCACGGGAGCCAGGAGAGTCCCTCGCGGCGGGCGAGGCGCGAAAGAACCGCGAACGTCACCGCCAGGACGCCGCCGTACTGGAGCAGGATGCCGGCGAACCGGGCAGGCACGGTCTCGCCCGCGTAGGTCCACAGGCGCGCCTGGAGGGAGGGATAGAGCAGGGGGTAGTCGATCTGGGTCATCGGATGGACCTGGGAATATTTCGCGGCCCAGTCCGCGCCGCTGAGGTAGAGAAACCGGGCTTTCTGGTTCCACATGACCCAGGAGTCCAGCGAGCCATGGATGCTCGGCGCGAACCAGATCCACAGGTTCCAGATCGTGAGCAGGATGACGAGGACGGCGGCGGCCTTCAGCCAGAGCGGTGCGCTGGCAGCGGGCTCTGTCGCGGGCGTTGCTTCACCGGAGGATTCCGCTTTGGGGCGGAAGCGGTTCATCGCCGTGAGGGAGACGGCCGCGAGAAGTTCGAAACCGGCATAGGTCCAGTCCGCGGGACCTCCGGAAATGCGCCAGAGGAAGTAGAGGATGGAAACAAGTCCGAATCCGGCGAGCGTGCCGAAGGTGAGGGCGAAGGCGTCCCGCTGGCGGAGCCCCAGCGGCGTCACCGCCTCCCGGCCGATCCAGACGGGGAGGAGGAGCGCGGGAAGCAGCATCGCCGTCATGGCGCGCCCTTCCGGCGGGCGAGGACGAGCAGCCCGGGATCGCCGCCGTTCACGATTTCCCACTCCCGGGCGAGGTTTTCCGGCAGGGGTTTGGGTTCCTTGCCGCTCCACCAGACGGCGATGTCCGCGGGCTTTTCATAGACCATGACCGTGGGGGCGAGGGAATACTGAAGCATCAGGAACGGCGTGTAGTCCGCCGGGCGGCCGTCCCTGCCGGTACCGGGTTCCAGGAACCGGATCCGGGGGTGAGCGCCCGGCAGGAGTCCGGCGCTGCGGGCGCGATCCGCCATGCCGGCGACGAGGCCGCCCTGCGTGTTGGTGGAGGCGATCCTGAGAGTGGCTGACGTTCCGAAAACGGCCGCTCCGAGGCCGAAGGCGGCCGCGATCACCGGGGCGGCGAGGTTCAGGGAGGTTCTGGTGCCGTTTTTCATGGCCTTCCCGGAAAAACGCCGCCCCGGATTCCGGCGCGGCGCTGTTTCGGATAACCGGAAAACGCCGGTGCGGGGAGGTTCAGTGGCGGACGACGGTGTTGCTGCGGGCGCGGAACACCACCTTGCCGTCCTTGTCCTTGCCTTCCTGGTCCACGACGAGGAAATCCATGCCGCCGGACTTGCCTTCTTTCGTGTAGATGTCGGCGATCTTCTGGGTGATGGCGATGGTCTCGCCGGCATAGAGGGGCCGCTCGTACTCGAACTTCTGTCCGCCGTGGAGCACCTTGGTCATGTCGATATTCAGTGCGTCGCGCATGTTGAACTTCGGGCGGAAGATCGTCGCGAAGGTGGGCGGAGCGGGGATCGCCGGGTGTCCGGCGGCCTTCGCGGCTTCCTCGCTGTAGTAGATCTCGCTCGGATCGCCGATGGCCTCGGCAAAGCGGCGGATGTGGCCCTTCTCGATATCGAACAGTTCGACCGGAGAGGTGAGACCGATTTTCGACTTGTCCAGAGGCATTGCCGGATCTCCTTGGCCCCGGTTCGGCGGGGCGCCGGCGCCGTTGAACGCCGGTTCCAAGAGATAGTAAAATCGGGCCAAGGTGGCAAATTGATCCTTATGGAAGCGGTGCAGCCATGAATTCCGGAACCGGAGACAGCCGCCGGACGCTGGCCTTTCTCGGGGCCGCGTTCCTCGCCGCCGTGTTCGTGGGCTACGAATCGGCGGGCAATACGGCGGCGGTGTTCGCCGTCGTGGCGCTCGGCACGCTGGGGGTCGGGGCGGGCCTGCTGCTTTCGTTCTGGGCGGCAAAGGGCATCGCCGACCGGCAGTTCCTGTTCCGGATCTTCTGCATCGGGCTCGGGCTGCGGCTCGCCATCGCCCTGTTCCAGTACAACTACCTGAGCGTGGATTTTTTCGCTCCGGACCAGAACTCCTATCATCTGCTGGGGAGCCGGGGTGCGGAGGGGTTCGTGGCCGGGCGCGATTTTTCCGCCGGTACCGAATGGAAGCACCGGTTCTACATCTTCTACGTCTCGGTGCTCTACTACCTCGTCGGGTCGAGCCCGCTCGTGCCGAGCGTCCTCAATGCGGTTTACGGCTGCGCCGTCGCCGTCCTGCTCTACCGGATCACGGCGGATCTGGACCGCCCGGAGGCCGGCCGCTACGCCGCGCTGCTCGGCATGTTCACCCCCTCGCACATGCTCTGGTCCGCCCTGAACCTCCGCGATACGCCGACGATCCTCGCCCTCGTGCTGG
>Ga0268299_1003711_pt1 | contig 13407 bp, 15 predicted proteins | sample NOBtaG_FD_193484 | JGI IMG/M metagenome (GOLD analysis project Ga0268299, IMG submission 193484) | Activated sludge microbial communities from bioreactor in Nijmegen, Gelderland, Netherland - NOB reactor | ecosystem: Engineered > Bioreactor > Aerobic > Activated sludge | place: Netherlands...
CGTCGAGCAGGTTGCGCGCCCACACTTCGAAGCTCCAGCGCTCATCGAGCGTCATGAGCCCCGCGCGCGCGTTCACGAGCCAGTACGCCTCCTGGATCTTCGCCGCCGCGAGATCCGAGCCCGTGTTCTGATCCGTGACATGCCGGAAATCGACGTAGACGAGCCCGAGCATGCTGTCGTTGAACACCGGCCGTTCAAGCGTCGTCGCGCCCGTAATCGTCCAGCGCGGCGCGTTCGTGACTTGCGCGTTCGGCAAATTACCGAACAGCGGCACGCCCGTCAGCGGATTGGCCGTCGCCGCGACCCAGCCGGTGTCGTCACCGTACTGCGCATCGACATAGGCAGCGCCACCCTGGAAGCTCAGCCCCTCCACCGGCGCGCGCCAGATCAGGTCGATCTCCAAGCCCTGGCTATCGACCTCCGGGACCGAAGCGACCACGAATTGGATGCCGTTATAGGTGTTGAGCTGGAAGTTCTCGAACGCGTTCGCGAAAATCGTGAAGTTCGCGATCAGCGAATCGTCGAGCCAACGGCTGCGTAAGCCAATCTCGTAGGAATCGACGGTCTCCGCTGGGAACGCGGTGTTGAACGCCGTGCCCGAGAAATCGCGATCGAGGTTGAAGCCGCCGCCCTTGTAGCCGCGCGCATAGGAGATGTACGCGCTCGTCGTGTCCGTAAACTCGTGCCTGAGCGCAGCGACGCCGGACCATTCGTCCTCTTCGCGCGATTGCGTGTGGCGCCCGTCGCGCGAAGGATTGAGCTCGTTGAGGCAATAGAGCCCGCGCACCGCGCCGACAGTTGCATTGCGCACGGTCGGCGTTGCGATCAGTCCGCAAGGCGAAGCCGCGATCGCCGCCTGATCGGCGCCGGAGAGACCTGCGAAGATCGTTGAGACATTCGCCGCCAAAATCGCCGGCCCGCCCCCCGCTGGAACGCCGGGCGCAAGCTCAGTGCGGATGTTGGCGGTAAGGTCTTTTTCCTCATGCGTGGCGCGCAGGCCGAACGTCAGCTGCGTGCGCGGCGTCAAAGACCAGATGTTGTGCGTGAAGAGCGCGATCTGCTGGCCGTCCTGCGTGAACGTATCGCGCTGGCGCGAACCTTCGACGTTGGCCGTGACCAAGCACGGCGCGCCGACGGCGCCGTTCAAGCAGCGGAACGCCGCGTTCAGCGCCTGCGCGTAATCGCCAAACTGCGTGCCGACGGAAGCGCCCTCGCCGCGCGTAAGCTCTTCATCGGACACATACGCGCCGATCAGCCAATCCACCGGTCCTGCAACGCCCGCGAGCCGCAACTCCTGCGAGAACGTGTCGAACCCAAAGCCCGTCGCGCCATCGAAGGCGCGGCGGCGCACGTCGAGCGCCGTGAAATCGGCGTCCTGGCCCTGATCGAAATCCCAGTTGCGATAGCCGGTCACGGACGTCAGCAAGAGATCGCCGATGGCCCAATTGGCCTCGGCTGAAACGCCCCAGTCCTGCAGCTGCTGGATGTTCTCGCGATCGCCGAACGCGCGCCGTGCGCCAAAGTCGCCTGTCCCGAGCGCGCCGATCCCGCCGGGCCCAAAGCCGCCAAGCGCCGCGACGACCTGCGAACTTGCTGCCGGATAAGCGCCCGGCGCGCCATTCACGAGCGCCGCGTTGTAGAGCACGCCTGCGCAGCAGGTTTCGTCCCGCTCGCTGTAATCAGCGATCAGCCGCAAATTGAAGTCGCTCGCCGGCGCCCAGAGCGCCTGCCCGCGCACGCTGGTTACGTCGCGCGTATTGGCGTCGCTCACGCGGCCCGCGCCATCGACGATGTCCACAAAACCATCGCGCACCGCGCGCGCCGCAAACACGCGCACCGCGAGTTCATCGGTGATGATCGGGGCGGAGAAGCCGGCCGCGACGCGCGTGTCGCCATACTCGCCGTAGCTCGCTTCCGCGTTGGCGGAGAACGCCGTCAGGTCTGGCGCGGCCGTGGTGATCGAGATGAGCCCGGCCGATGTGTTGCGCCCGAACAGCGTGCCCTGCGGCCCGCGCAGCACTTCGATCTGCGACACTTCCCCGAGATCGGTCAGCGCCACGCCGTTGCGCGCGCGATAGACGCCATCGATGAACACGCCGACGGCGGACTCGAGCCCCGGATTGGACCCTTGCGTGCCGATGCCGCGAATCCGCGCCGTCGCGGACGTCTCGTTTTCCGACACGTTGAACTGGAGCGAGGGCGTCACCGCCGTGATGTCTTGCAGGTCGCGGATGCCGGAATTGCGCACCAGATCGGATGTGATCGGCGTCACCGCAGCGGAAACGTCCTGCAGCGCCTGCTCACGCCGTGTGGCGGTGACGACGATCTCATCCGGCGCGCTTTGCGCATACGCAACAGGCGTCAAAAGCGCCGCCGCGGCGGCGAACAAATAGAACTGCGAACGTCGCGACATCATGGCTCCGAACCTCAAGCGATCCGCGCAGCCCCCGCCGCATGACGCCATTGTTCCGAGCGTTCTAGACGTGCGTTTTCACGCGGTCGAGCCTGCGCGATGGTAAGGTTTGATGACGTTACGCGATTGCCGCAACGGCGCGCGCGGCGTGCACGCAAACGTGCACTGCAAAGAGCGCTAGCCAGCGGCGCGGCGGCGCGGTTCGGCGGCAGGACGCACGGCTTCATCCAGCGCATCGCGCACACGCTCGTAATCGCCCGCGCGCGCCAGCGCGACGATCGCATCGATCCGCGCCTGCACTTCCGCGAGCGTCAGCGCGGCGCCCTGCGCAACGCGAACGGAGGGCGACACCGTCTCCGTCTCGGTTTCGTCTTCGCCGACGAGATCTTCCCGCAGCTTCTCACCTGGGCGCAGGCCGACATAGGTGATCGGCGCGTCGATATTCGGCCGCAGCCCAGCAAGGCGGATGATGTCGCCCGCCAGATCGATGATCCGCACGTCCGCGCCCATCTCAAGCAGATAATTGGCCGCCCGCGGCGCGCCTGGCTCAAGCCCGATCGTGGCGCTTTGCAGCAGGCCATCCGCTGCCTGCGCGACAGTGATGAAATAGCGGGCGACGTCCGGATCGGTGACGGTGATCGGCCCGCCTTTGGCGAGCTGGCGCTCGAACAGCGGCGCCGCAGACCCGGCCGAGCCAAGCACATTGCCCAGCCGCACCACGATACGCCGCGGCGCGCCCGCGCCGGCTTCATTGTCCATCGCGTTGCAGAGCAGCCCAGCGAGCCGCTTGGTGGCGCCCATCACGCTCTTGGGATGGACGGCCTTATCGGTCGAGACGAACACAAGGGCGGCGCCAAACGCATCGCAGGCTTCCGCCACGTGGCGCGTGCCGAGCACATTGGTGATCACGCCTTGCGCCGGGTGCTCCTCCACCAGCGGCACATGCTTGAGCGCGGCCGCGTGGAACACGATCTGCGGCCGCTCGCGCGCGAACACGCGCATCAGCTCGTCCCGGTCGCGAATATCGCTCAGCACCGCAACTAGGCCGCTCTCGGCGAGCGCCGGCTCATGGGTGAGGTTGAACAGATTGAACTCGGAGCAATCGAGCGCCACGAGGCGCGCGGGTTGCAGCCGCGCCAGGCGCCGCACCAGTTCCGACCCGATGGAACCGCCGCCGCCTGTCACCAGGATGCGTTTGCCCTCAAACGCCGCGCGCAGGATTGAGTCCGGCAGGCTGGCGACAGATGCGCCGAACAGATCGTCCAGCACGAGCGCGCGGGTGGTGACGCCCGTCTCATCTTTTTCCGCGACCAGCACCCGGCAATCGACGCGCACGGCTTCATCCAGCACGCTGCGCGCCCGGGCGCGTTCCGGCGTGGCGCCGCACCAAATCAGAACTTCCGGTTTGATCAGAGAGAGCGCGCCCGCCAGCGCATCAATCCCGCCAACAACACGCAGACCGGCAATCTCCTGCGCACCGCCCGTGCCGGTTGTAACCGCGCCGGCAAGATCGAACGCGCCATCGCTCGCAAGCGCGCCCGCGCACGCCAAGATCGAATCGGCGCCGCCAATCAAGACGGCTTTGGTTCTGCGTGCAGCGAATCCCCCCGCCGCATCGCCCTTTCGCCGGAGCGTCATGCCTTAGTGTCCCGCCCTCGTTTGCGCGCCGCGACCCTGCGACCGAACCGTCGCACTGGCAAGACCCCTACAGCGGCGGTTCCTGACGATCCTTAAACGGGTGTTGCGCCGCAAACCCGTCACAGAAAAGTCGCGCTTCCTCACTTTGGCGCCGGGAGAAGGCCATTTGTGGCCGTAACTTCAAGGGGCGCATGGAAATCGGCCCCGCCGATCTCCACAAATCCGCCTGCCGCCGCCACCAGCGCGCAGCCTCCCGCCACGTCCCAAATCATCGAGCCGGACTCGCGGTATGCGTCGGCGCGCCCGTCTGCCACATAAGCGAGCGCCACTGCCGCCGATCCAATCATGCGCACTTTGCGCCAAGCCAGCATGTTCGTGACCAGCACGTCCATCGCCGCGGCGTCTGTACGCGCGCGTGCTGGAATGCCGGTGTTGAGAACGCCGCGTGCGGGATCGGTGGTGCGTGACGGCTTGATCGCCGCACCATCGCGCCACGCGCCGAGATCGACCGCGCCCGAGTACCGCTCACCCGTGAGGAAGCAATCGACCACGCCAAGCACGGGCTTACCGCCCTCGATCAGCGCGATCGACACCGCGCATTGTGGAAAACCCTGGATGTAATTGACGCTGCCATCGAGCGGATCGACCGCCCAAAGCCTGTCTGTGCCGCCGCTCTCGTCGAGCCAGCCCGCCTCTTCCGATACGATCGGATACGGCGCGAGCTTTCGGAGCACGTCGAGGATCAGCGCTTCGGCGCGCTTGTCCGCATCGACCTTCACTTCACGCCCAAATTCGCTCTCGACGCCGGACCATTCCGCGCGATGCGCCTTGAGCGCAGCGCCTGCGCGGCCGGCGGCGAATTCCGCGATCGTCAGAAGTTCGGCGCGCTCGGCCAAAGGCATGCTCCGGAGACGCCGCGCTTCTAGAACGCCCCGGCGCCATTGGCGAGAGCATCAAGACGCGCTTTAGTTGCGTGAACCTTGGGGCAAGCATGGCGGGGTTGCGGGCAAAGGAGGAGATCGGCGCCGAGAGCCTGGCGCGCCGGCTCAACGTGCGCGCCCGCGCGCGCGCCGACGGCGCAGCCGGGCTGCCCAAGCTCGACGCGCGCGATCTCGCCGATGCTGAGCGCGATATTGCCGCCGCCGTCTCCGCCGCGCGCGCCGATGTCGAGCGCCGCCGCGCGGACCTCGCGGCCGAAACCGAGCGTGCGCTGCGCGCCGCAGCGCCAGCGCCTGTTGCGTTCGCAGCGCTCACCGCCGATGCGCGCCTTGCGCTCCGCCAAGCCGAAGGGCGCTATGCGCACGCCTACGCCGAAGCAGCTGGGCGCGCACAGGAAGCGCGCCGCCACCTCGCCGGATTCAAGGAAGACAACCGCCTGCGGCGCATCGCGATCTATCCGGCCTCGCGCGTGATGCAGGCGGGCCTCCTGCTCGCGGCAGCGGTATTCGAATCCTTGTTCAGCGCCGCGTTGTTTGCAGAAACCGATGAGCGCGGCCTGCTCGGCGGCGCCGTCACCGCGATTGGCTTGTCGGGCGCCAACGTCACGCTCGGCTTCCTCGCCGGTTTTCTTGGCCTTCGCTATCTCCAACACGTGCGCTGGCCGTTGAAGACGCTCGGCGCGCTTGCGTTCGCCGCGCTCGCCGGCGTTGCGCTCTATCTCAACTTCTTCGCCGCGATCTGGCGCCAGACGCTCACGACGCCCGCTGGCGCGGACGACGCCGGCAACTTTCTCGCGCAGGCTTTCGCGCTCACCTCGCCGCAGGCCATCGTGCTGTTGATGCTGGGCGGCGGCGTGTGGGTGTTCTCCGCCCTCAAAGGCTATTCCGGTTTCGACGATCCCTACCCCGATTTCGGCAAGCTCGACCGCGCCAGCGCCGAAGCGAACGAGGCCCTCGCCGCGTTGCGCGAAGAAGCGCGCGAGGATCTTGAACAGCCGGTTACGGAGGCGCGCGCCGCGGTGAACGCTGCGCTCGAAACCCACAACGCTGCGCTCGACCGGATGACGCGGCTCTACGACAGCGCCGCCCAAGCCGTCGCCGCGCTCGATGCAGAGGGCCGGCGCCTCGATGACGCCGCGCGAAGCGCGATCCAGCTTTACCGGCAAGAAAACATCGCCGCCCGCGCGGGTCCTGCACCGGCCTACTTCTCCGATCTCCCGCCCAACGCCGGCGCCGAACCAGATGGGCTCGCCGCCTGTGGCGCATTGATCGCAGAGGCGCGCGCCGCGCATGCGGCGGCACAAGACGCGGCGACACACGCGCGCGAGACGCTCATCGCAGACCTCGACGCAGCGACGCGCCGGCTTGAGCGCGAGCAAGACCAAGACGAGCGCTGGGCGTGAGGCGCGCCCGCCGCGCCCGCCCGCGCGGCGATACGTTGGGCGTGCTCCTGATCGCTGCCGCGTTCGTCGTTCTGTTCGCCCTCGCCGCCGCCGGCTTCTACTTGCGCCCGCCGCCGACGGACGAAGAAACGCTGTGCCGCACCGATGAGCCCGTCGCAGCGCACACGTATATCTTGGTCGACGCGACCGACCGGCTCGAGCCGCGCCACCGCCGCAAACTCACCGCCGTCGTGAATGAAGAGCGCACGCGCCTGCCGCGCTACGGGCGCTTTACGCTGGCCCAACTCCGCGCCGATCGCCCGCAGGAGCCACGCATCCTGTTCTCGCTCTGCAATCCCGGCGACGGACGCGACGCGAACCCGCTCTACCAGAACACCCGCCGCGCCCAGGAGAAGTGGGACGAAGCCTTTGGCGACGCGCTCGACCGTGCGGTGCGCCGCGCTGGCGGCGGGCGCGGCGCGAACACATCTCCGCTGCTCGCGGGCGTGCGCGCCGCGGCGGCCGACCCAGACTTCAGCAACGCAATCGCGGCGCGTCGCTTCGTCCTGGTTTCCGATCTGCTCGAATTCACGCCAGGCGGCCTCTCGCTCTATGACGAAACCGCAAGCTTCGACGGTTGGCGCACCGCCGACCCCCCTGGCCCGGCCGAACTTGAGCGCGTCGCCGTGCGTATCGTACCGCTTGACAGACCGGATGACGCAGCGGCCCAAGCGCGCGCACGCGATCTCTTCTGGCCCCGCTACTTCGATGCGGCTGGCGCGGCGCGCGTGACCTTCGATCCCGCACCCTAACGCGGCCGTAATTGTCCGCAGGAACAGCAGCCGCAATCCCCAGAATCGCTGCTGAAAATTCCGTCTGCGGATCGACGAAGGCGCGCGCGCGACTCACACTAGCTTGCTCTCCGAAATTTCGTCGGGGGTCGGAGGGTCGGCGTGAGCTTTTCCTGGCAAGGCGCAAGCGGTCGTTGGTACGAGTTCGATGTGGCGCGCGCCAAAAGGGCGTGGGAGCCGGTCGGCGGCGTCTACATGTTCGTGAAGCCGGGTGATTACCCGACAATGGAGGCCGCCGGCCCCGTCACGCTCTTCATCGCCAAGACAGCGAACTTCGAAGAGACTCTGGCGCGTCACGAAATGTGGCAATCGGCACAGCAACTCGGCGCGGGTGAAATCCACCTGCTCGTCGTGCCGGACGAAGCGACGCGCGTTCGCGTCGAGAAGGATCTACTCGACGCGCAGACGCCGATCCTCAACCGGCAAATGCTCCGCCGCGTCGCCTAGTCCGCGCGCAATCGAGTGCAGTGCGTTCACGGCCCTGCGCGTCCGGGCCGTTTTCGTTTGCTCAGACCAGCTCGTCCTTCGGCGCAAGGCGCGTCGTCATCAGGCCCGTGAGCACGACTGCGCCGTAGCTCAGCAGCATCAACGCGCCAAACGCGGAATCGAGCGTCGGATCGAGGTTCGGAAACACGCGCGAAAACTCATGCACCACGAATGCATCGAGCAGCATGCCCGGGAATGCCAGCGCAACCGCCGCTTCCGCCTCATCGCCCCGCGCTTCGCGCAGCACGCGCAGCAACAGCAACGTCAAAATCACCATCGCGAACGGGGCCGCCACGAACAGAATGAAGCGCGGCCCTTCATCGGGCACGAAGAAATACTGCCCCGCGAACCGGAACGCCGCCGTCGCGATCAGCCAAAGCAAAAAACCGACCGCAGCCGCACGCAGGATCATCGGGCTTCTCCCTCGCCGCCGCGCAACGCCATGAGCTTTGCGACGACGTCCGCCAATTTCCGCTCAGGCACGGAGGTCGACATCATGCCGGCCGCCGTCTCGCGCAGATGGGCCGCGATCTCGCCCGCCGATGCGCCCGCGGTCAACAGGCGGACAACTTCCGGCACATAACTCTCATACTCATCTTCGGGCACGCCGCAGCCAATCGGATCCCAGTCGCGCCACAAGATCGTGTTGACGGCGCGCATAAGGTCGCGCGTCGCACGGCGCGTTACCTCGGAGGTCATTGCTTCAAGAGCTCGCGCGCGACAATTACGCGCATGATCTCGTTCGCGCCTTCCAATATCTGATGCACGCGCAGATCGCGCACGATCCGCTCGACCTCATAGTCTGCGAGATAACCGTAACCGCCGTGAATCTGCAGCGCGTCGTTAGCGACCTTCGAACCGGTGTCGGTCGCGAAGCGCTTGGCCATTGCGCAGAGCTGCGTCGCATCCGGCGCCTGCGCATCGAGCGCGCGCGCGGCGCGATGCAACAACGCACGCGCAGCTTCAAGCTCAGTCGCCATGTCGGCAAGCTTGAATTGCGTCGCCTGAAAATCCGCGATCGCTCGGCCAAATTGCTTGCGCTCCTTCGCATAGGAAAGCGCGCGCTCCAGCGCGTCGCCCGCGCCGCCAAGCGAACAGGCGCCAATGTTCAACCGCCCGCCGTCGAGCCCCTTCATTGCGTAACGAAAGCCCTGCCCCTCCGGCCCGATCCGGTTGGCGGCGGGAACGCGCACGCCATCGAACATCACTTGCGCGGTGGGTTGCGCGCGCCAGCCCATCTTGTCTTCTGGCTTGCCGAACGAAAGACCCTTCGCGCCGTTCTCGACGAGGATCGCGGATACGCCGCCTGCGCCCTCGCCGCCCGTCCGGCACATCACGACGTACACGTCCGAAAAGCCGCCGCCGGAAATGAACGCCTTGGCGCCATCGATCACATACTCATCGCCATCGCGCCGCGCGCTTGTGCGCAAGCTCGCTGCATCCGAGCCGGCATTCGGTTCGGTCAAACAATAGGACGCGATCAGCTCCATGCGCGTGAGCTTCGGCAAAAACCGCTGGCGCAGCGCGTCGTCGCCGAAGGAATCGATCATCCACGCGCACATGTTGTGGATCGAGAGAAACGCCGCCGTCGAAACGCAGCCGCGCGACAGCTCTTCGAAAATGATCGCCGCATCGTGCCGCGACAGGCCCGAACCGCCGACGTCCTCACGAACATAGATGCCCGCAAAGCCGAGCTCGGCGAGCGCCTGCAGCGTCGGACGGTCGAGCCGCTCTTCCTTCTCCCATTGCGCCGCAAACGGCCGCAGCCGCTCGCGCGCGAAAGCGCGCGCGGTGTCGGCGATCATCACCTGGTCTTCGCTCAGCATGGCTCGCTTATAGCGCGCGCCTTGACCGGTGCGAATCCGCGGCGTACGCCGCCGCCCCTTCGGGGAGGGCCGCGTGAGCGAAGCGGGCAAAGCGCAAAACGTGCTCGGCGCGGCCTGGCCCCTCGCTCTCGCGGGTGTGGGCGTCGCGCTTCTGAGCGGCATGGACGCGGCAATCAAAGCAGCGGCAGAGAGCGCGCATGTCCTCGCTGTGACGCTCGGGCGCTACGCGTTCGGCGCGGCATTCGCGCTCGCAATATGGAATCACGCAGGCCGCCCGCCGGTCACCGCAGAGATGTGGCGCGCGCATGGAGTGCGCGGCCTCGTCATCGCGATGAGCGCGACGAGTTTCTTCTGGGCGATCTCGGTGCTGCCGCTCGCCGAGGCGGTCACGCTCGGCTTCGTCGCGCCCCTGCTCGTCCCGCCTGTCGCCCGTCTGATGATCGGCGAGCGGATTCGCGCGATCAACATCGTCGCGGCGCTCATCGGCTTCGGCGGCGTCCTGATCGCCATACAGGGCGCGCCGCCCGCCTCGGAAGCCCCCCAACGCGCGCTTGGCACAGCGGCGGTGCTGTTTTCCGCTGTTACCTATGCAGTTTCGCTCACATTGATGCGCGCCCGCGCACAACGCGACGGCGCTCCGATCGTCAATCTCATGGCGTCGCTTGTGCCTGCTCTGATCGTGGCGGCGCCTGCGCTGATCGTTGCGCCGCCGCCGCCGCTGCAAGCCTACGGACTGATGGCTCTCATCGGTTTGCTCGGCGCCTGCGGCATGTATCTGATGGCGCGCGCCTACGCGGCGGCGGAAGCGCAATCTCTCGCGCCACTGCAATACACTGAGCTGATTTGGGCCGGCGTCTATGGCTACCTGTTGTTCAAAGAAACGCCGCGCCCGGAAGTGATCGCGGGCGCGGCGGTGATTGTCTTGGCGTGCGCGCTGCTCGCGTACGATCAGCGCAGACGCAACTTGGCTCGCACGGATTAGCCTTCGAACGTCAGCGTGGCTTCGCCGCTCTCACGGTCCACGAAGCACTCGCCGTTGCGGCGCGTGCCTTCTGCGTCGAACACGGCGAGCGACACGCGGAAGCGCTGGGCTGAGGCGCCTTCGGCGCGGGCGCGCACGCGCGCCGGCGTCGGTTGGACCTGCGCGAGCGCTGCGGCTTCGCAAATGGCTTCTGCGCGGCTGACAGTGACGCGCGCGTAAGCCGGCGCGGCGGTGGCGGCAAGCGCGATGGCGGCGGCGAGCGCCGGCGCGGCGATACGGCTCAATTTCATGGTAGATTCTCCCCGCGCGCAGGTTGGCGCGCCCTGACGCTTTGTGTATCGGCAATTACGCCTCGGCCAAGGGAAAATTTGTATATGCAGGATATACAAATCCTATTGGGGGATGTGGCCGCCCAGTGCCTCGGGCACGCCGCGCGCCGCACAGGCCGCGCAATCTCCAATTATTTCAACGATCTGCTCCGGCCGCTCGATCTCAACCTGCCGCAATACGGTTTGCTGGTGGCGATCGGCCGTGATCCGGACCGGACGCTTTCCGCCATCGCCGACGCCCTCGGGCTCGACGACACCACCCTCACCCGCAACCTCGCTGTGCTGAAGCGCCGGGGCCTCGTTGCAGCAGAGGGCGGGCGCGGCCGGGGCGGCAAGCGCGTGCGGCTGACGGATGCGGGCGTCGCGCTCACCCGCCGGGCGGTGGAGATCTGGGCCGAAGCGAACGCCGCGATCACCGCGCATATGAGCGAGGCCGATCTCGCGGCCGGCCGCGCCTTCCTTCAAAACCTCGAAAACGCCGCGCTCTCGGCGCGCGCCCAACCGTCCCGGCGGCCATGACGACGCTTCCTGCAGACGCGATGCCGTTCGCGAAACTCATGGGCGTCGAAGTTCTGGAGAGCAGCAAGGACGGCGTGAAAGGCCGCCTGCTCGTGCGCGAAGATCTATGCACCGCCGGCGGCATTTTGCACGGCGGCGCGATCATGGCGTTCGCGGATTCGCTCGGCGCCATCGCCGGATTTCTCGCGCTCCCCGAAGGCGCCGCAGGAACCACGACGCTTGAAAGCAAGACCAACTTTCTCGGCGGCGCGAAGGCGGGAACGCACGTGATCGGAACAACGACCCCCGTGCATCGCGGCCGCCGCACCAGCGTGTGGCAGACCAAGATCGAAACGGAGGACGGCAAACCCGTCGCGCTCGTCATCCAAACGCAAATGGCGCTTGGCGGCTGAACTGCGGTTCCCTCGCGCGCTAACGCACGCGTGATCGGGAACCTTGCGCCGCGCCCGCCGTTAACCCGCCGCTAGGGCGCTGCTTGGCCCAGCGTTGGGAGACTTCAGCATCATGAGAACCGTTTTCGCAGCCGGCGCCGCCGCCGCGCTTGCGCTCGCTCTTGCGGCCTGCGGGCAATCCGCCGTGCAAGGCAGCGCAGAAGAGGCCGGCGAACGCGCCGATACGCAATTCGAGCAAGCGACCCAGGGATCGACGGATCTCAGCGACGGGCCGCTCGAGAATGCTGGCGAAGCGATCGACGAAGCCAAGCAAGACGCTCAGGCCGCGACTGACGGCAATCCCGCCACGCAGCCGTAATTCTTATCCGAGGAGACGACCATGAAGACGCTGATTCTCGCGGGCGCCGCCGCGCTCGCACTGGCCGCTTGCGGCCCGCAAAGCAACACCGCCGAGAAAGCAGGTGAAGCGCTCGACACGCAGGCCGAACAAGCCGCGACCGGCAACACCGATCTGAGCGACGGCCCGATGGAAAATGCGGGCGAAGCAGTCGACGCCGCGCGCGAAGCGAATGCTGAAGCGCAGCAAGATACGGCGACGGCGATCGATCAAGCCAAGCAATAAAGCGCTGGCAACTGAGACGGGACCGGACGGTGCGCAAGCGCCGTCCGTTTTCGCGTGCGCGCACATGCAAAAATGACACTTTGCGGGCGCGAAATTTCACACTTGCGTGACGGAAAATCCCTGCGCAGTCTTCGCGCGGGCCTGGAGGAGGACTTGAAATGAAACGTTTGATGATCGCTGTGAGCGCGCTGGCCGCGTTCGGTCTTGGCGCCTGCACGCAGCAAGAAGCTGAAAACGCCGGCAATGAAGCTGAAGCCGCCGCGACGGAGGCGGGCGATGCGGTTGGTGAAGCGGCGCACGAAACCGGCGAAGCGGTTGAAGGCGCGGTGAACGACGCCGCCACCGCCGTCGAGCACGCGACCGACGATAATCCGGCGACGAAGTAAGCGCGATCACAGCGCAAACGGCTTAGGGGCGCACCGCAAGGCGCGCCCCTTTTCGTTTACGCCGCGCGCTTTTCCGTCGCGCCGTTGAACAGGAAATCGTTCCCGTCAAACGAAACGCGCACGGTGTCGCCGTCTTTCACGCGCCCTTCGAGGATCGCGCGCGCCATCGGATCCTGCACGTCCTTCTGGATCACGCGCTTCAACGGGCGCGCGCCATACGCGGCGTCGTAGCCGCGCCGCGCGAGTTCCGCATGTGCGCGCGCATCGAGGTCGAGCCCGATCGAGCGATCGGCCAAGAGCTTCTCAAGTCGCTTCAGCTGGATCTTCACGATCTCGCCCATCTGCGCCTTCTGCAGACGCTGGAAGAGAATGATCTCGTCGATCCGGTTGAGGAACTCCGGCCGGAAGCGCGCGCGGATTTCGCCCATCACCTGCTCACGCACGTCATCGACGTCCGCGCCTTCCGGCTGTTCAGCCAGATATTGCGCGCCTGCGTTCGACGTCATGATCAGAATGACGTTCTTGAAATCGACCGTGCGGCCCTGGCCGTCGGTGAGGCGGCCATCGTCGAGCACTTGCAGCAGAACGTTGAACACGTCCGGGTGCGCCTTCTCGATCTCGTCGAACAGCACGACCTGATAGG
>Ga0268299_1003712_pt1 | contig 13406 bp, 11 predicted proteins | sample NOBtaG_FD_193484 | JGI IMG/M metagenome (GOLD analysis project Ga0268299, IMG submission 193484) | Activated sludge microbial communities from bioreactor in Nijmegen, Gelderland, Netherland - NOB reactor | ecosystem: Engineered > Bioreactor > Aerobic > Activated sludge | place: Netherlands...
GAGCAAGATCTGTAGTTCATGAAACGATTGGCGATTGCGATATCTACGAGTGCCGCATTACTTTTCTTTTCTGCCAGTGCGCACGCCGCCGGTGAAAAGGTGCTCTCTTTCACGATCGATGGCGACTTGCTCGATTCTGCCGAAGTGGTTTTGAGCAGCAAGGGATTGAAGATTACTAACAGGCTGGGCAATGTGTTTTGGTACGCACAAAAACCAGCCGAATGCTTTCTCGCCAATCCCGAGAATCAAACTTACTTTCGGAAGAATGCAGCGGAGTATGTGCAAGATTTGCGCGAAGACTATCGCCCTCTCAAATATGACAGGTTGGCGCGAAAACCGAAAACGCTGGCGGATGGAACTAAAGCCGAGATGGTAACTGCATTTTTGACGATCGAAAAAGGCAAGGAAGTGAAGGTCGCCGAAGTTACGTGCCTAAAGAACTCCGGAGTGACACCGGCAGTGAACCAGATGTGGTGCACAATCATGGGTCTGCCTCAAAAAGACTTTGCATTGCCTGTCGGCTCTTTTCAAAACGCGCGAAAAGTCTGGCAATTGAATGAAGCTTTTCGCGGGGGAAAAGACCGCTGGATCAATGTCGTTCTCGTTAAAAAGGTAACGAGGAAGTCCGTGGAAGAGAGAGTTTTGAAAGTGCCGACCAATTACAGAGCGGCAAAAGACATGGCATCACTTTATCTGTCCAGCGATGGAACTTTGAAAGAAAACGATCTGGCTGACTTTTTCATCAGCACGCCGAAAAAAAGATAGTCTGCGCAAAAGACTTCAAGCCGATAAGAAAGTCTCAAAAACGAATAGTCAATGTGCATTCACGCAAGTCTCGAAAGCAAGTGTACATAACCTTTTCGCTTGACATGCCCGTGTCACTCTGTTATGCTGCAAGCCTCTCCCATCTACCTTTCGAAGAGCAGCTTTAGCTGCCCGGGAATTTACCATGAATACGAACATTTCCCCTCAGCCGTGGGTTGAAGGTGGGGATCGTTCGAGTCGCGATACCACGCATGTGGTATCAGATTCGACTGCCCACACTCTCATGGCGGAAGTCAATTTGACGCGCGCTGCTATGCCCGCACGAGAAGCAAGGAACGAGCAAACTCCGTCCGACTATCTCGTCATGGCTGGTTTGTTCGGCAACAATTTGGATAGCAAAGTAGAGAAGGCCCAGTCCGAAGCGATGCGCTATTACCACAGCCAGGACAGCAGAATTTTCGACGTCAATTCAGGAAGGTTCGCCGGCATGCAAGTGCCTGAAAATTTGCGCTGCGCTATTTTCCAGAGCAATATCGCGCTGAAAGCCGGTCTTATTAACAGGAGCGAAGTGACCGTGCGCGCAGTGGAATTCGGCAATTTGATAAAACGCAAAGGCTACGAGCAAGAGCGCTTCGACCCCAATCGTTCATATCCCAACGGAAGCTATATTGTAGGCTCCGGCGGCGGACCGGACGCCGAAAGCAACCATGTCGCCATGGTGATAAACGGAAATCTTTTGCACACGAGGGCAGGAAGAATAGTCAACGAACCCATCAGAAGCAAGTTCCCCGGATCTTATAGCAATATTCGCGTATACGTGCCGCCTGGCAGCAGAAGGTGAAATCCTGCGCAAAACTGTCCAGGAACCGAAAAGTACGTGTATACACCACTACATCGGCACGAACCAGGTAAAAACACCAGCAAGAAGACTTGCCGGAACTGTTGCGCGCCGAAATTGAAAGCGATCTCTTTTTCCATCCTTATCAATTGATCAGGCGGCGCAAGCTGCCGGAATAATGGCGCTGCACGCACTCGGACTGATGAGTTGGGGGGCCGATTAATGGCGGACGTAATTACTACATCACAGGCACAGCCACAGTTGAGCAACGAGGCTCAACAAGCGCTTCTCGCACTCAGGGCGGAGATGGACGAGCATCGCGCCGCCGACAACAATCGCAGCTATCTCGGCAAAGCCTTTGATTGGCTCTACAGTTCGGACGAAAAGTCTTTCAAGAAAATGGAAGAACTCGAGACCAGAGCCGCCAACAGCATCCGCAGCGGCGACCTGGCAGCAGTAGAGAAGATGCAGGACGAAGTAAGACAAGCTGTCGAGCATGACAAATCCAAACTGAAACGCCAGGGCGACGTTTCTTTCCTGGGCAGCAGCGGTCTCAAAATCGGCGCCATATTTCTCGGAGGACCAATCGGTTGGGGCGCAACTGCGGCACTTTATATGGCTGACGAAGCCAAGCCTAAAGACAGCGTCGGCACACAAGTGGTTGATGCCACCCTCGGTGCGGCAAAAGGTCTCGCATTCAAAGGCATGCTCACCGGCATAATGGGCAGCTCTATGAACCTCGCCTTGAAGGGCGGAGCGATGAGTCTTGGCGGCAGAGGCATCGACACTGCCCTCACACGCAGCAACTATTACGATCAAAAAGAACAGCAATACAGTCTCTGGCAAGGCATGAAGGCAACCGGCAAGGAGCTGGGCAATGTGGAACATCTGGCAGTGGATGCTGCCGTTATGGGAACGGCATTTGCCGGCGGCTGGGCACTGGGCGCTCTGGCACCAAAACTGATGACGCCCTTCTCCAGCCGAGTTGCGACCAGCTCAATGGCAGGCGCATCACGCGGCATGATTTCGGAAATTTCAGCAGCACGAGTCGCCGGCGAAGAAATCAATTGGGCACGTGTAGCAGGCAAGGGACTGGCGACATCGATCGTTTACGGATTTGCAGCCGTTCCCGGCGCATTGCAAGCGGATTACGCGATGCGTCATCAACACGACCACGCCGGCGACGGCAATTTCGTCGAGTACAAAAAAGCAGGCACGGTAAAAGCAGAACAACTTACACAACGCACCGAATGGAAATCCACAAACGGCGATCCACTTACCGGCGAAGTCGGCGACTGGAAACTAACCGGACCGGACGGTAGCACATGGACTGTCAAACCGGATATTTTTGCCAAGACATACGGCGAAGTCGAGCCCGGCACGGGAGTTTATGCAAAGACAGCCCTGGCTCGCGCCATGAAACTGAAAATGGATTACAGCGTCAATTCGCTCGAAGGCAAGAGCTCCGGCGTTGCCGGCGACTATCTGGTAATCGGTCCTAACAACGAGCCATATATAGTCAACGGAACGAAGTTCGAAGCCATGTATCAGCAAGTGCCGACCAAAGGCCACTAATTTAGGACACACTAATTTAAGGACTCATCAAAAGGTCAGCGACATCTTCCATTTTCTGCCCATAGATCATTTGCATGAATTCGGCGGAATAATCGAGGCCTTTAGGATGATCGAATTCAGAAACAGGGATGTTCGCATACTTCTGCGACAAGGTTTGGAATTGATAGCGCTTGGAACCATCCGCCAATTCGAGGTAATACTCGAGCGGAATTTTCTCGATAAGTGAAAATTCGAAATACGTTCGCCAGATTTCCTTTGCCTGCGGCGGCACATGAATAGAATCTGCTGCGATCGTCATATACACATTGGTGACGAATGGTGTTTCCAGCTTAGATTGGAAGGTGTGACCGAAGCCATCGCTGGCATCCAATCTGCGATTGAGGCGCATTATATATGCGACAGCCGGAACGCCGTTGAGCTGAAAGTTCTTTTTTGCACCGCGAAAGCTTTCCGCCCTGTCGTTGTGTGGATACTTGGTGATAAATTTTGCAAAAGTGTTTTTACTCGCTTTCTTCTGCCCTTTGCGGTATATAACGACTTCCCAGTTTGGCGGTTTGGCAACTAAGATCGAGCCTGTATTAGCCTCGATGCGAATGCCATCGGCGCAGGCTTTGACAATCGAAGTGCCCCAATTGCTGGACTGTTTCACCTGCCAGACTTTGACTGTTTTTGCTGCAGGCGCGCCGGAAGCCGGCGAATGTGAACCCGGCGGCAAAGGACCAGCGCCGAATGAACCAACGCCTGCACAAAGAATCAAGAACAACGCAAAAATAAGAGTGGTGCTAAATTTCTTCAATCTTCGAGCCCTACGGATAAAGAAGGTCGGCTACACCCTCTGTCTCTTGACCATATATCATCTCGGCGAATTGCGCTGTGTATGCAAGCCCTGCGGGCACGAAAAAATCCCCATCGATCATTTTGCCTTCTTTCATAGATTTCGTGTCGAAGTAGGCGCGCGACTCTCCGCTGGCCAGATGAAGAATTATCTGCATGGGAATTTCTTCGAACACAGGTATCTCGAAGAAATTGCTCCAGATGCCTTTTGCTTTTTTCGGAACGCTTTCAATATCGGGTGCAAAAACAACTTCCTTGTTTATCACCACGGGCTGCGCTTCTCTGGTCATGTACAGCCCTCCCATCGTCGTATCCTGCAAACGCTGGTTGATGCGAAAATTGAATTGCATCGCTTTTATGCCGACAACAATCTTCGTTTGCGGTTTTACTTTGATGCTGGAAATCTTCACGGCATTCTGGTTTTTGGTGCGAAACTTCTCGTACGGAATTTTGGCGGCACGCTTTTGTCCTTTGCGGAAAATATAGATCGTCCAGTCCGGCGGACGGGCGATCAAAATAGTTCCGTTCTGTGTGGACATGCGAATACCGCGCTCGCAAGCTTTGATCTCATATATGCCCCAGGTTGTCGTCTGTCGCGCAATTATGCCACGATACGGGTCTGCAGCCACCGCGCCGGCAGATTCGAAACGCAGATAAATGGAAAGCGCTGCAGCCGCCAACCCCGCCGTCAAAAGGAAAGCAGGATGCCTGGCTCTCGAACTTACCAGCGGTTTCATATTCCGCTTCCGTGGAGAAGTGACGGACGAGTTTTCTCAGGTTTCCAGTTTGTAGCCGACGCCATAAACGTTCTTTATCAAGGAGTTCTCCTTGTCTTCATCAAGCCCCTGGCGCAGGCGCATTAATGAAACTCTGACCGTCTTGGCTGTCGCTTCCGTATCCGACTGCCAGACCCTATCTATTAAGGTGTCTGCGCTAAAAACTTGATTGGGGTGTCGCATAAAAAATTCCAGCAGCGCGAACTCGCGAGGAAACAGCTTCACCTCTTGACCATTCTTCGTGACTTTGTGTTCGTTGGGATCGAGTTCGATGTCTTTCACTTTCAGAACATTGTGATGGTAAACAGGCGAACGCCTGAGCAGGGCTCTGACCCGCGCCGCCAGTTCCTGAATCGAGAAAGGCTTGGTGATGTAATCATCACTGCCGGCGTCCAGACCGGTTTCCTTATCCTGAATATCAGTCTTGCCGGTAAGAAAAATGATGGGCGAGTTGCCGCCGCCGGAGCGATATTCCTTACAAAGGGCGATCCCCGTCACTTCCGGCAATGCCCAGTCGAGAATAATCACGTCATACTGATAGGTCTTCAAAAAATTGCGCCCGTCGGCACCGGCATAGGCTTTATCCACCGTGTATCCGGCCACGGCGAAATACTCAGATACGAGATTGCAAAGGTCCTTATCGTCCTCGACAATCAATATCTTCGGCATTGACTACCCTCGTGCGCCCGTCCGGCCAACCCGGACCGGATCAATACTAATAAGCTTACTATTACTTGCCCTTGCGGACGAAAAATCCTCCCGAGCCCCTGACTTCCCCCGAAAGAATGCTGTAGCGCGCCCCAGGGCGGCTGTTTACGGCATCGGACATGCAAAAAAACGGATTTGCGAAAAATTGAGCAAGTTGTTACGCGATTGCTACTTTCGTTTCCTAAAGTGAAAGTGTTCCCCACGTCGGAGTGCGATTGTTGAGTCAGGTGAGCGGAATGTTCGCCGGTAGGGCTCGACGAAATCAAAGATCTCCTCACAATCTTTGATTGAAGCGAGAGTCAGCACCTATCACCGCCACCTGAGATTCAACAATTTCCTCTTCAGTCCGCCCCCTCACTTCCCCAGCACAACACATAATTCGAGGACTCAGAGTCCTCGCCTAGATCGACAATCACAGAAATCTTGCCATGTTTTCCCATGTCGAAAGCTGCGTCTCAATCGCAGCATCACATGCGGTATCAATTCAGAAAACAACGAAAGCAATAGCGCACGGATAAATCATGTATTCGCATCACAATCGACAATTTTGGCAAGAAAGACAATATGTTCAACCGCTGTATCACGGGCATCCGCTGATCCAGGGACATCCGATGCAACATCGGCACCAGCGTTTTCATGATGCTTACGAAGGCCGGCACAACTTTTTTCGCGACAGTTGGCAAGACAATTATTATCAACATCCCCATCATCACCATCACAGACATCACCACAGGGACAGAGACATGGTCCCCCGCCTTATAGAAAAATTTCTCGGCGGAATACTGAGCGGCGAATTGCTGCGCGACCTCGACATCAAAATCGACAAAGCGAAGGAGTCGTCCACACAAGACAACTGGAAAGAAAAACCATTTCAAAGGGCGAGTGCGGAGCTACAGAGTTTTTCGCCCGACGATCAATTATCAATGAACCTCGACTTCACTCCAACTGAGGAGCAAAGCGGACCGCAAGAAAAAGCGGAAAGGTTCGGCAGAACGGGTTAATGCGCGAAAGGGACGCGGGTGTACGCCTGCCGCAGGGTAGAATTTAATCATTCAATCAGGCGGCGGGTGGCATCCGTGAATATTGCGCAAAAGATAGGATTCTTACTAATCTCAACGGCGGCGTTTGCTGCATGCGTGCCTGCTTTGGCAATGACGAAGCAAGAATACGGCGCCGAGATCGACAAACTGTTCCTCAACACACAATTCATCGATGCACAGCGCCTGTGCGAGAAAGCGATGAAAGAACTGCCGCAAGAGAAGGTATTTTTTCTCACCAAACACGGCGAGATGTACATTGTCGCCACGAAGGGTAAAGCGGGGTTGGATTCGGCGCGGGAAGCCATGAAACTGGCGCCGAAAAATGCGCAGGTAGTCGCTACGCTTTCCATCAATGAGTACATCGCAGGCTATGTTGTGAAAGCCGAGCAATTGGCGCAAAAGGCGATGGAGCTGGATGCGAAAAACGCCAGGGCGCACGCGGCGATGGCCTTGTCAGGTTTGCGTGACGCGGCCATTCCCATCAATGAGGAACTTGCCAAAGCTCTGACGCTGGCGCCGAAAGACCCCATTGTTTACATAGTCTCCGGCACCGTCCACTTGCGAAAGCTTGAATACGACCAGGCGGAAGCTGTTTACAGCCAGATGGTGCGAGCCTTTCCAAACACCGCCCTGCCGTATTACCAGCGCGGTTACTTCCGGCGCGAAGTGTTCAACAACAATGGTGCGTTGAAAGACCTGGCCGAGGTTGTAAAACGCTATAACAAAGACCGCTACGTGCTCATGACCCGCGCCAAATTGAACAAGAAAACAGGGCATTATAAAGATGCAATCGCCGATTTCGATGCGCTGGAAAAGCTGGCAGTAACATCTTACGCGCGCCGGGCCGAGTGCTATGCCGCGCTCAATCAGTACGAGCAGGCGATCAAAGACTATAAAAAAGCACTCGATGAAGATGGTGTTTACCGGTCAGACTTTCATCAGAAATACGCAAAAACAATGGGTTCTACGCGCCGTTCCGCCTGGACTCAAATGATGAACGGAAAAGACGCGTCCGAATTGTCGGATACGAAATCATGCTGGCTGAAGATGATAATTTTGCAGCAGAAGCATGGAGACGTTGACGAGGCGCTTAAAGAAGTGACTAAATTCATGACGGTCTTTCCTGGAGATTTGAACTCTGTCTATGCCAGACATGAGATTTTGAGGAAAAAAGGCAAATGGGTGGCTGCGCTTGCCGACATCAGTTTGCTCATTTCTAAAAGTCCGAATGTCGCAGACTACTACATCGATCGAGCGGACATCTACAAGCACTTGAACAAGCCCGATCGTGCCGCGGAAGATTTGAAGCGAGCTCACAATCTCAACACGACAGGAACAGTATCCGGCGATCTAACTAAGTAGTTTCCGATTGAGTTTTGAAGTGCTATTAAACTCGGAATCTAGCCGAATAGCTCCGCATCGGAATACGGTTTGGTCGGCACGACAAACCAGAAGACGCTGCCGCCGCCCTCGTTCTCATCAATGCCAATGCGCCCCCCGTGCGCTTCGATGATAGTTTTGCAAATCGCCAGTCCAAGACCTGTGCCTTTGCGCTCGCCTTCCGAGCCTGTTCCCACCTGGCGGAATTTCTCGAAAACCGCTTCGCGTTTGTCTTCCGGAATACCGGGTCCATGGTCTGCCACACGAAATTCGGCTTCATGGGGTCCGGCACTATGAGCGGTGCCATTGCCGCTGGTGCCTTCCAAATCGGTGGCTGAGGCAGAAGAACCGTTGCCGTTGCCGTTGCCGCCGCTGCGGCAGGTGATCTTTATCTCGGCGTCGTCGGGCGAGAATTTGATCGCATTATTGATCAGGTTTTGCAAAACACGTCTGAGGCGTTCCTTGTCGACCAGAAGATCAATGTCTTCGCACTCTTGCACAAGGCGAATTTTGCGCGATTCGGCTTCCGGCAAGACGGTGTTGACAGCATCGTTGATCATTTCGGCGGGCTCGCTGTCTTCGTAGTCCAGCTTGAATCCGGCCGATTCGAATCTTTCAATATCCAGCAAGTCATTGATAATGGCTATAAGAGATGCGACAGAACGCCGCCCGACTGTGACGAGCCGGTGCCCCCGTTCGTTCAGATCGCCGGCTACACCTTCCAGAATCAAGTCGAGCGTTATGCCGAGAGAAGAAAGAGGAGCGCGCAGATCGTGGCTGACCATGGCGATAACTTCTTGCTTGAGCCGCTCGGCCTCCTTGCGCGCCGTTATGTCTCGAATGATGAGGAAGAGATGCTGGTTTTCCTTCGACCAGTTGCCGACCAGCTCCATATCGCGATAGCGAGTGTCGAGACCTTGCATTCTCGCCTCGAAAACAACCTCTTTGCCTTCATTCTTGCAGCGCGTCAGAGCGTCATAAGCCTGTTTTCTGTCTTCCTCATAAACATAAGACTGGAACAGGCTGCCCCGCACCGACTCGGGTTCGTAGCCGAGCCTAACTGTGATAGCAGGGTTCACTTCTTCGAATCGGAGCGATTCATCGAGCGAACAGATAATTTCCGCCGTATTGTCGATCATGGCCCGCTCTTGAGCACGCGTGGCAGCCAGGTCGGCAGCCAGCCCATGCACGACCTGGTCCAGTCTGGCCAGCTCGTCATCACCCTCCATCGGCAGCCCGAGAGGTTTTCCAAACGAGATGGACATCGTGTTGTACATCAACTGCCGGAATCGCATGCCGACATTCATTGTGAAAACCAAACCGAGCAGAAGAAAGAGACAGAGGTTAACGATGGTCATGATGCGCAGCAAGCTCTGCAGCTCGGCGCGCGCCTGCTGTTCTTTCGCGCGAGTCAATGTGCGTACTTGCGCTTGCTTCTCGATTGTTTTCTCCCCGATCACTCTGATGCGCTGGCAAAGGCTTTTAATCGTTCCTGAGATATGCTTGCTCTCGATGTCCCACACTTCCTCCTGTTTGAAGTCGGCGGCGTTTTCGAGCGTCGCGCTCACTTCCTGAATGATGTCGGAAAACCCCTTTACACCGGAAGACTTGTCGGTGGTGCGCGCGGCCATTTTTTTCAATTCCTCGGTATGTTTGTCGAGGCGCGCATAATTGGCTTCGACGTCTACCAGAAAGCTGGGATCTTTTGCGGCCTGAAACATGAACATGCCGGCGCCGATGGACATGACGTCGTTCAAAACTTCATTTACCAGCACCAGTCCGTCTACCGCTTCGGCTTCTTTCTCACGAGCTTTCTCGAGGTCCGTGACGATTTGAGTGAGCTTGAAAAAGAAAACAATCTGCACAAGCACCGGCAAGGTGATGAGCAGGACTATTTTATGAGCTATTGTGAGACGCTTTAGCATCGACGACTATTAACTAGGGCCTAATATCAGCAATTTATTCCTTAGGCTTTTTGCCCGTTTTCGTCCGGATTTCGACAGTTATCGCGCGGTTATAGCTATAAGAACAACCAGGAACGGAGCAAACTCGTCCAACACAGCAAATTATCGGCAACTGCCGCAGAAAAATATAAAACCTCGGCGAGCCCATAAATTAATGCTGCAAATGCTGTGGCGAAAAAATAACAGCGCTGATACGCCGTTGATATTTTTCGGCCCTAAATTCTAAGCATCCACCCCTTCGAATTGAAAAGGACGCAGCCGAAACCCTACAAGGGTGGCGGCAAGTCCTTTACTAAACAGCCCGCAGTTTCACCCCGCTCTAAAGACTGTTACTATGACAAACCCGGTCATCGCGCCTTGCACATCGGCTTTGCGCCGCATTGTTGCCCTTATTCAAACCCAGAGAAATGCCGTTTGCCCGGAAGTGCAAAAGCTCGTTCTGGCTTTCATGGCAATTAGCCTGATTCTTCCGACCATCATTGTGGCGGCCGAAGCGCAAGGCACTCGCCGTCCGCCCAGAGGCATGCTCAAAGAGCACCAAGATCTTTGGAACAAAGCAAATCCGTATTCGAAAACTCATGATGGTCAACCTCGCCCGGATGGCAACTGCGCCGGCGAGCCGGTCATTCACCAATCGAGACCAGCGCCCGATCGCACCATGCAGCGCTTCTACATTTTCGTGATGCCGCCGCAAAAACAAAGAAAGACCAATGAGCAAGGCAAACAGGGCGGCAACAAAGGTCATGAAAATAACTACAATCCGGTAGAAAACAGGCATCCGGAAGGCAGAAGAATTTTGAACAGCGATCCGGCTTTTCTGGCAAAGGACGGAGTTGATTGGCTCATGCAGGTTGGACAGGCACCCCAGCAGCAGATGCCGGGCACCATCGCCAGCATGATGGGTCAAGCGCAAGGCGCCGCCGATGCCAGCCACAACGGCTCACTTGAAGCCATTGAGGATTACTTGCCGATGGTCACCATGGGCAATGTCAATGTCGCTAACGAAGCCGCCGGCGGCGGCAGAGGCAACGGTGCACAAGCGTTTCGCCCGCTCAGCACGGCAATCGGCATGGTGCAAGCGATGTACCACAGAGTTTATCTGCCTGTAGCACTCCTGCTCCTTCTGCCCGGTGCAGTGATCCTGCACATGAAGATAATCCTCAGCCAATTCGCCAATCCAGATGAAGATGCTCAAGGCGGGCCATTTGGCAGCATCTTGCGCGCCACCATAGCTCTTTTCTTGATCCCGGCAACTCAACTGATCATGAGCTACAGCATCGACGTCGGCAATTCGATGACCATGACCATCGCGCAACAATTCTCACCGGTGGAAATCGTCGCCTGGGCGCGAGCCATGCAGGAAGACAGAGAAGCCCACGGACAGCCACAAGACAGGCTCGACCCGCAGCCCTTCAAAGACCAAATTTTCCAGATGGCGGCCGGAATTATCAACATGTCACTCGGTTACGGGCTGGTGATTTTGGCAGCTTTTCAATTGGCTCTCAGTTGCTACCTTCTGCTCATGGGTCCGATAGCAGCCGCGCTATATGCCTGGCCTGGCAGCGTCGGCAAGCTGTTCAAGCCTGTCTTCATCAACTGGGTCAATTCGGTAGTGACGCTTTCGCTGTGGCGCTTCTGGTGGGTTTTGATCATCTTTGTCTTCGTCACGCGCATTCACTGGTTGACCGAAATCGGCGAATACGTCCCGAATACGGAATGGGAAGCAATGATGCTTGTCGTATTCCTGGTCATGATGATGTACGTGCCGTTCGCTCCTTTCGAAGTGAAGCCGGGCGAAATGGTCGACAAGATTCTCGATAAGGCAAAAGAAATCAGTTCTGCAGCCAGCGGCAAAAAAGGTGGAGCACCAGGCTAAAAAGACTGACCGCTGCCCCTATCAGCTCTAAAGGAAATTGAAACAGTGCCGATTATCCGCAATACAAACCAACTCTTGAATCTTACGAATCTGGCGCTTGCAGTTCTTACTTGCGCGTTTCTTGGAGCAACTCAAGCTCAAGCATTGCCTTTCGGACCGATGATTACATCGACCGATTTGAGAGACACGGCACGCACGCTGCAAGAGCAACAGGGCAAAGATGTTAAAAGACGCCGGTTGGAAGCAACGGCGGAGGCATTATGCAGAGTGCCCGGCGAAGCCACCTCCAGACAGTGTCTCAACACTCGCTTCAACGAGATGGAAAGACTGGCCGCCAAAATGAACCAGCCGAACAACGCCGCTCCTGCAGCCAAAGCTCAAGGTCAGGCACAAGCAACTCAAGCAGGAAATTCCGCAGCCGATATCGCTCGCGACCAGTCCGTAGCAGCGATTGACTATGCATCACGCTTTCTGAGAAATTTCACCACGGAAAGAGGAAATCGCTGGAATAGATTTCGCGACAATGTCTTCGTTCCGATGGCACTGCTTTTGCTTTTGCCCGGCGCGGTCATGGCGCAAGTGCGTGCAATCATCTCGCAGAGCAATCCCGTAGTAGGCATGGTCAGCCCGATTGACGGCATCCAACGCTCGATCATCGCAATTTTCCTCATTCCCGGCAGCTATCTGATCGTGAATTACGCAGTCGATCTCGCCAACAGCATTTCCTACACCGTTTCAACGGAGTACAGAAATCTCTTCGGCTCAGACATGTACTCAGACGCGATGTGCGCTGAAATTCGCGCCTTCAGCGTACGTTATCTCTCGGAAAACGAAGGATCTCTAAGAGTGCCGGACCCGGATCTCAGCCCTATCCACAACGGCATCTTTTCACCAGCCGAAGGTAAACTCTGGGGCAAACTGGCAGATCCATGCGCCGGACTTTATCTCGTACCGCCCAACAGAGATGATGCCAGTATGCCGGCTTCCACCATCGCCGCACGCACCGTTCTATACACGAGCAACGCCGGGATGGCGACCGGCTGGGCAATACTCTGTGCGTTTCAAATGGCTTTCTTCTACTACCTCTTCTTCGTTGGTCCGGTCATGGCCGCGCTCTGGGTTTATCCAGTCAAATTCATGCGCGATGCTTTCGGCAACTGGTGCGAAGGAGTCCTGACGCTATGCTTCTGGAATCTTTTCTGGACCACTACCATCTGCCTGCTTGGTTGCTTCAAAGGCACAGACGACACCGGCCTTTTCATGGTCACCGCGCTGAATTTCCTGGCTACAGGTTCGGTCAAGCACGCATTTGATTTCGCCGGGCTTGTAAAAGCGGCCGGAATGAAAGCCGCCGAACTCGGCGAGAAGATGGGCAAAGCCGCAGCAGGAGCCAAATAATCTTTGTGAGATTTCAATTCAGGGGTGGATTGAAACTGCATTTGAGAAACGGCGGGCAGGTGGTGGAAATTTCAGAAAACGTCGGCGCACTCAATTTCTGAAATGCCTTGGAAACAATCTTTCATTACGATGGTGCTCTGATCTCGATCAGGGCTTCCCCTCAGCCATTTACTAAAACGCTACTATGACAAATTCGGTCATCCGAACTGCTGCTCCGAAGGTGAAAGACAATTTTTCACTGATGCAAATTTG
>Ga0268299_1003713_pt1 | contig 13405 bp, 15 predicted proteins | sample NOBtaG_FD_193484 | JGI IMG/M metagenome (GOLD analysis project Ga0268299, IMG submission 193484) | Activated sludge microbial communities from bioreactor in Nijmegen, Gelderland, Netherland - NOB reactor | ecosystem: Engineered > Bioreactor > Aerobic > Activated sludge | place: Netherlands...
AGGCGGATGGGTTGTGGAAGTCTCGGTGAGCGCGCAGCGTCCAGCCAGCGGATTTTTCGTGATGCGGGATTCACCCGATCACTCCACCTTTTTCACGAACACCTCCAAAAATCCGTCGCAAATGACGATCTCCTGAATTTCTACCTGGTAGTTGAAATCCGCCAAAAACTCGCTTTCCTGATCACTCAAGCCAAAACGCGCTTGGAACGAGTGCAGGTTCAGCGATTCGCCGCGTTGCGGACGACTGGGAAGGGTGATGTACGCCCGTTTAATCTTGGCAGATATACTGTTATTCAGCCCCGTGATGAGCTCGCGGGACAATTCCGGGTAATATGGGATCAACTCTTCATCAAGATGTAACCGGACTTTGGTACGCATAAAAATTCGAGATTAAGAAGGCTGGACTGCAAACGTATAAAACAAAATGTTTTGTAAAGCAAAAAACTTAGTGCATCCGACAAATAATTTGCATTTAAAAATGCTCCATGCGTATCGTTTTATCTGCTTGCCGCATGGGTATTGAAGTTTTTCTCCATCCCTCCTGAGCAGCACTCAAAGCAGTGTCAGCAACACCTCGCCAAACTCCAAAACCGGTCGAATCCCATACCCGGCAGCCGGTAGTACAAACTCCGGCGAACCGCCCGCATACCGTTCCAGCAGCGACAAATGTCCCTTGATATAACAAGTCACATCCGCCTCCCGAATGCCTTCCTTTTCAAACTGAAAGCGCCCACGCGCCACTTTGAGTACGGTCTGTGCATCCGGCCCGTATGCCAGCACATACCCGGTGCCGCCCTCGGCGATGAGCCATTCGCGGCCGGGTTTGGTGTTTTTCACCGGATTTTCGACTCGAAAAAACCGGTACTTGCCGCATTTGGCGATCTCCACGGCCTCGGCCTCCAAGTCATGGCGTTCAAAGGTTTCACCGTTCCAGAGCCACCAGGAAACGGCGTAGCGGGGTGTTTTTTTGTCGTTGGACATAGCAAGGGGTTTTAAGCAGCCTGAAGGCCGCCGGTGATGGAATAGAAGTGCAGGCGGGCGATTTCCGGGGATGCGGCGGTGAAGCATGCCACCCCGTCGGGTCGGCACAGCAGCCATCGGTCGCAGGGGCCGGTGGGGTAGGGATTGCAGCACAGGGCGAGCCGGAGAATCCTGGTCTTCAGCCATTCGCAGGGCACAATGGGTTTGAGTTGTGCGCGACCGATCCAATCCAGCACGTGCAGGGAAATGCGGTCAGTTGGATTGAAATGCGGCGCCCGACGTCGGATAATGCGGCGTTTTAGTGCCGGGATGCCGGAATAATCCGGCACTTCGTATGCGCGGGCGACGTGCAGACCCGCCGGGTGTTGTTCCAGGAGTGGTGTCATAGCTGGAGATGTTTTAAAATGGAATGTCCTGATCGTTGCGGCTGGCAGGTTTCACCCCGCCGTAGGGCGGCGGGCTGTCGGGAAAGGAAGCGTCGCCACCCAAACCTGCCGGATTATTGGGCGTGTTGCGTTGTCTATGCCCCGCATTTGCAACTGTTGGTGCAAAAAAATGCGGGTGGTTTTCCAGTGTCGAAAAGCGGGTGAACTGCTTTTCAAATTTCACTTTCACGGTGTCGGTATCTCCATGCCGGTTTTTGGCGAAGATGATCTCGGCAATACCTTTCAGGGATTCGCCGGATTCATCCTCCAGGATGCCATAGTATTCGGGCCGGTAGATGAACGACACGATGTCCGCATCCTGCTCGACCCCGCCGCTGTCGCGCAGGTCGGAGAGTTGCGGGCGCTTGGCGCCGCCGCGCGTTTCCACGGCCCGGCTCAATTGCGACAATGCGATCACCGGCACGTTCAATTCTTTGGCCAGGGCTTTCAGGGCGCGGCTGATACCGGCGACTTCCTGTTCGCGGTTGGCATTTTTGTTCTCCAGACCGGTGGGGGAGAGGGCCATCAGTTGCAGGTAATCCACAATGACAAGTTGGATGCCTTGCTGCCGCTTGAGCCGGCGGCATTTGGCCCGCATTTCCGGGACACTGATCGCGGGCGTGTCGTCAAGGTAGATCGGCAGGTTTTCGATCTGGTCGGCGGCTCCGGCCAGGGTCATCAACTCCTCGTCGGAGAGGGTTCCGTTCCGCATTTTCTGTCCGCTGATCTCGCCCAGCATGGCCATCATGCGCATGATCAGTTGCGCGTTGGCCATTTCCAGACTGAAAAATGCGACGGGTACGCCACATTTCGCCGCATTCAGGGCCGCCGACAAGGCAAAGCCGGTTTTACCCATGCCGGGTCGTGCTGCCAGGATCACCAGGTCGGAATTCTGCCAGCCGCCTGTCAAGACGTCCACTTCCGCGATGCCGGCAGAGATGCCCGTGATGCCTGTGCCTGCTCTGGATTTCAGCGCATTTTGCTCGATTTGTTTGAAGGTGGAAAATGCGATGGATCCGGCCTTGGTGCTGGAGCGAGACAGGGAGTTTTGGGTAATGGCAAACAAGTCCTGCTCCGCATGTTGCAGCGCATCGAAGCAGTCAATGGTGTCTTCGTAGCCGTCCTTCACCATTTTGGCGCCGGTGGCGATGATCTGCCGCTGAATGTGTTTTTGCTGAATAATGCGGCTGTGGAACTCGATGTTGGCCGCCGATGCCACCCGGTTGGTCAGTTCCACCAAGTAATAACTGCCTCCCGCGCGTTCCAACTCGCCGGATTTGCGCAGTTCTTCGGTCACGGTGAGAATGTCCACCGGGTGCTGACGCTCGTGTAGCCGCATTATGGCTTGATAAATTGCCTGATGCGCAGGCGTGTAAAACGCCTCGGGCGTGAGCAAATCCGCGACGATGTTCATCGCTTCCCGGTCAGTCATCAATGCGCCCAGGACGGCTTCTTCGAGCGGCAGGGCCTGCGGCGGGATTTTGCCGAAAACATACTGCGACATGCCGGCATCTTCCCGCATTTGGGCCGGTTGTTGCCGCATTCTGGGCTGGTATTCGCGGGAAGAGTTGGGCCGTTGATCGCGCATGGGTTCGGCGGATTAAAGCGTAAAGAAAAATTCGGGGGAAACCCAGCCGCCGCCCTGACCGATACCGCACAAGCGGCCTGAAGCCAAGTCAATGCGCAAAACCGGTTGGTTGGATTCGCCGTGGTAGATGTAGGCGCGGGCGTATTTCTGCTTGGCTTGCAATCGCTTCGCGACTTCGCCCAAATAAGCCGCGATCAGGAAGGAATGCGGCAATTCGCCGGACTGCGGATCGGCAAAGTGGGTGACCAAATCCGGCTTACTCGCCGCAAAATCCGCCGCAAAATGCCGGAACTCGCCGCATTGGGGATTGGCCCGAAACGTGTAGTTCGGGCTGCCGGCCAGCCACAAGCGCCACTCACATTTCGAAAGAGGGGAGGGCGTTGTTCGTTGCGACGCTTGCCAACCGGAATGCGGCGACCAGCGCGAGACCGCGTCGGTCATTTTTCCGAAGTTGGGCAAAATCACCGCAAAGGTGACGGCTGGCAGGTTGAACGCATTTCCCCTGGTGCCGCCTTTGGCAAACAACTGCTGGAGCCGTTCGATCTTTTGCGCCTGGGAGAATTCTGCTCGCGTTCCCCTGGCGATGGCCTTGTTGGGTACGTCGTGCGAGTACAGCGGCGCGAGCCAGCGGACGCCAACGAACACCAGCATTTTGAACTCGGATTCCGTGCCGTAATGCCAACGGGTTTTGCGGCGTTTGCGGGGCGGACGGCGGTTGGCGGTGGCAGTCTGCATGATCAGTTGCTTTGCTGTTGAAGGACATGATGTGCCAGCGCGATGAAAGTCGGCGTGGTGTAATTCTCGATCCGCATATGGAAAAAAGCGTTGGTGTCGCGCAGGGTGGCGTCGCGGAAATCCGGCTCAGCGCTCATGCGGTGGTAGATCACCGACATTTCGGCCCGCAGTTGGTCCAGTTCCGGCGAAGTCTGCCCGGTTTGCATGGCGAATACCTTCTCCCAAAGCGCATTTTTGATCTTTTGTCGTTCGGAAAGTTCCAGTTCGCGTTGTACACCCTGGCTATCGAAGCGGGCGATGAGGCTGGCGAAATAAGCCGAAGCGCCGCCCCGGTTGCTGTCGAATTCCCGCTTTTGCGGCTTTCCGGCCTGGCGCCGACGCTCGGCTTGCTGGGCCATGTAGGTCATGCAGGCCTCCAGGTGCTGCGGGCCATACTCCGAGTACCAGCGGGAGAACGTGCCGGGGTGGGTGCGGTTGGCGCCGAGGGAAAGCAAGTGAGCGTACAGCCGGTTTTTGCGTTCGCGGGCGGATTCGTTTTCCGAGTTTTCGGGCGGGATTTGCGGGGAGTGTGGTTCTTTCACAAACAATCGCAGGGCGCTCAGCAGGGTACCGTGTGGACGATCCGGACGCAGGAACTTTTCGGGTGTCAGCACCCAGGTTTCGGGGTTGTCGTCCAAGTATTTGGCTTGGCATTCGATGGCATCGCGGAGCCGCATTTCGGCCTCTTCCAGGGTGGCATCGCCCGCATTTCGGGCGGAATGTAGGTTTTCGACCAGCAATTCCACGCATTTTTGGACGCTGTAGGTCCGGAAAGTAGTTCCCTCAAAAACGCGTTCGGAACTGTGCCGTATCCGGCCGCTGCTGAGAAGCGGAGCGTAAAGGTGCAGCAGGATAAATTGCCACAACGCGGCGGCCCGGGCCAGCGCGCCACCGCCGGCAGCGGGCGGGGCAGCAATATTTTTTTGCTCAAAAATTTGCCCGGAATCACCGGAGGGCGTTCCTTGCTGTTGGGCGGTTTTCACCCCTGGTTCTGTCGGCTTTGCCGACCGGAAAAAAACGTCTTCCGCGCTAGCGGAAAGCCGCTCCTCTTCCTTCTTCTTTTTTTCAACGGTTTTAATTATTGGGGGAATTGTGGAAATATTTTCCCGTTGTTCTGCCGCATTTGGCCCCGAATCGGCCGCATTTTCGCCGCCGGCATCCGTCCACTCCGGGCCGAAAATCCAGGTCAAATTGACCAGGCCGATCACATTGCCCCGGCCTTTTGGATCGGGTTCTCCGGCTCGATTTAGCCTCGTCCAGGACAAGAAGAACGGAAAACCTTTCAGTGTGTCGCCGTTTTGCGTGATCCAGGCAGCCGTCGTTTTACGGCGCCAGTTTTGTACCGTGCGGCGGATGTTGTCGGATATCACCGGCATCCCGGATTTGGTGCGCTCGATGGCCGCGCCCGGCTCGTGCAATTGCGCCCGGCGGCCTTCCGAAAGCCGGAGCAGCATCCCGTGGGCGACGTTGTTGGTCTGCAAGGGCCAGTGGCTACGTTGTCCGGCGCGCCACTGCTCGTATTCAGCCGGATTAGACACGGCCAGTTCAGCCAATTGCTTCCAGACGATGTTCTGGCAGTGGCGCAGGAACTCGTACACCTTGCTACCCACCAGGTTATTGCCCGGGTGCATGTCCTCGTAGTCCAGGAGGGCGTCTTTGAGTTCTTCTCGGCGCAGGTTGACGTCGAGGTTCAGGATGCGTTGCAGGGAGTGGTGCTCCTGCTCCCAGTTGGTTGCTGAAGGCCGCAGGGCGGTGGGGCGGGAAATCGCTGTGGAGGTTGGCATGACGAATGGAGGAAAGTGGCGGCTCCCGCACGAATGCGGGAACCACCGGTATGAGCGTTTTGCTGTTGGTTGTGTGTATGCCCCGCATTTGCAACCAGCAGAGCAAAAAAATGGCTGTCCACTTAGAAGTGGCAGCCGACTACCGGTACGACCTGGTTCAACTCCCAGTATTCCAGCCGGTACTTTGCGGCCATTTCGATGGCTTTAGCCACGGCCGTCTCTTCGGTTCGCTCCTCCATACGGAGATCAATAAACCCATCCCATTCTCTTGGGTCACGTAGAGGGTTAGGCGCTGCGACGAGTAAGTCCTTTTTTAGCAAGTCGTTTACCTTGATTGTCAGGATGTACATGTGAGTCAGGTTTTGATTGTACCAGAAAATTGGATATGTAATGCGGGTGGAGTCGGCTTTCGCGCCGCTCGTCCATCAGAAAATGCTTGTAGCGCATCAGTTCCTCCAAGTCGTACTGCGTACCACCTGTGCCAGGAATTACGATAGGGTGCAAGTGGCCCAACTCCACGCCTCTTTTCAGCAGGATCTTCGGCCACCCCAGTTTTTGCATCGCATCGGTGTGGCTGATCCAATGCGGGCTAACGGTCATGCCGGAAATGATGCCTTCCGCTCGGCCGATCACATTCATCAAGACCTCGTTTATTTGTGATTCCAGCTGCTGAAGTTCCTGTTGACTGAGGGAGATCATAAGTCGCGTATATTGGTTGTATTAAATTTTTACTCAAATTGTTTTGAATTAAAGTGGCAAATTGGCTACCTTTTCGGCAAAATAGCGCTGCTTTTGTAGTCGTTGGGCCTGTTTTTCATCTTTGTACCGGCTTAGAAATTCGGCGGCCTCGATCAGTAAGTCATACTCCTCATACCTTCCCGCAAATACCAATCGAAGCCATTCAGGCGAGATACCCCGCTCTCTGCAAAAAGCAGTTACCGAGCCGTATTCTTGCCGAAACATTGCCCGAAGTTCCAGGCGCAGTTGAACCATATCAGCGGATTTGCTCATTCCTTTTTTGCGTTCTTTGCGTTTTGATTTGTGGGTTGACAGGGCAAAAATATACACACTTGAGTTTATCTCAAATTTTAATTGAGATTTTTTCAAAAATCATTCTTTGGTGGTATGAAAACAGACAGACTGGAAGAAATCAGGCAGGATTTAGGCCTAAGTAAGGCCCAAATGGCAGAGTTGATGGGCATTGAAGCCTCCTACTATTCGCATATCCTGAAGGGAGATGGGAAAGGTAACCTGCGCTTGGAGCACCTGGAACGGCTATTAAATGATGCCAGTATCAACCCGTTGTGGATAATGACGGGTGAAGGGGAAAAATACTTGGGAAAAACTAAAGCGCTTGAACTGCGTGGCGAGCCTACAGAAGAGGAAGTGGAACAGTTGTACGAAACCGTTTTGCAAGAGCATCCGGCCGAACTGAGCACCCACCAAAAATACATGCTCAAGTTGGCCTGTGCGCAAGCGTTTGTAGATTACCCGGATTTACAACGGCTGGATCAATTGAGCCTGGTCGTTAGCGTTTACTTGCGAGTCATTATCCGGTTTCCCACGATCGACCTCGTCAACCTTTTGGGTCTCAATGATGTGGCTACTGCTCTTGGCAAGTAATATCAGCTTGAGCCGTATGCTAAGTGGGACTACATCGGTTGACTTCATGAGTAATCGGTTCTTTTTTCAAGACAACGGCAAATATAACTTAGCGTTTCATTTTTAAAAACATTTTGTTTTAATCGAGAATAAATACTTAAATATAAATCTTGTGACTTATGCCCAATCTGACGTTGTAAAAACGTAGATGATGGTTGGCCGACTTGCTGCGGTGACACGTCGCTATCAAACGACAAAGTAAATCGCTGAGAAAGGCCTTGACACAGTGGCGTCCGAAAGAGAGGAGGTGCGTTGGCAGTGTGGAAATTTGACAGAAAAAAGAGGGAAAGAGAAAGAGATTTATTGTACTAAATTCTGTACCAATTAAAATTAAAAACAAGTGCAATTAATTGATTTTAAATAACTTAAATAAGAATTTGCATGAGTGTTTTTTTAACGTCTCATTAACGGTTTATCAGAAAAAGGCGGCGCGTGTCGCGGGTTTTTCGTCTCTTTGTGCCTGCAAACAGCACCTTATCCTTGATTTGTTAAACCACCCGCCCAAACCTTGACGGAGGCAGTCACTTCCCCGAATTCCGGGTCAAAACCTGCGGACAGCGAGCTCATCGCCCGTTTTCTGAAGGATCAAAATCCGGAGCATTTCACCCAGTTGTACCGCCGGTACGCGGGTAAGGTGTTTGCCAAATGTATTTCCATGCTGAGCGACGAGGGTCTTGCGCGCGATGCCGTGCAGGATATTTTTATCAAGGTATACCTCAACCTTGCACGCTTCAACGAAAAATCTACTTTTTCGACCTGGTTGTACTCTATAACCTACAACTTTTGCATTGACATAATCCGGCGCAAAAAAAAGATACCCGTGCTGCTGGCCGACGACGTAAGCCGAATCAGCGACGAACCGGTGCCCGATATTCCGGATAGCGTGCTGCTCGAAATGAAACAGGAACGGCTCGAACGCGTGCTGTCCGAATTGCCCGAAGGAGACCGTATTATCTTGCTGATGAAATACATGGACGACATGTCTATCAAAGACATTGCCGATTTTTTCCAAAAAACCGAAAGCGCGATCAAGATGCAGATCATGCGGGCCAAACACAAGGCCCAAGCGATATACGACACAATTTATGCAAACGACCCGATTGAAGCCTAGTGATGAACGATGAGTGATGAACGATGAGTGATGAACACCCTACGGAACTCATCACTCATAGCTCATAGCTCATCACTATAGTCGAACCGATTATTAACGCACTAATCCATGATGCACGAAAAAAACAACAGTTTCAAAGCATTGGAGGCCAAGTGGGAGGCCGGTCTGCCACCAGAATTGGAAAGCAGAATTTCGAGTCAGACCACGAACTTTGCCGTGTTCGGCAGGGTGGTGGAGCTGTTCATGCCCAACGCCCTGCAAGCCGCCGCGCACATCATCGGCGGCGGTTCCGACAGCACCGGGCCGCATGTTCCCGCATCGCCGGGCCGCCGCGCCGAGCCGGAAGCCTGGCCGGACTGGCGGACGCCTCCAAAGTAGTTTTGAGTTTTGAGTTTTGAGTTGCGGGTGCCTTGACCGGCGATTCTCATAAGCCAACAGCAAGACAATCTTCATGGACTTTTTACAGAAACTGAAAGAGGGCGTATTCGCCGAACTGCTGGCCCGGTTTTCCGAGGCGGCGCCCAAGTTGCTTTTTGCCCTGCTCATCCTGCTCATCGGGCGGATCGTGGCGGGCTTGGTCCGGCGCGTCGTGCAGCGCGTGCTGGCCGGCCTCCGGGTGGATCGCCTGGCCGAGCAACTCAACGACATTGACCTCGTGCAGCGCACCGGCATGAAAATCCAGATATCGGGCGTAGTGTCCCAGATGGTCTTTTACGTGCTCATGCTCGGGTTTGTCATCTTCGCCACCGACATGCTGGGCATACCGGCCATCACCGACATGGTGCGCGACGTGATTGACTACCTGCCCGCCCTGTTCTCGGCCTTCGTGCTGTTCCTGCTCGGCCTGTTTTTGGCCGACATGGTGCGCGGCGCCGTGCAAACGACCTGCCAGAGCATGGGCATCCCTTCGGCCAAAATGATCGGCACGGCGGTGTTTTACTTTCTGTTCGTCACGATTGCGGTCAGCGCCCTGTCGCAGGCCAAAATCAGTACCGACTTCATCGCCTCCAACCTGACGGTGGTGATCGGCGCATTGGCGCTGGCGTTTGCCGTAGGCTACGGGCTGGCGGCCCGCGACCTGGTGGCCAACTACATCGCCAGCCACTACAACCGCAACAAAGTGCGCGTGGGCGACGACGTGCGCATCGCCGGCGTGCGCGGCAAGGTGGTGCTGATAGATTCCACCTCCATGATCCTGCAAACACCCGAACGCGCCATCATCATCCCGCTCAGCAAAATGACCACCGAAAAAGTGGAGGTGTTCTACCCCGACGGCCAGGAAGAAAACCTGCTCCCGCCCACCACTTGACCCGTCAACTCGTCACTAATCGTTCACCACTCTCTATGCGTTTTTTATCCACTTTCCTGTTTCTTGTATTCCTCCCGTGGAGCGTCTTATTCGCACAAGATGCTCCTGCTGCTGCGGCTCCGGTTGAACCGGAATGGAAATTCACCGGCGGCATCGGCTTCGATCTGAGCGGCCTCGGCATCATCAACCCCCGCGTGGGCGGCGGCACCAGCCGCTTTGGCCTAGGCGGCCTCGGCACGTTTTCCGCCAATCGCACCGGCGCCAAATCTTTCTGGAACAACCAAGTGACCCTGCAACTGGCCATTCAGAAACAAAGCAGAACATCGTTGAGCCAACCATCCGGCTTCCAAAAAAACCTCGACATGCTTCGCCTGGCGTCCACCTACGGCTACAAAATCAGTGGCGACAAGTGGTTCGCGTCTGCCGACCTGCTGGCCCAAACCCAACTGCTGCGCACCTACAAAAGCAACTACCTGAAGCCCGTTACCCTCGACGGCAAACCCGACGAGGTGGTGTCCAACATCTTGTCGCCCCTGCTCATCCAGTTTTCGCCGGGTGTGACTTACAAACCCAATGCGCACCTGAGCGTCCAGTATTCCCCGGTTGCGGTGCGCTTTATCTATGTAGCCGAAGACTCCCTTGCTCGGCGCGACATTCACGGCAACGAGGTGACCCGCGACGCGGGCGGTGCCATTACCGACTACAAAAACTATTTTCTCGGCCTTGGCTCCGAATTGGTGACCCGTTACGAAAACAAGTATTTCAACGACCACCTCTCCGTGACCAGTTCCCTGCGCCTGTTCTCCAACTACCTGAAAGACCCGGCGGCCGTGGACGTGCTGTTCACCAACAACTTCAGCATCCAGATTTTCAAAGGCTTTTCGCTCGACCTGCTCGGCGAACTCTTCTACGACCAGGACGTGAAGATGAGCCTCGACACCAATGACAACGGCATCTACGGAGAAGACGGCATAGACAAGCAAGCGCCAGCCGCCCAACTGACCGGCGCGTTCATGCTCAAGTACAACATGATTTTTTAAAACAGTCCGTTCCATGAAAATCCTCATGGTTTGCCTCGGCAACATCTGCCGCAGCCCCTTGGCCGAGGGGATTTTGAAGCACAAGGTACAGCAACAGGGCCTGCCTTGGACGGTAGACAGCGCCGGCACAGGCCACTGGCATGTGGGCGAACTGCCCGACCGGCGTTCCATCGCCGTGGCGCGCCAGTACGGCATAGACCTCACCGACCAGCGGGCACGGCAGTTCCAGCCCGAGGACTTCGAGCGTTTCGACCGGATTTTTGTCATGGACACCCAGAACCGCCGCGACGTACTCCGGCTGGCCCAAAGCGACGAACACCGCGCCAAGGTCAGCCTCGTGCTCGACCTCACGCACCCGGGTCAGGATCAAAACGTACCCGACCCGTACTACGACGACGACGGCTTCGAGCAGGTGTTTCAGATGCTGGATCAAGCGTGCGAAAAAATGGTTTCGGGTTTGGAGGTTTCGGGTTTGGAGGTTTCGGGCTGGTAGGTTGTATAACCCGAAACCTCCAAACCCGAAACCTCCAAACCCGAAACCTCCAAACCCGAAACCTCCAAACCCGAAACCTCCAAACCCGAAACCTCCAAACCCGAAACCTCCAAACCCGAAACCTCCAAACCCGAAACCTCCAAACCCTCCAACCAACAATCTTTCAACACAATGAAATCAACACCACTCACAGAAAAACACCTGGCGCTTGGCGCCAAAATGGCCGAGTTTGCCGGCTACAACATGCCGATCTCGTACACCAGCCTCACCGAGGAACACCACTGCGTGCGTACCAACGTGGGCGTGTTCGATGTCAGCCACATGGGCGAGTTCATCGTCAAGGGCAAGGAAGCCACGGCATTTTTGCAGAGCGCCACGTCCAACGACGTGAGCAAACTCCAGCCCGGCGAGGTGCAGTACTCCTGCCTGCCGAACAAAAAAGGCGGCATCGTGGACGACCTGCTCGTGTACCGCCTCGACGACGTGGCGGAAATGACCGAGGCCGGCGTGGACACCTACATGCTCGTCGTGAACGCGTCCAACGAAACCAAGGACTGGCGCTGGCTCAAGCGCCTCGCGCGCGGGTTCGATGTGAAAATGCAGAACATCTCCGCCAAAACCGGACTCATCGCCGTGCAAGGCCCCAAGGCCGCCGAAGCACTGCAAAAACTGACGCAAATCCCGCTGGCCGACATCAAGTACTACTCCTTCCGGCGCGGGCGATTCGCCGGCTGCAACAACGTGATCGTATCGGCTACCGGCTACACCGGCGCCGGCGGTTTTGAAATCTACGCCCGCAACCGCGACATCACCAAAATCTGGGATAAGGTGTTCGCCAACGGCGCCAAATGGGGCATCAAACCCGTCGGCCTCGGCGCCCGCGACACGCTGCGCCTCGAAAAAGGCTTCTGCCTGTACGGCAACGACATCAATGACAAGACCAGCCCCATCGAGGCAGGCCTCGGCTGGATCACCAAACTGAACAAAACCGCTGATTTTCCCTCCAAGGAGCGTTTCCTGAAACAAAAAGCGGAGGGCGTGAAGCGCAAACTCGTGGCCTTCGTGGTCAACGACCGCCGCGTGCCGCGCCACGACTACGAGATCGAAAGCCGCCGGGGGGCCAAGATCGGCGTGGTCACCTCCGGCACCCACTCCCCCACCCTAGACCAGCCTATCGGCATGGGCTACGTGAAAAGCAAGTTCGCCGAACCCGGTACCAAAATCATGGTCGTGGCCGGCAGCAAAAAACTGGAGGCTACGGTGGTGAAATTGCCGTTTGTCTGATGGCAGTTGGCCTTCCCGCTTGCGAGTCAACCCCACCCCAGCCCCTCCCCAATGGGGAGGGGAGGCTTAGATTATCCTGTAGAGGACAACTCGAACTGCGTTACGTCTCCCCTCCCCATTGGGGAGGGGCTGGGGGGGTGACTCGCAAGCAGGATCACCGAATCACGCTCAACTTCGTCACCTTGGCCGCGCCGGTCAGGGCATTTTCCAGGCGAACGAAATAGGTGCCCGAAGGCATATTGAGCACGTCAATGTAGAACCGGTTGTCGCCCGGATACACCTGCACATTTTCGTTCGACATCAGCGACCCGCCGATGCTGTGCACGCTCAGGCGGCCCCGATACGTGTCCTGCGTCTGGAAAGACAACTCGGCCGTGCTACGAGCGGGATTGGGAAACAAATTGATCTTGTTGCCGGTATCGAACGCGTCGTCCACGATGGTGACGGAGCCGCCGTAGTAGCACTGCGGGTCCACGATGTAGCTGCTGCCCACGAGCGGCACCTTGGCGTAGTCCTCGAACATGGTTTCCTGCATGACCCAGTTGTTGGCGCCGAGCCAGTCTTGCAAGAGCGTGCCGAACACCTGCCGGTAGTCGTGCTGAATGCCCTGCAACTGGTTGCCGGTGCTTAAGTTGCTCAAGTTCACATTGGTGCCCGACACGCCGGGTTGCACGGTTTTTCCAAAAATATACATGGGCGCCAGCGTGCCGTGGTCGGTGCCGAACGAGCCGTTTTCCTTGGCGCAGCGGCCAAACTCGGAAAACGTGCAGGCGATGGCCTTCTCGCCGATGGACATTTTGTCGAGGTCGTCAAAAAATGCCTGGACAGCCTCGGACATGGTCTGCAGCAAGGTGGCGTGGGCGCCCAGCGAGGTATCGCCCGAATCCACTTGCGCGTTGTGGGTGTCGAAACCACCGAGCGAGCAGAGGTAGATTTTCGTTTTGCAGCCGCCGC
>Ga0268299_1003714_pt1 | contig 13400 bp, 12 predicted proteins | sample NOBtaG_FD_193484 | JGI IMG/M metagenome (GOLD analysis project Ga0268299, IMG submission 193484) | Activated sludge microbial communities from bioreactor in Nijmegen, Gelderland, Netherland - NOB reactor | ecosystem: Engineered > Bioreactor > Aerobic > Activated sludge | place: Netherlands...
ATAGTTGACAGAATTTTCGAGAAACAGGAAAACGCGACGCAGAAAGAAGAGTGCAGATCGCAACCATGACGAGACCAGCAAACCCCAAGGGGCTGAGCAAGACCCTGGCCTATGTGCTCCGCCACCGGCCCGACTCGATCGGCATACACCTCGACCCGGGGGGTTGGGTGGACGTGTCCGTACTCGTCGACGCCCTGGTGCGAGCGGGGCATGACGTGGACCGGGGGGCGATCGAGCACGTCGTCGCCACATCCGACAAGCGACGCTACGAGCTGGTCGGCGACCGTCTCCGGGCAGCCCAGGGCCACTCGATCACCGTCGATCTGGGTCTGGCTCCGGCGGTGCCACCCGATGTGCTCTTCCACGGCACGGTGGAGCGGTTCCTGGCGTCGATCGTAGAGCAGGGACTGCTGCCCCGCAGCCGCCAGCACGTCCACCTGTCGGCTGATGTGGCAACGGCCACGGAGGTCGGCAACCGTCGCGGCAAGCCGATCGTGCTCACCGTGGCTGCCGGCCGGATGCGCGCCGACGGCTGGCCCTTCCGGGTAGCTGCCAACGGTGTGTGGCTCGTGTCCTCGGTTCCTCCGGCGTACCTCACCATCCCCGACCGCAGCCGGTGACGGTGCCCGACGACACCGACCGCTCAATCCTCCACGTAGGCGGCGAGGTTGGCCAGCGACGACCCCATGCCATCAGCGTGGTCGGCGGCTGAGATCCCCTCGGGCACGCCGTCGGCCCGGATCTCCACCCGGCTGCCGGCCGGCGCCGGCGACACCTCCCACGTCATCGTCATGGTGCCGGCGAAGGCTGGATCGTCCGACACGAAGTCGACCTCCTGCACCACCCGCACACCGGGTTCGATGGCCACGAACCGGCCGTCCACCACGTCGGCCCCGTGCCCGCTCTTGCCCGCGACGGCCCGGTCGTTGTAGCTCAGCACCATCCGGTACGAACCGCCGGGCCGCCCGTCGAAGCGCTCGAACCGGCCACTCATCCCCGCCGGCGGCAGCCACTCGGCCAGCGCCGCCGGGTCGACCAGGGCGGCGAACACCACCTCGGGCGCCGCTGCGATCTCCCGCCACGCCGTATCGGTCCTCGGCATCGGCCGATCGTAGCCCCCGGCGCAGTCACCCTGGCCCTCGATTGCCGCTCCCTCCCCGACGTCCCCACGGTGGCCCGACTCCGGCTTCGAGGGCTACCACCCCAGCTGCACCGGCATCCGCCTCGAGGTCTCCGACACGCCGTTCTTGAGAGGGCCGGCAGCGCTGGGCCGGCGCCTACAGGTGCTCGACGATGAAGTCGTCCTCGTGGAGGTCGGCCAGCTCGCGGCGCATGCGGCCGACGGTGCCGGGGTGGAAGGCCACCACCCGGCCTTTGGCGTCGCGGTAGAAGTTGGAGCACGCCCCCGTCCAGCTCATCTGCGACAGCTCGGCCTGGATGGCCTCGTTGTAGGCCTCGGTGGCCTCTTCCCGGGCCTCCACCGACTTGATCCCCTCGTCCGCCATCCGCTGCACCCAGCGGGCGATGTAGTCGGTCTCCACCTCGGCCGACAGGATCAGCGACCCGTAGGCCACGGTGCCGTTGATCCCGCACACCGTGAACCAGTTGGGGAACCCGGGCACCGCCACCCCCCGGTACGCCATCGTCTGGCGGGCGATCCGGTTGCGCAGCGTCTCCCCGCCCCGGCCGTACACGTCGAGCGCGGCCGACCCGTCGGCCCGGCCCCCCAGCCGGTACCCGGTGCAGAAGATCACCACGTCGACCTCGGTCTCCGACCCATCGGCCGCCACCACCCCGGTGGTCGTCAGCGCCGTCACACCCTGGGGCACGAGCCGCACGTGGGGCTGGCCCAGGGCGGCGTAGTAGTCGTCCGACAGCAGCAGCCGGTTGCACCCCGGCGGGTACGACGGGGTGAGCGCCGCGATCACGGCCGGGTCGCTGATCGAGGCCCGCATGTGGGTGAGGCACCGATCCCGCATGGCCGCCAGGGTGGCCTCGTGACGGCGGAAGGCCAGCCACCACCACATCGAGTCCTTGTACTGGCCCCGCCGCAGCCGCTGCATCTCGTCGGCGTGGTGCAGCGCCGCCTTCTCCTCATCGGTGTAGTGCCGGTTGTTGCGAGGGAACACCCAGTTCGGGGTGCGGCTGAACACCGTCACCTCGGCCGCCACCTTGGCCACCTCGGGCACCACCTGCACCGCGCTGGCGGCGCTGCCCACCACGGCCACCCGCTTGCCGGCGAGGCCGACGTCGTGGCGCCACGCCCCCGAGTGCCATGATGGACCGGCGAACACGTCGAGCCCCGGGATCTTGGGAAGGTTGGGGGCGGTGAGCCCGCCGGTGGCCGACACCAGCACCCGGTGCGGCACCTCGCCCTCGCGGTCGGCCAGCGTGAGCCACCACAGCCCCTCTCCCTCGTCGAACCGGGCCGCCAGCACCCGGGTGCCGAAGCGGATGCGGTCGATCAGGCCCCACTTCTCGGCCACCGAGCGGATGTAGGCCTGGATCTCGGCCCGGGGCGCGAACACCATCGACCAGTCGGGGTTCGGCTCGTCGCTGTAGCAGTACAGGTGCGACGGGATGTCGCAGTGCAGCCCGGGGTAGGTGTTGCGGTACCAGGTGCCGCCCACGTCGGGCTGCTCCTCGTAGATCACGAAGTCGTCGAACCCGGCCCGCCGCAGCCGCAGGGCCATGGCGATCCCGCTCAGGCCCGCCCCCAGGATCCCGACGGTCGTCACGCTGTCATCACCGGCTCGCTGCACGCCCGCCAGCATGCAGAGCGCCTTCCGGGGGCACAAGTCGAGCGACCGCTTCCCCTGCGTCTCCCAGCCGAGCTGTGCCAAGCTGGCGGCCCATGGCTGACCTCGACACCTACTACAAGGACCACTGGGTCGACATCGAGCCCGAGCGCCTGGCCCGGTACGACAAGATGTTCCAGCTCGACGACCGCCGGGGCGACATCATCCTGGCCCCGGTGGGGGTGGAAGAGGGCGAGACCGTGGTCGACTTCGGCTGCGGCCCCGGGTTCGTGGCCGCCCAGCTGGCCCGGCTCACCGGCCCCGCCGGCCATGTGCACGCCATCGACGTCAACGAGGCGTTCGTGGCCCGGGCCCGGGAGGTGGCCGCCGCCTCCGGCCGGGGCGGGCACATCACCGTGCACCACGCCACCGACGAGCGGGTGCCGCTCGACGACGCCACCGCAGACCGGGTCTACGCCAAGAACGTGCTCGAGTACGTGCCCGACGCGGCGGCCGTGCTGGCCGAGCTCCACCGGGTGCTGCGCCCCGGCGGCAGGATGGTCGCCTCCGACTCCGACTTCGGCTTCGTGGTGATCGAGCCTCTCACCCCGGCCGAGGTGTCCGAGCTGTTCTCCGCAGCCGCTCCCGCTTTCAAAGAACCGCACATCGGGCGCAAGCTCCGGGCCGCCTACCGCCGGGCCGGGTTCGAGAACGTGGACGTGAAGGTCACCGCCGCCACCGATACCAGCGGCTTCATGCGGGGCGTGATCGAGAACATGCTCGGCTACGGGCTCCAGTTCGACCGGATCTCGCCCGCTCGGGCCGACGAGATCCGCCACCGGATCGACACCGCCATCGGCGCCGGTGACTACCTGATGGTCCTGCCCCAATGGTGGGTGACCGGAGTGAAGCCGGCAGGCTGACGCGCCTCGTTCGTTCCAACGCGTTCTTGCCGACGGACATGGCCGAAACGGCCCTGGCCTGCGTTTGCCCCTCCGAGGCGTAGCAACTCGCCCCGCGATGGGGCGGGCTCGTGACGTGAGGAGCAACAGCATGACGCAGCCGCCAGATGCGGGCAGTTTCGACGCGCCCGGACACGGGTCGGGGCTCAGCCGCCGCCGGTTCCTGGGGAGCGCCGGCCTGGGCGCGGTGGCCCTCAGCCCGGCCGGCGCGGTGACCGGCCGCGCCGCCACCGGGGCCTTCGGGACCCATCCCACGTTCTGGTTGAAGGAGCGGTTCACCCGCATGTTCCCCGATCTGGCGCCGTTCGCCCCGCCATCGGACGACCTGAACCGGGCCCTGGTGGAGCTGAGCCGACCCGGCGGCATCCTCGACGCCAACGACCCCCTGGAAGTCGGGCCGGTGCGGCTGATCACCGAGCCGGCGCTCAGCCCCGACAACCCCGACAATCCGACGCAGACCGCAGGCGTCACCTTCCTCGGCCAGTTCCTCGACCACGACATCACGCGCGACGGCGGATCCACCCTGGGGCGCCCCCACCCGCTGTCCCGCAGCCAGAACCTGCGCAACCCCCGCATCGACCTCGACTCGGTCTACGGCGGCGGGCCCTTCGTGTCACCCAGGCTGTACACCCGGTCGCCCGTGCGGTTCCGGGTGGAGTCGGGCGGGTTGTTCGAAGACCTGCCCCGCCGGGCCGACGGCACGGCCATCGTCGCCGAGCCCCGCAACGACGAGAACCTCATCATCAGCGGCCTCCACGCCGCCTTCCTCAAGTTCCACAACGCGGTGGCCGAGCGGATGGAGGCCGGCCGGGGCCGGCGCCGTGTGAGCTTCGACGAGGTCCGACGGCGGGTGGTGTGGCACTGGCAGTGGATCGTCTGGAACGAGTACCTGCCGATGATCGCCGGCCGGGCGGTGATCGACGATCTCGCCGCCAACGGGGCCCGGTTCTTCAAGCCCCGGCGGCCGGCCATCCCGGTGGAGTTCCAAGGCGCCGCGTTCAGGTTCGGCCACTCCCAGGTTCGGCCCTCGTACCGGGCCAACCTGGCGGGGGACAACGGCAAGCCGTTCTTCGCCCTGGTGTTCGATCTGGCCGACCTGGAGTCGCCCGACCCCTCGTCGCTGGTGGGAGGCAAACGGGCACCACGGCGTTTCGTCGGATGGCAGACGTTCTTCGATTTCGGCGACGGTCAGGCCCGGCCGAACAAGCGGATCGACACCCGGATCTCGAGCCCACTGTTCCGACTGCCGTCGGGTCTGATCGACCTTCCCAACGGAGGTGAGGTCGGTCCGACGTCGCTCGCCACCCGGAACCTGCTCCGCCACGTCACCTGGGGGATGCCGGCGGGCCAGGCGATCGCCGGACGCATCGGCGCCCCCGTGCTGGCCGCCGCCGACCTGGCCGACGTCGGTGCCTTCGGGCACGACCTCGACACCAGCACCCCGCTGTGGCTCTACGTGCTGCGGGAAGCGGAGCTGCTGGAGGACGGGCTCCGGCTGGGCCCGGTCGGCGCCCGGATCGTGGCCGAGGTGCTGTGGACCCTTCTCGCCGGTGACCGGGGCTCCTACCTGTCCGCCGACCGGACCTGGAAGCCTGATCTGCCGTCGGCCGCCGGTGCCGGCCAGTTCCGCATGGCCGACCTGCTCACCGTGGCCGGAGTCGACCCGGCCAGTCGGGGGCAGTGACACCCCAGCCCGAGGCCCGGCCGCCCACCGGGTCGGTCTCTCGGGGCCGGACGCCGACCCCGGGGAATCTTCCCCAGCGGGTGCGGTGATCCGTGACCTTGACGGCCGCGTCGCCGTTAGCGGAGTTGAGTCGAGAGACGCGGTTGGTTCCAGTCTCGGCTCGTCCTCCATGACCTGCTGGCGGGCGGTGCGGCGGCGGCCCGCCAGCGGAATGGTCGCCTGGACCGGTGGCGTCGCCCCGCCCGGTCCACTCAGCACGCGGGGCCGGCACCACCGCCCCGGTGCCGGCCCCGCCCCCCGGGCGCCGGTTCCCCCGACGCCACTGCCCCGTGGGCTACGGTGCGGGCACCCGGCGAGAGGAGGCCGTGATGGCCAACGTGGACATCCCTGTCACCCACGTGGGCAGCCTGGTGCGCCCCGAGCCACTGCTCGATCTGCTTCGGGCCAAGCGGGCGGGCGACACCCCCGATCCGATCGAGCTGGCCACCTGCCTGGAGACGTCGGTGGCCGACGTGGTGGCGGCCCAGGTGGAGGCCGGGATCACGATCGTCAGCGACGGTGAGTTCGGCAAGGACCTGAGCTGGTCGCAGTACGTGATGGAGCGCCTCGGGGGGTTCGAGTTCCGGCCCCGGGAGGTGGCCAGCGCAGCCAAGGCCATCGGGGGCAAGGACCGGCGCGACTTCGCCGAGTTCTACGAGGAGTACGAAGGCGCCTTCGGCGTGGCCGGCATCGGCAAGGGGGCCATGCCCCAGGGTGACTGGGTGATCACCGGTCCCGTCACCTACACCGGCGGGCCCGTCGTCCAGGCCGACATCGCCCGCCTCCAACGGGCCCTGGCCGCCAACGGCACCGCGGCCACCACCGGGTTCCTGCCGGTGGTGTCGCCCACCAGCGTGGTGCCGGCCCGGCTCGACGAGCACTACGCCAGCCCGGACGAGGCGCTGTTCGCCATCGCCGAGGCGATGAACCACGAGTACCGGGCCATCGTCGACGCCGGCCTCATCCTCCAGGTCGACGACGCCTACCTGGCCTCCACCTACGACGTGATGGTCCCGCCCGGCACGATGACCGACTTCCGCCTGTGGGCCGAGACCCGGGTGGAGGCGGTGAACGTGGCGCTGGCCGGCCTGCCCCCGGAGCGGGTGCGCTACCACGTGTGCTGGGGATCGTGGAACGGGCCCCACACCAACGACGTGGGCCTGGGCGACATCGTGGACCTCGTGTTGCGGGTCAACGCCGGCGGCTACCTGCTCGAGATGTCGAACCCCCGCCACGCCCACGAGTGGAAGGTCTGGGAGGACACGGCGCTCCCCGAGGGCAAGGTGCTGCTTCCCGGTCTGGTCAGCCACTCCACCAACGTGGTGGAGCACCCGGAGTGGGTGGCCGAGCGGCTGGTGCGCCTGGCCGGGCTGGTGGGCCCGGACCGCCTGGTCGCCAGCACCGACTGCGGCTTCGCCCAGGGCCCGTTCGCCCGCCGGGTCCACCCGTCGATCCAGTGGGCCAAGCTCCGGTCGCTGGCCGAGGGGGCTGCCTTGGCCAGCCGGATCCTGTCGACCTAACGTCGGGAGCGGGGGGACAAAGCCCATGCTCACCGCTTCCGATCTCGACACGATCGACATCCACACGCTCGACCTCTACGCCACCCGGGGCTACCCGTGGGCCGAATGGGACCTCCTGCGCCGGGAGGCCCCGGTGTACTGGTACGACCGGCCCGGCATCGAGCCGTTCTGGGCTCTCACCCGCTACGACGACGTGCACGCCGTCGGGCGCGACGCCGCCACCTTCGTCAACTCCGGCCGCCGCCTACGCCTCCACTCGATCGAGCACGAGGACGCCATGTGGGCCTCCAAAGCCCGGCGGGACGAGCTCTACGGGTGGGACGAGAGCGAACCGCTCGACATGGTGTTCATGGACGCCCCCCGCCACACCGCCTTCCGCCTCCTCACCGCCCGGGCCTTCACTCCGGCCCGGTGCCGGGCCATGGCCGGCTCGCTGGCGTCGCTGGCCGCCCGCTTCGTCGACGAGTTCGAGGCCGCCCTCGACGCCGCCGCCGGCGAGCCGATCGACATCGTGCGCGAGCTGTCGCTGAAGCTGCCGCTCGCCGCCATCTGTGATCTCATGGGCCTGCCCATCGAGGACTGGCACGACATCTGGCGCTGGACCGACTCGGTGTTCGACACCACCTCCACCGAATGGGCCCTGCCGGGCGAGAGCCGGCGCGACATGCGCCGGCGCCTCCGGGTGGAGTACTTCGACTACTACGAGCAGCTGATCGCGGCCAAGCGGGCCCAGCCGGCCGACGACGTGATCAGCCACCTCGTCAACGGCGAGGTCGATGGTCAACGGCTGACCCAGCAGCAGCTCCACGGCTACCTCAACCTGCTGATCCTGGCCGGCAACGAGACCACCCGGAACGCCACCACCAAGGGGGTGCTGGCCCTGCTCGGCAACCCGGCGGAGCGGGAGCGGCTGGAGGCCGACCCCGACCGCTGGATCGAGCCGGCGGTGGAGGAGATCCTGCGCTGGACGTCGCCCGTGATCCAGTTCGCCCGCACCGCGGCGCGCGACACCGAGATCCGGGGGGTGACGATCCGGGCCGGCGACACCGTGGGCATCTGGTACCCGTCGGCCAACCGCGACCCCGAAGCGTTCAGCCGGCCCGACACCTTCGACATCACCCGGGAGCCCAACTACCACCTGGCCTTCGGCCACGGCCCGCACTTCTGCCTGGGGGCGAACCTGGCCCGGTGGGAGCTGCGGGCCCTGTTCCGGGAGCTGGCCCGCCGGGGGACGCTGCGCCGGCTGGAGGCCGTCGGCCCGTCCGTCATCACCCAGGACCTCCACGTCAGCGTGGTCAAGCGCCAGCTCGTGCGCTCCAATTGACCCCATGCTCCCCCTGGATCACCTCCTCGTCCTCGACCTGACCGCCTTCCGGGCGGGGCCCACCGCCGTGCGCCAGCTGGCCGACTGGGGCGCCCGGGTGATCACGATCGAGCGCCCGGCGGCCGACGGCGGCGAGGGCCTGCTGGGGGCCCGCCTCGGATCCGACTTCCAGAACCTGCGGCGCAACAACGAGTCGCTGACGCTCGACCTCAAGCACCCCGACGGCAAGGCCGTGTTCCTCGACCTGGTGCGTCGGGCCGACGTGGTGGTGGAGAACTTCGCCCCCGGGGTGACGGCCCGCCTCGGGCTCGACTGGCCCTCGCTGCAGGCCGTCAACCCCGGCCTCGTCTACGGCAGCATCTCGGGCTACGGTCAGGAGGGGCCGTGGTCGCAGCGGCCGGGCTACGACCAGGTCGCCCAGGGGATGTCGGGCCTGATGTCGGTGACCGGGCTGCCGGGGCAGGGGCCGGTGCGGTCGGGGCACGCCGTGGCCGACAGCTCGTCGGGCGTGTACCTGGCGTTCGGCATCCTGTTGGCCATCATCCGCCGGGAGCGGACGGGGGAGGGGAGCTGGGTGCGGACCTCGCTGCTCGAGTCGCTGGTCGCCATGCTCGACTTCCAGGCGGCCCGGGTGCTGATCGAGCACGAGGTGCCGGGTCAGCAGGGCAACCATCACCCCACCGGGGTGCCCATGGGCACGTTCCCGGCGTCCGACGGCGTGTTCAACCTGGCCCCCGGCACCGAGGCCCACTGGCGGGCCGTGTGCGGGGTGCTGGGCCACCCCGAGTGGGCCGACGACGAGCGCTATGCCCGCCCCGGCTCCCGGCGCAAGCGGCGCGACGAGGTGAACGCCATGATCGCCGAGGTGACGGCGACCGAACCGGCCGAGCACTGGATCGAGGCCCTGCTGGCGGTCGGCGTGCCGGCCGGTCCGGTGCTCGACATGGGCCAGATGTTCGCCCACCCCCAGGTGCAGGCCCTGGGCCTGGCCCAGCCGATCGAGCACCCCACGGTCGACGACGCCGCCGTGATCGGCCAGCCGCTCACGTTCGGCGACGGCCTAGGCGGCCGGGGCGTGCGCCGGGCGGCCCCCAGCCTGGGGGAGCAGACCGACGCCATCCTGGCCGAGCTGGGCCGCACCGGCGCCGACATCGACGCCCTGCGGGCCGCCGGCGTGATCTGACCCTGCCGTCGGGCTGCGCTCCCCACGGGCGCCCGGACGGCGGGACGTGACAAGCTCGGGCATGGACGAACCAGTCGACTACGCCGTGGCCGCCGGGGTGGCCACCATCACCCTCAACGCGCCGGCCAAGCGCAACGCATTCAGCCAGAACCTGGTGCAGGGCCTCATGGCCGGCATCAAGCAGGCCCAGGCCGACGAGGCGGTGCGGGTGATCGTGATCACCAACGCCGGCGGCACCTTCTCGGCCGGCGCCGACCTCAAGGAGGACCGGGCCTCGCTCGGCCCCGACGCCATCACCTTCGTCGACATCGTGAAGGCCATCGACGCCTGCCCCAAGCCGGTGGTGGCCCGGGTGGCGGGCCACGCCGCCGGCGGTGGGGCCGCCCTGGTCGTCTGCTGCGACCTGGCCATCGCCGCCGACACCGCCCGAATCGGCATCACCGAGGTCCGCATCGGCATCCCCCCGGCCGGGGTGGCGGCCCTGCTGGCCCACCGGATGGGCCAGCGGGAGCTGGTGGAGGCGTTCCTGGTGGGCGACATGATGCCGGCGGCCCGGGCGGCCGAGCTGGGCATGGTCAACCTGGTCGTGCCCGAGGCCGAGCTCGACGCCACCGTGGCCCGCTACGTCGACGGGCTGGTGCGGGGTGGCCCCCGCTCGTTGGGGATCACCAAGCACCTGCTCCAGGCCATGGCCCATCTCACACCCGAGCAGGCCGAGACCCTGGCCGATGCGTCGGCCCGGGGGGCGTTCGAGAGCTCCGAGGCCCGCGAAGGCGTCGCCTCCTTCCTGGAGAAGCGCCCCGCCGCCTGGATTCCCTGATTCAGGGGGCTGCGCCCCCGCCGCTGCCGCGGACTTTTCATGGGCAGCGTCGCCGGCGGTGGTGTGGGTGAAAAGATGGAGGGTGGCGGGGGCCGTACTCCGCCGCCGTCAGGGTTGCCAGGTGGGGTAGTAGTTCTCGGCGCCGAGCTGGCGGACGTCGCTCAGCCAGTCGCCGTCGTAGGGCCAGGCATCGGGATCATCCGGTGCCGGGCCCTGCCAGAACCGGGCCAGCGGCCCGTCGACGGCCGGCTCGAGCGACCACGCCTGGCGGCGGTAGGAGAAGTTGTCGGGCACGAGGCGGTGGGCCTCCCGGAAGTGGGTCACGGCCCCGGCGTGGTCACCCCGCCGCTCCAGCTCGGTGGCCAGCTCGAAGTGGGCCTCGCCCCGGGCCCGGTCGGCGTCGCGGGGTCGGGAGCGGGCCACCACCTCGTCGGGGCTGAGGGCGTAGGGGCTGTCGGCTCCCCGCTCCACCCAGTCCCGCAGGGCGGCCTCGTAGGCGGCGGGGTCGGTGCGGATCTTCTGGGCCTCGGTGAAGATGTCGACCATCCGGTCGGGCAGCTCCACGTCGCCCAGGCCCGGGCGCTCGCTCCGGCGGGGGGCGGGCGCCACCTCGGCCGGGCGCACGATGATCCCGTTCTCGTCGATCCACACCCCATTGGGGATGTTGACCACGCCGAACCGCTCGGCCACCGCGTGGTGGGCGTCGATCACCGACGGGTGGTCTGGAGCGGCGGCCTCGATGAACGGCCGGCAGGCCTCGGCTCCCAGCGTGTCGAGGCCCACGGTCACGATCTCCAGGCCCCGGGGGTGGAGCTCGGTGCGCAGCTCCTGCCACACGGGCAGGTCACGGGCGCAGCCTCAATAGGGGGCCCAGGCCACCAGCAGCACCTTGGTGCCCCGAAGCGAGCTGAGCCGGAACGGGGTGCCGTCGAGCCGGGGCAGCTCCAGCTCGGGGGCCTCGGCCGAGGTGAGCACCCGGCCGCTGCCCGACCACGGGCCGAGGGCATGCAGCGTGCCGTCTTCGGACGACACCAGCGGCATGCCGAGTTGGGGCGCCAGGGCGGCCACGTCCACCCTGTCGCCCGGCTGGTCGGCGAGCGGGATGCAGATGTCACCCCGGCACGCCCCTTCCGGTTTGAGGGCCCATCCGGTGCCCGCCTCGAACTCGGCCCGGCTCACCCGCATCGATGTCAGCAGCATGTCGGCGACCCTAGAGGCCGCCACGCCCCGCAGGCGGTATCGGCCTGGCGACCCGCCGTTCGCTCCGGGGAACGGGGCGGTGACAGGATGGTGCCCAGATCGCGTCACGTAGCTGGCACTGGACAAGGGGAGGAACCGTCATGGCTGGACCGTTGGAGGGGATCAGGGTCGTCGAGTGCAACCGGGTCGCACCGGGCTCGCTGGCCACCGTGCTGCTGGCCGACATGGGGGCCGACGTGATCCGGGTGGTGGAGCCCGGCGCCCCCGAGCCGGCCGACGAATCGGCCGCCGCCCGCCAGATGCAACGCCGGGCCGGCCAGTGGGTCGACCGCAACAAGCGCAGCCTCAGCCTCGACCTGAAGAAGCCCGAGGCCCAGCAGATCCTGCAGAAGCTCGCCTCCACCTGCGACGTCTTCCTCGAGGGCTTCCGCCCCGGCGTCACCAAGCGCCTGGGGGCCGACTACGAGACCCTGTCGAAGCTGAACCCCCGGCTCGTCTACTGCTCCCTGTCGGGCTTCGGGCAGGACGGCCCCTACCGGGACTTCCCGGCCCACGACATCAACTACCTGTCGCTGGCCGGCGTGCTCAACCAGCTCGGCGCCCCCGACGCCGAGCCCACCATCCCCCTCAACCTGGTGGCCGACTACGCCGGCGCCTCCATGCACGGCGCCCTGGGCGTGATGTTCGCCCTGTTCGCCCGGGAGCGCACGGGCAAGGGCCAGCTGGTCGACGTGTCCTACCTCGACGCCACGATCTCGCTGCTGTGCGCCGTGCCGTCGTTCATGGCCTTCCTGGCCGGCGGGCCCGAGCCCCAGCGAGGCCTGGGCACGTTCGACGGGACCCGGCCCTACTACACCACCTACACCTGCGCCGACGGCAAGCTGCTGTCGATCGGGTCCACCGAGCCCCACCTGTGGCACAACTTCTGCGACGCCGTGGAGCGGCCCGACCTCAAGGCGGCCGAGCTCCAGCCGGGTGAGGCCATCCGCGGCCCGCGTCCCGAGCAGGTGACGGCCAAGCAGGAGGTGGCCAAGCTGATGGCCACCAGGACCCGGGACGAGTGGTACGAGATCCTGACCAAGGCCGACGTGTGCGTGGGCAAGGTCTACGACCCCCACGAGGTGTTCGAGGACCCCCAGGTGCGGCACCGGGGCATGGCGGTGGACCTGCCGATCGGGGGCGGCTCGGTGCTCAACCCCGGGGTGGCCATCAAGCTGTCGGACACGCCGGGCGAGATCCGGTTCCCCACCCCGCTCCAGGGGGCCCACACCGACGAGATCCTGGGCGAGCTCGGCTACTCGGGCGACGACATCGCCGCCTTCAAGACCGCCGGCGCGGTGTAGGTGAACCCTTCGGGTTCCTCGGGTTCGCCTTCGGCGAACACCGCCGTCAGTAGAGGGGCAGCGGGAACGAGGGGTCGATCGGGCTGAGCTCCACGCCGAGCGAGGCCAGGGTGGCCAACGCCCGGGGCACCGCCGGGTGCAGGGCGTACGGGCCGCCCAGCGACACCTCGGCCCGGATCGGGATCCCCAGCCCGCTGGCCTCGCACAGCAGCGAGATCACCAGGTTGTCGCTGTGCCCGTCGGCCCACTTGGTCAGCGAGTTCAGCGTCAACGGCGACACCAGCACCCGGCAGGCCAGCGGCTCGAAGATCGGCACCTTCGGCCCCGGCATGGCCGACCGCAGCGGCCAGCCGGTGAGGGCCTCGATCTCGGCCGGATCGAACCACTCGGCCGCGGTGGGGGTGGCGATCACGTGGACCCGGCGGCCCAGCGCCTGCTCGGCCCGGATCCGGTGGTCGGTGTCGACCGCCCGCCCGCCGGCGCACACCATGAGGAACGTGACCCCGTTGTCGTCGAAGGTGAACGACGGCCCGCCCGGGGCCCGCCTCGGTTCGTCGCTGAAGGACATCGGACCACCGTACGTTCCC
>Ga0268299_1003715_pt1 | contig 13399 bp, 11 predicted proteins | sample NOBtaG_FD_193484 | JGI IMG/M metagenome (GOLD analysis project Ga0268299, IMG submission 193484) | Activated sludge microbial communities from bioreactor in Nijmegen, Gelderland, Netherland - NOB reactor | ecosystem: Engineered > Bioreactor > Aerobic > Activated sludge | place: Netherlands...
GCTCAGTTACCCTCATCAGCACGTCCACCAATATCGTCGTCAGCGGCCTGATGACCCGCTATGATATGCCACCGATGGGCATGTTTGAGTTAGCGCCTGTGGGCATTCCCATCGCCATCGCCGGGATTCTGTATATGTTTTTTATCGGTCAGCGCTTGATTCCAGACCGTGACCGCCCGGAAGAAGGCGACGATTACCTCAGTATGCGCCCCTATCTGACCGAGATTTTGATTTTGCCTAAGTCCTCTCTCATCGGCAAAACCCTGGAACAGTCTAACCTCGGCAAAGACCTTGACCTGAACGTGGTGCGTATTGTGCGCAATAAAACCGAGCATTTCATCGCGGGCCCAAATTCGATGCTGCAAGAAGGCGATGTGCTGCTGGTTGAAGGGGTGCGCGAATCGATTCTCAAAATCAAGGATATTGTCGGTATCGACATTAAAGCCGATGTCAAACTTTCCGATCCACAGTTGCAAACCGAGGATATTGCCTTATCAGAAGTTCTGGTCATGCCGGGTTCAACGCTGATCGGACGCACGTTGAAGGGGCTTGGGTTTCGCGAACGCTACAACTTACAAGTCCTGGGGGTTAACCGCCACGATTCCATTATTCGCAACAAAATCAGTCAAATTCCTTTACGTGTGGGGGATGTGCTGCTGGTTCAGGGGCGACGCTCGAACATTGCTCGGCTCGAACGCGACAAAACTTCGCGCATTCTGGGGCCTGTTGACGCCAAACGCCCCAACGTTCAACGCGCGCCGCAAGCGATTATTATTTTTAGCCTTTCGATTCTCGCAGCAGCCCTCAATATCGTGTCGCTGCCTGTCGCGGCGCTGCTGGGCGCTCTCGCTGCATTTATGACGCGCTGCATCACGCCGGAAGAAGCCTACCGCGAAATTGAATGGAAAGCGCTGATTTTGATTGGCAGCATGTTGGCGCTCGGCGCGGCGATGGAACACACCGGCACGGCTAATTTTCTGGCTGCCAAAATTGTCGAAATCGTAGGGCAGACCAATCCACTGCTGCTGCTCTCAGCCTTTTTTGTGCTGGTCGTTTTGCTCACGCAGCCGATGTCGAACCAGGCCGCCGCTGTCGTCATCGTGCCAATTGCCCTGCAAACGGCGACGCAGCTTGGTTTGAATCCACGCACCTTTGCGATGATGATCGCCGTAGCCGCCAGTTGTTCATATCTCACACCACTGGAGCCTTCGTGCCTGATGGTCTATGGGCCGGGGCGCTATAAATTTATGGATTTTTTGAAGGTTGGCAGCCTGCTCACGGTTGTGATCTATGTGATCGCCATTATCCTCGTACCGCTGGTATGGCCTCTCGTGTAGAGGTTGCTGCTTAGACGGTGCTGCCCGGAATCGTCGCTAAAACTCGTTGAATTTTCAGCGCCAGATGCAAAATCAGGCGATTTTCGGCGTCGTCCAGGTCAAGTTCAGTCAATTCACTGATGCGTTCCAGCCGATAGACCAGCGTATTCCGATGGACATCCAGGTCTTGCGCGGCTTTGGCGAGGTTGCCATTGGCCTGGAAAAACCCATTGAGCGTCCGCAGTAAATCCCCCTGTTTACGATCATCATGCTCCACGAGCGGGCCGAGCGTGGCTTCATAAAAGCGCTTGAGGTGGTCGAGATTTCGTTCCTTTAGCGCCAGCAAAAGTTGATACAGTTTGAGATCGCCATAGAAGGTCGCCTGCTCCATATCGCCGAGTTCGTTGGCGATGCTCATGGCGTCTTTGGCTTCGCGATAGGCTTCGCGCAGCGCGGTCAGGCCGCTTGTGGGACGGCTGATGCCTGCGCCCACCAGACCGCTCGGCGCACGTGTCGCCAATTGATCGCGCACTTCTTCGATGACATCGCGAGTTCGCTTGGTCTGCGAAACATCAGCAAACGGATAGAGCGCAACAATCACATCGACATACTGCCCCACCGCGCCAACAATCTGTCGCCGTGCCATATCGTCACGCACCAACGGAATGAGCGATTCCAGCGGCAGCGGAGTCCCGGCAGCAGTCATCGCGCGGAAAACGGCGACCATACACAGCGAGTTGGCATCAAATCCCGCCTGCTGGGCGCGGGTTGTCATCAGATCGTCGTCGGCCTGGGTGCCGCTTAACCACATCTGTACCCAATCACCACGTGTCTGCTCAACAGCGAAGGCAATCGCGCGGCTTTTCGCCATTTCAATCGCGCATACGTCCGCGCCATAAGTCAGCACGAGACGATCAAAATCATCCAGCGCGTGACCGTTGTTAACGACGGAAAGATACCCGGCGACACGCTTTTCGACTTTTAAAACGGTTGTATGTCCCAGCGGGCTGGAGACAATTGCGCCCTCTGCCGATGGAGCATCCCGATTCAGCCAGTTTTGAAACGCGCTGTAGGGTAAGCTCTGCATCAAAGCACGTCCCCCCACTGAACGCCGCGCCATATTGGGATAAACCTGCGCCATCAACACACCAGCATCATCGTGGACGACCACCGGCTTGGCAGTCGCACGCGCCATAATCTGCAAAAGGCTGTTCAGGTCGCGATTTTCAGCCGCCAGCCGCGTGAGTTGGCGCTGAATTTCAATCGCCCGCTGTGTAAGCTGCGCCGTCTGGTTAACAATCAGTGTGGTAACAGCGCGCTCGACACTGGTCAGATTGCTATCTTCAGAAAGGGAAAGCAGGCTAACGCCGCGTTCGCTGGCAACCGCAATCGCATCCTCAGAAATATCCCCTTTTGCAGCAATCGCCTCGATTCCGGCGTCGGCGAGGCTCTGGATTACCTCTGCCAGCGTGATGCGGTTGCTGTAAGAACGCAGGATGTCTAGCGAAATCAGCGCCAATTCACCGCCGTAAATTTCGGGGAAGGCGGGCGGCTGGGCGCGCACGGTAATCGCCCAGTTGATGGTCGTCTCAGCCGAGCCGGAAACAAGCGTCGTCCCCAGCGGAAGCGCAAACTGCAACAAAGCTTGTAGCGTAACGGTATTGTTATTCGTCATTGACAAAACCCCAGAATGTAGTCTCATTTTAGTTATCCTATCTCTGAGGCACTATGTAACTTCTGAACAATACCCGCGCGCCACTTTCGGCTACTATTGCTAATATACAGTAAAACTGCACGAAAATAAACAGGGTAAGTGACCAAAACGGCACCTACCCTGCTTTTTCTACTAGCTAACTTGTCTAACATTGCCTATCGCAGGCAACAGGAAATTCGCCAAAATCCAGCGTTTATGTGCGCTTGACCCCCAGCGATAATTTCTCGCCATCGATGTCAAAATCTTCACGATGAAAACCGTCGCTCGGCTCGGCCTTCAACAACGTTTCGCCCAATGTTTCTGAGCGAATATAGTCCGCGAATTGCTCAACGGCCTGCGCAACCTTATCGGTAGCGATATAGGTGATATGGATCGTATCACTGATGTTGAAATCGGCCTTCTTGCGCATGTCCTGAACGCGGCGCACGATTTCACGCGCCAGCCCTTCATTGACGAGTTCTGGCGTCAGGCGCGTATCCAGCAGCGCGACATAGCCAGCTTCTTCGGCAGCGGCATAACCCGACGCAACCTCGCGCAGCACCTTCACCTCGACTTCTTCCGGCGTCACTTCGAACGATTCACCATCTAGCACGACTGTCGCGTTTTCACCGCGCAGCAGCGTCTCGGCGTAAGGACGGATCGATTCCTGTGAACCTTCACGCAGAGCCGCTTGCACACGCCGGAAATTTTCGCCAAATTTTTTGCCGAGCAGGCGCGGGATCGGGTTCAGGCTGTAAACCGTTTTCACGCGGCTTTTGGCGTCTTCAGCCGTGAGGACGCTCACCGATTTGACGTTCAACTCGCCCTTGATGAGCGCCGAGAGATTGCTGATGACCGTAGCCTCGGCAGCATCGCGCGTGGCATACTCCACCGATGCTAACGGTTGGCGCACACCCATTTTGACGCTTTCACGAGCGGCGCGTCCCATACTGACTAAACGCTGCGCTAGACGCATATTATTGATCGCTTTTTCGTCGATCAACGCCGCGTCATATTGGGGCCAATCCGCCAAGTGTACGCTGATCGGCACGCTTGAATCAATTTCAGTGACCAGATTGCGATAGAGTGTCTCGCTCAAAAAAGGCATAGCGGGCGCGATCAATTTCGATACCGTGACCAGGCATTCATAGAGCGTGGCATAAGCGCCTAATTTTTCGGTATCACTTTCGGTTTTCCAGAAGCGACGGCGGCTCAGGCGCACGTACCAGTTGCTCAGTGCCTCCACAAACACCTGGATCGGGCGCGTCGCGTTCGGAACGTCATAGGCATCATAGGATTCAGTCACTTCTTTGACCAGTTGGTGCAATTCTGCCAAGACCCACTTGTCCAGCGGGTCACGCGCTTCAACGGGCGGCTGAACACTGTTCGGCGACCAGTTATCGAGATTGGCATAAGTGACGAAGAAACTGTAGGTATTCCACAAGGTTGACCAGAATTTCTTGACCACCTCACCGACCAAATCCGTCGAAAAACGCCGCGAGTCACCGGGCGGGCCGGACGTGTAGAGATACCAACGGAAGGCATCTGCGCCGTGTGCATCCAGCACCGACCAGGGATCGACGATATTACCCTTGCTCTTGGACATCTTCTGGCCTTCGCCGTCGAGGATATGTCCCAGGCAGATCACGTTTTTGTAGCTAACATCCTCGAACAGCATCGTGCTGATGGCGTGTAGGCTGTAGAACCAACCGCGCGTCTGGTCAATCGCTTCGCAGATGTAATCCGCCGGGAATTGTTCTTCAAACAAATCCTTATTGGCATAGGGATAACCCCACTGGGCGACAGGCATCGCGCCGCTGTCAAACCACACATCGATCAATTCCGGCACACGGCGCATCGTCCCGCCCTTGCCGTTCGGATTCGGGAAGGTGATTTCGTCCACATAGGGGCGATGCAAATCCAGCTCAGACAGATCGCGTCCAGCGAGTTGGTTGAGTTCTTCGACGCCGCCGACGCACAGCGTTTCGCCCGTCTGGTCATCAACCCAAACAGGCAGCGGCGTTCCCCAGAATCGCTCGCGCCCCAGCGCCCAATCCTTCACGTCTTCGAGCCAGTTGCCGAAACGCCCATCCTTGATGTGGCTCGGTACCCAGTTGATCTCCTGATTCAGCTTGACCAGCTTGTCGCGGTAAGCCGTCGTGCGCAAAAACCAGCTATCACGCGCAAAATACAGTAGCGGTGTGTGGCAGCGCCAGCAGAACGGGTAGCTATGTTCGTAAAGCTGCGATTTGTAGAGCAGGCCGCGCGTTTTCAGATCGCGCGAGATTTCAGGATCAGCATCTTTGACCCACATTCCACGAAATTCGGTCACGGCGTCGATGAACGCGCCATCGGGGGCAACGGTTTGCAGCACAGGCAAATTATTCTTCTTGCCAACTTCCATATCGTCCGCGCCATAAGCGGGGGCGATATGAACGATCCCTGTGCCGTCTGCTGTGCTGACAAAATCGCCCGCAACCACATAAGCATAGTCCTTTTCAACAGGCAGGAAAGTATAGAGTGGGCTGTAATGCTCACCTAACAAGTCTTTGCCCTTGAAGCGCTTGACGACCTTATAATTTTCCGGGTGAATCAGCACTTTTTGAACCAGATCAGCAGCGAGGATCAGATTTTCCGTGCCGTCGCCGTTCGTCCCTTCGACCTGGACGTAATCGATTTTTTCGCCAACCGCCAGCGCCACATTTGCCGGAAGCGTCCAGGGAGTCGTCGTCCATGCCAGGAAATAAACACCGGGCTTATCCCGCAGCGGGAAACGGACGAACACGCTGGGGTCTTTCACATCCTCATAGCCAAGCGAAACTTCGTGGCTGCTAAGCGGCGTACCACAGCGCGCGCAGTAGGGAACGACTTTTAGCCCCTTATAGAGCAAATCTTTCTTCCAGAATTCTTTGAGAATCCACCACACGCTCTGGATATAGTCGTTGGTGAAGGTGACATAGGGATTATCGAGGTCTGCCCAATACGCGGTGCGCTCGGTCAGTTTTTCCCAATCACCGATGTAGCGCAGAACGCTTTCTTTGCACTTCTTGTTGAACGCGGCGATGCCGTATTCTTCGATCTCATGCTTATGCTTAATGCCGAGTTCTTTTTCGACTTCGATCTCGACAGGCAAGCCGTGCGTGTCCCACCCGCTCCGGCGCAGGCTGTAATAACCGCGCATGGTTTTGTAGCGTGGGAACATATCCTTAAACGAGCGCGCGAGGACGTGATGGCTGCCGGGGCGACCATTCGCCGTCGGCGGGCCTTCAAAAAACACGTAGGTTGGGCGACCTTTGCGTTCTTCCATCGTGCGCTGGAAGATTCGATTCAATTTCCAAAAACTAAGCTGGTCACGCTCCAGTTTTTGAATATCCACTTTCGGGTTCACTGCCTTGAACATCACATATCTCCATAGTCTGATGATAGATCGGGTGAATCGGGATCGCTATTGATCTATTCGAACCAGACTGGCAATAATCCGCGATGTGAGCAAGTGCCTCACCTTCACGGTTACACCTCCTCGCAATAGGCGATTAGTAAATAGCTGTTAGCCGTTAGCTTTTAGTCATTAGCTTTTAGTCATTAGTTTTTAGCTTAACACAAATGCCTCAATACACGAATACATGCACAAATGCAAAAGCACGGATATTAATAAATTTTCTCCGTGCCGCTTCATTTTTCAGATTCGATGCTAAAAGCTCGTGGCTAAATTATGGCTGAAATCCATCAATTTCGGTAGGGCGAAAAATTAGGGGTTTTCCGGCGGAAGCCCGCCCGACCACGAAATCTCACGCGAAAGCTGAACCTCGGTTTGCCCACTGTCGTCATGTCCACCGCTGATTTTTGCCCGCCAGCGCATGGCGAAAATTGAAAAAGTGACATCTGCCGAGCAAGTTGCAACAGGCTGCCAACCTGTTCCCGCGCGCGGTGAGACATTCTGATCGTCAAAACACCACACCGGATCGACGATGCAGATACCGCCGTTTTCACGATAAAAATTCACGATCTCGCAGGCGTTCGCAGTGCTGGCATAAACCCACTCGTCAATGCTCTGTTCCTGGCTGGCATATGAGAGCTGTTTTGCGCCAGCCGGCACAGGTGGTTCCGGCGGAGCAACAATCGCAACCAGGACACCGACGATCTGTGTCCCGATAACCAGCGCCAGAACCAACACCACCGCCAGCAGTATCAACAGCCAGGGAAACCTGCGCCCTGCGGATCCTGCCTCATCAGGGCTGCCAGCGCTGGTCATGTGAAATCACAGTCATGCCGAGCGTATTCATCTCTGGATCAGCATTAGAAACCCCTGGCTGAATTTTGACCAGAGTCGTCTGATTTGCATTGAGTCCGACGCGCTCAAACAAACAGGTAATCTCGTAGGGGACAACACCAGGACGGTCTGAATCGGGAAAAGTACCTGCACTGGGATTACGTTTGCACTGTTCGCCGCTGCTGCCATCCATTTCATTTAATTTTTGCTGGTAATAAGAGGCAACATCTTCGGGCGAGACTCCTTGAATGCGATAAAAAAGAATACGGCTGACCGGAGAAACCGCATCTTCTCCCCATGCTTCAGCGTTTGGAAAGGGAGCGATTTCAAGCGGCGCTTTATAAGAATTCTGGTCGGCCTGGAAAGCGAAAATCCCCCCAACAACGAAAATAATGCCTACAATTGCGATAATTGTCCCCACACGGACGACAGAAACCTTGCCATCTCGACCCAACACGAAAGACATCGGTTATCTCTCCCTCATGAATGCTTGCATAGCGCGTATATCATCAGCCAGATTTTGACCATAGATAGTCTGGTCATAACGTTCAGCGTGAGCTTCCCAATAGGGTAAGCCCTCTTCGAGCAATGTGACCGCCGGAACGTCCCCTACTCCTAGCTTATATAACAGGTATTCTGCCATTAAACGGCGCTGCGGCTCATCAGACGAGGGTAAAGCAGCCTCTAGCATCTCTCGTGCAGCTTCCCTATCGCCAGCACGATATAACGCTTCCCCCGCGTCCAACTGAACGATCTGCGGCGCACCCACCGAAAGCGACTGGCGAATGACTTCCGCCGCTTCGGCATAATTTCCCTGTACAAGCAGTGTACGCCCAAAACCATAAAGAGGAAAATGGTGATTTGGTTGAATTGCCAACGCTTCCCGCAAAACCGCTTCGCTTTCGGTCAGCGCCCCAAGCTGTCGATAGGTATTGCCGAGCAGCGTCAAGGCACGGACATCGGCTTTATCTTTTGCGCGAAGGTCTTCTAAAATTTCACGCGCGGATTCAAAATTCTCAGCTAAAAAATGGCGCTGCGCCCTCGTATAAGGCGTCACCATGCCGCGATTGGCCCACAGAATAATGATCTGAATCGCGATCACCAGGCCAAAAAGCCCGATCATAGCAGGGGTACGCGCCGAAACAGGCCCAAAAGCGATGAAAAACAGATCAACCAGGAGCAAAACGATTGCCAGCAGCAGCGCCGCGCGAGAAGTCCGATCCCACGCGCGCAGCATGTTCAAAATTCGTGCGGTCATAAGCGCTTATCCCAGGTTGCCCGCATCAGCATCGGCTAAAGCTTGCTCAATAGCGGCGATTTCGTAACGGATCGCCTGCCCATAGGCCGTGCCTTCGAGAGCGCTCAAACCGGATTTCCAGGCCGCCAATCCATCTCGCGCGCTCATCATTTTGGCATTCGCCCGCACCGCTTGTTTGATCTCACCTGCTGCCTGATACGCCTGCGTCAGATGATAATGAACCCGCACACCGTACATGGCAGGCATCGCGTGGGTAGCCGCCCGCTTGAACGATTCGACAGCAGCGGCTTCATCACCCGCGAAATGCTGAAGAAAACCAAGTTCTGCCCAGACGACAGGTTGATCGGGCGCGAGTTCGAGCGCTCGCATGAGTGAACGCGCGGCTTCATCATAGGCCGCCTGCAAACGATAACCGTTCGCCAATGTGATATAGGCATCAGGATCGTTTGGGAACAACCGCACTGAGCGATCCGCCGTCGCCTGAGCTTTGGCAAGCTGTCCGCTGTAAGCATAAGCGCTCGTCAGGAGCATCAAAACTTCGGCGGTTTCCTTGCCTTCTTTAATCGAGCGCTCCAACAGCGGAATGGCCTCGCGAAAATGAAAAGATTCGATCAGGCGGTAGGCGTCGCCATAGCCCGAACCCTGTTTCCGTGACTGGCGAACCAACAGCCAGCCCACCAGGGTAAACCATAACAGGAACATCAGCGCCGCTAAGCACAGCGCGCCCAGCGCCAACTGCACCACCGGCGACAAACCTTTATCCATTGGCAGTCGTTCGCGCGCCGTGACCAGCTCGACCACAATCCCGCCGATAAACACAAAGACGCCCGCCACCCCCAGGCCAAACGACACAAACAGAGCCAACCATTGCAAACGGCGGCTCATCGTACCATCGCTTTCAGGTCAGCTTTACCGTCGATTAAATCCTGTGCAGCCTGAATATCGGCCTCCAGTACAGCGCGTAAGGTTGCCGCTTCAGGATGTTCGAGCAAATTTTGCCATTCTTCCAGGCCATTTTTGTGGCGTTTCATCAGGGCAAGTTCAGCCTGCGCGGCTTCAAGATCGCCTTTTCGGGCATAGGCACGAGCAAGATAGAGGTGAATCAGCAGCCGATGACGCACATCCGGCACTTTCAAGGCTAAAGCGCGATTCAAATGTTCAATAGCGGCATCCGGCATTTCAAGCCGATCCTCGATCATGCCCAGGTTGTAGGCGGCAACCCATTCATCCGGCGCAAGTTCATAAGCCCGCCGCCCTGCTTGCTGCGCTTCGGTATATTGACCCGATTGCAAATAGACTTCGGCGAGTCCGTTGTAAGCGACAGCCGATTCGGGGGCAACCTCGACCATTTTGGTGTAATCTTTTTTAGCCCGATCCAGTTTGCCCCACATGCGGAAAACTTCGGCACGGAAGCGATAATAATTTTCGTTGTCCGGCTCATCCTTAATCAGACCGTCCATCGCCTTGACCGACTCTTCGTATTCGCCTTTGCGCAAAAATTTAATCGCGTCCTGATATTCTTTGGGGATACGGCGGCGAAATAAAAACGCACCCGCGACGATCCAACCGACTGCCGCGCCGAGCAATGGCAGTAGCAAATTGGGCAGCACGGTCAGGCCAAGCAGAATCGCCCCGACTGACGGCGCGAGAATCGCCACCCAGCGCAGACGTTCTTCCTGATGCAAGCGTCCACCAAAAATGATCGCCGTTCCAATGAGGAAAATGATAACCATCAGCGTCTGAACAGGCGTCACCCAGGTATTCGCCTGCCTGTCAACGGCATTCAAAATCAGACTGATGAGTCCGGTAATACCCAGGAGAAGGATAAATGCCCGCACACGTGCCGGGCCGAGGAAAATTTGAATCTGTTTAATCATAGTGCTTTGGGTTCAACTCTGCGGGCATATTGGGTCAAAAGGATAGTCATGCCTCCGGGGTTATCGAGCCGTAAAAGGATGTCATTTTCATCGAGCCACGCAACAGGCCATTCATTCAGAATCGGCGTAGTGCATTCATAGCCACGCGCTTCAAATAGCTTTCCAGTAATGGTGATACTGCGAATTTCCAGAAAACGCACCGCATCATAATCATGATAAGCGCCGCGAAAGGCATCTACGGGTTGGTGGGGCTGATAAACATAAAATGGATCATAAGTGATAATTCGAGTCTCCTGATGTTTTGCGGCAGATTGCCCCACCCAAAACCCTTTAAAAAGAGCCGTCCCAGGATAAATGATCGCACTCGAATCGGCATTTATTTCTTCTATCGGCTGAATCTCCTCATTGATGACGCGCGTAATCTGTACCTTGTCATCCATCCAAATATAGCGGACTCTGGCTTGTTTAATAGCATCATCTTTGCTGCCGTAGGCATGGAGGTCAAAGCGTTCGGTGCGTTTTTGCCCATTCAACCAGGCTTCGATCAGAATGCTGCGCCCATCGCGCTCACGCCCATCATAATCGACCCTAATGATCTGACCATTTCCTGGCTGTTCATTGATGCTCCACGATTCAATGATGCCGACCTGTTTCTCACCACGAAAATGAGAATAAACGCCGCTGGCGACAAATTTTTCGTGAGGCGAAATCGGGTGAAGCTGGCGCATAATCTTTGGGCGCATAGCTATACGCCCCTACACTCTACTCGATCTCTAAATAAATGCGCTTGTTGATGCCGCCCTTGCTCTTGTAATCGCTGATGCGCAGCGTCCCAACTTCGCGCGTGTTGGCGACATGCGTCCCGCCGTCGGCCTGCAAATCCAGCCCGATAATTTCGACGGTGCGAACTTCAGAAATGCCCTCTGGGAGCAAATTAATTTTTGTGCGAATCAGGTCAGGAATCTGGAAGGCTTCGTCACGCGGCAAAATTTTCACGCGCAGATCACGCTCGGCGGCGACTTCGGCGTTAATTTTGGCCTCGATTTCGCTGACCAGTTCCTTTTGCATCCGTTCAAATTCGAAATCCATGCGGCCTTGCAGCGGCTCCATATTACCGCCCGTCACGCTTGCGCCGTAATCGCGCCAGACCACGCCGCAGAGGATATGCATGGCGGTGTGAGTTCGCATCAATTTATAGCGACGTTCCCAGTCCAGAATGCCGCGCACCTCGATGCCAACCGCAGGCAGATCACCATCAATCACATGGACATTGCCGCGCGCGACTTTTGAAACGGTGACGGTGGTATCCGGCGTGACCAGTGTACCCATGTCGTTCGGCTGACCACCGCCGCCGGGGTAAAAGGCCGTTCGATCCAGTAAAACGCCGTGCTGCTCCTCGTCAATGCCGACGACTTTCGCGGTAAATTCTTTTAAGTAGCTGTCGGTCTGATATAAAAGTTCAGTCATTATTTTTTACTCTCCAATTCGGCGCGCATCCGAATCATTAAGCTACGTCCATGAACAGCCTTCCAGAAGGCGATGCCATCGGTGTTGCTGGACGCAACATGCCATTCAAAGTGGCCCAATCCCCGTTCGCGAAACCATTCCCCCAGCGACTCCACCAGCGCCCGTCCAATTCCGCGCCCGCGATAAGGCGTATCGACGTAAATATCCGCCAGAAAACCGCCCGATTCCTGTTCAAACATATCGGGAACAAGGTCAACCACAACACCCAGCACATAGCCAATCACCTGATTATCTTCTTCAGCGACCAGCACACAGGTATAGCGATCATGAAGGCGATCTGCAATCGAACGAGCGTAGAGCTTGCCCCCATTCGGCGCAGCGCGCGGCAGGTCATCGTCCAGCGCACGATGGTAGGCAACCAGTTTTTCCCACAATTCCCCGATCACCGCTGTGTCGTCAGCCGTTGCATATCGAATCATTTTATTTTATCCACATGACATCGGTTAATTCAGTTCCGCCCATTGCCCGCCAGAAAGCCTGCTCGACGGGCTGGCGGCGTGGCACATGAGCGATAAGCTGCTCGACCCCTTGTTCACAATACCAATTACGCAGGGATTCCAAAAGGAGTCGCCCCAGGCCACTCTGATAACTATGGACACCAACAGCCATATCCGTCACTGCTCCGATCCGTTCCGGCGAGAAACCGGGCGGGCCAGCCTGTATCCAGCCGATAATATAACCAACGGTTTCATCTTCCCGCAGTGCGACATTCATCCTACAACAATCGTTCGTCAGCCACTCACCGGCTGCGCTTGACCAGCACTCGCGCGCGTTCGGCAGCAGTTTTAGACGGCGATCAGACTGCTGCTGCAAGATCGATTTTTCATGCCAGAGCATCGCCATGTTGGGAATATCGGCGGCGTTCGCCGGACGGATTATTACGTTGGGCATTGTCCCTCACCTGTTGACTCGACAGGATAGCACCGCAAGCCTCACAAATCAAGCGCATCATGTAGAATGAAAAGATATGACGCACCCAATTGAAATTCCGATTGAAGATTTACCCCGCTGGATGCAGCAGGCACAGCGCGGCTGGGATTGGGGTGTGCTGCTGGTTATCACGGTATGTCTGATCGCAGCATGGCCCTTCATCCTCCAGCCCGGTCTGCCGCGCACGAACGCCAGTGAAAATTATGTTTTTATGGCATCGGACTTTAGCGCCGCTCTGCGCGAAGGCCGTCTCTATCCCCGCTGGTCTCCCAACGCACTCAGCGGCTATGGCGCGCCGATCCCCAATTATTACCCTCCTCTTCCAGAATACACCGCAGCCGTTATCACTGTTCTGGTAACAAATGATGTTGTGTTATCGGTACGGATTGTCTATATATTTGCGTTCTGTCTGGCGGGTGTGTCGCTTTACCTGCTTGTCAACCGCCGCCTGAACGCCGCTGCCGGATTTTTCGCCGTCATTTTGCTCATATACAGCCCTTATTTTGCCCAGGTCGCGCCGCACATTGA
>Ga0268299_1003716_pt1 | contig 13399 bp, 5 predicted proteins | sample NOBtaG_FD_193484 | JGI IMG/M metagenome (GOLD analysis project Ga0268299, IMG submission 193484) | Activated sludge microbial communities from bioreactor in Nijmegen, Gelderland, Netherland - NOB reactor | ecosystem: Engineered > Bioreactor > Aerobic > Activated sludge | place: Netherlands...
GCGAAACACGAGCCCCGACGATTTCGAGCCGAAGCCGATGTCGTTCCGGATCGACCGGATGCCGCTCACGATCACGTCCGACGCGAAGCCGACCGCGACGCCGGCCCGGCCGCTGCCGGTCACCGTGAAGCCCTTCTTCGGTTTCCCGAGCTTCACCCCGTCGACGGTGATGGCGACGGCGTTCACGTCCGCGCCGTTGGCGTCGATGACGGTCGTGGCCGCGCCTTCGACGGATTCGACGGTGAGGGGCTTGTCGATGACGACCATGCCGGCATCGGCGGCGCTTTCCTCACCGGGCTCGCCGAGCGTCCCGTCCGCGTCGAGGTCGCCGTAGCGACCGGGGCCGACGACGATCTTGTCGCCGGCGACCGCGTTCGCGATCGCGCGGCTGATGGAGCGACAGGGCGCGGTCTTCGTCCCGCACCCGTCGGCGTCGGCGCCGGTGACGGCGACGTTCAGCGTCCCGGCCGTCGCCGGCGCGGCGCCGGCGACCATCAAGAAGAGAGCGAGCAACCAATTGCGTGAGTCCCGTGGCAGCATGGGTGTCCTTTCGAAAGCAGTCGTTGACGACGCCCACGGGATACGGACCCTCGCCCCGGCAGTCCTAAGCGAACGGTAAAAGATGGGTAACGTTCGCGCGGCGGTGGACGAGCGACGCAAAATCGCCGGTCGGCCGTACGCGGGTGCGCAACTCGGCCGCAAGTCGCTGTCTGTGCGGCTTGTCATCGGCGGCCCACGTTTTGCTCGGTTCCGGCGCTGATGGCGGCCCCAGCCGTACACGCGTCGCGCCTGCGGATCGGGATGGCGGTCGTCGCGCTGCTCCACCCGCTCTTCTGGCTCGGCCGCCACGGCGCCGATCCGACCGAGGACCAGGTGGAATGGGTCCGCCTCGCGATCGTGATTGGTGCGGTCGCCCTAATCGGGTTCAGCTATCGGGAGTCGGCGGTCCGGCGCTGGGGCCAGCACGTCATGCTGGTCACGTTCGCGGCGCTCCTTGCGAGCTCCGCCTGGATCGTCGTCCTCCAGGGTTGGGAAACCCAGTACGTGATCGCGCCGGTGATGCTCTACTTCGTGATCGGCGCGGTCGCCGCGAACGCGCTCGAAGCGACGGTGATCGTGCTGACGGCCGTCGCGGCACCGCTCGCGCTCACATCGTTGCACGGCCATCCGCCGCCCGGTCTCCCCGGCGTCCCCTTGTTGCTCCTTGCCTCGTCCGCGATCGGCGGCACGGTCATCAGCTGGTTCCGCGGTCGCTCGCATGCGCTGCTGCGTCAGGAGATCCGCCGCCGCGAGGCGGTGGAGGAAAACCTCCGCGGCGCTCGCGCGCACCTCGAATCCATCCTGAACGCCACCTCCGACGGCATCCTCGACGTGCAGCTCGCGGCCGACGGTCCGCGTATCAGCTTCGCGAATCGCCGCTTCGGCGAGATCTTCCAGCTGCCGCCGGAGCAGGTGGTCGGCATGCTCGACCGCGACGTCCGGACTCGGGCGGCCGCCTCATTCCGCCACCCGGACGCGTTCGAGCGGAACGTCGCGGAGCTCTACGCGAACCCGACCGCCGTCTCGACCGACGAGCTCGAGCTCGTGCACCCGCGGCCGGCGTTGCTCGAACGGTGGAGCGGGCCGGTGCGCGACGTCGACGGCGCGGTCGTCGGGCGCGTCTGGGCGTTTCGCGACGTCACCGAGGAGCGCATCGCCCGCCGCGAGCGCGACGAGCATGCCGCGCGGCTCGAGACCACGAACGCCGAGCTCGAACGCGCTTCGCACGCCAAGGACGTCTTCCTCGCGAACCTCTCGCACGAGCTCAGGACGCCGCTCTCGGTGATCATCGGCTACCTGAATCTCGTCATCGAGGGCGGGCTCAGTCCGGACGAGAGCCGGGACTTCCTCGTGCGCAGTAACCAGAGCGCGATCCACCTCTTACGCCTCATCTCCGACATGCTGGACCTGACGCGGCTCGAGTCCGGGACCGCGGTGATCGAGGTCGAGCCGATGGACGTCGCGCCGGTCGTGGAGGAGGTGCGCGGTCTCACCGAGGTCCTCGCGACCGCGAAAGGACTCCGGCTCGTCGTGACGGCCGATCCGGCGCTCGTCGTTCTCGCCGACCGCCAGCGGCTCGAGCAGATCCTCCTCAATCTCGTCGGCAACGCGCTCAAATTCACGGCACGGGGCGTGGTGAGCGTGTCCGCTACGGCGTGCGGCGACGAGATCGCGTTCGTCGTGCGCGACACCGGGTGCGGCGTGCCGCCCGACAAGCAGGAGCTGCTCTTCGGGAAGTTCATGCGGCTCGACAGCCGGGCGACCGCGCCGACCGACGGGGTCGGCCTCGGGCTCAGCATCTGTCGCGAGCTCGTCACGCTGATGGGGGGCCGGATCACGCTCGCGAGCGCGGGCGTCGATCAGGGCACCGAAGTGCGATTCACGCTGCCCCGCGCGGCGTATACGGTCGTCCGTACAGCTGCGAATCCTTGACAACTTCGACCGGGAGTCAGTACGTAGGCGCGGCTTCTGGGGCGGATGGGTCGGTTGGGAGAAGGGGTCGGGGGCAATGCCTGACAAGATCAACGAGGCGGATTACACCCGCCGGGGTACGCTGAAGGTCGATCAACCGGTCGCCCTTCCCGAGGTGCTCGACGTGCTCGTCGCGGGCGGTGGCCCGGCGGGTACGGCGGCGGCGGTGCGCTGCAAAGAGCTCGGCCTCTCGTGTCTGGTCGTCGACTACGACGACCTCATGAAGCGCATCCGCGACTACCCGAAGGAGAAGCAGATCCTTCCGAGCTACGGTGGCGGCGACAAGCTCCAGTTCCCCGCCGGCGGCGCGATGCTCACCGCGCTCGCCTTCGACGACATCGACAAAGACGATCTCGTGAAGATCTGGAAGGCCAAGTACAAGGAGTACGGCCTGACCGCGAAGATCGGCCACGAGTTCACGGGCGTCGATCAGCTGCCCGAGGGCCTCTGGAGCGTCCGCACCTGGAACCATCGCACGGGTGAGGAAGAGCGCTATCAGGCGAAGAACGTGCTCCTCGCGATCGGCGCCGGCGTGCCGCGCCGCTTCGACATCCCGGGCAACACCGACGGCATCGCGTTCCGACTCGACGACGCCAAGGAGTACGTGGGTGCGCCCGCGCTCGTGATCGGCGGCGGCACGTCGGCCGCGGAAGCGGTGATCGCGATCTCCGGCGCGAAGATCGCGGCCGAGGATCAGACGGGCGTCTACTGGTCGTACCGCGGCGGCAGCATGCCGAAGGTCTCGAAGGCGCTCTCGGACGTGTTCTTCTCGGCGTACGTCGGGAACGGCAACGTCCGCTACCTGGCCTACTCCGAGCCGGTCGCGGTCGTGACCGCCGACGACAAGCAGGAGTACCTGTCGGTCCGCATCGACCGGAAGGCGGCGCCCAACCGGCCCTGCGAGACCGTGCATCTCGAGTTCGCCAAGGACCAGGTCGTCGCGTGCATCGGCGAGGACCTGCCGGTGAAGCTGCTCCAGGGCTGCGGGATCAAGATCCCGCTCATGAACAATCGCCCGCTCATGCTGGTGAATCACGAGGGCGAGGTGTCGTTGCCCGGCATCTTCCTCGTCGGCGACGCCCGCGGTCCGAAGTACCTTCGCTGCACCGACTTCAACGACTCGAGCTCGTACGAGCAGGTCGTCGAGAAGCGCAACATCAAGGCCGCCATGGTCGACGCGGTCAAGGCGATCGAGGTGATCGCCGCGCGCGCCGGGATGGACGTGCCGAAGGCGGTCGTGGCGCCCGCACCCGCGGTCGCGGCGGCGTCGGCGGCCCCGAAGCCGACGGTCGTCCCGCCGACGCCGTCGCAGCCCGCCGACGCGAAGCGTCCGGCGAGCGAGGTGCAGCTCGTCAGCCTCCACCCGGACGACTCGGCGGAAGAGACGTTCCCGCTCATCAAGGACAGCGTCATCATCGGCAAGAAGGCGCCCGACATCGCCTGCGGCGACGACGTCTACATGGCCGACACGCACGCCGTGCTCGCCCGCGCGGCCGACGGCTACCGGCTCGAGGACAAGAGCGGCGGTTCCGGCGTGTGGCTCCGCGCGAAGGGCGTCGCCGGCCGGCCGCTCGCCGAGAACGATCTCGTCTGGATCGGCGCGCAGATCCTGATGGTCGTGAAGCAGGGCGGCGGCTGGGCGGTCACGCACTACAACGCCGAGGGCGTGCAGCAGGGCACGCACGCGATCCCCGAGAAGGGCTTGATCGTCGGGCGCGTCGAAAGCGTTTATCTCGACAAGGCCGATCTCAGCCTGTCGCGCCGCCACGCGCAGTTCCGCATCGAGAACGGCGCGCTCGGCATCTTCGACCTCGGCAGCAAGAACGGCACGTACGTGAAGCTGATGGCGCCGACCCAGCTCGTGAACGGCGACGAGTTCCGGATCGCGAGCAAGCGCTTCCGCTTCGAGCAGTTCGCGCCGATCTCGAAGCTCGCCGCGAGCGACGTCGTCGTCGAGGCGCCGGTCGAAGCCGCGCCGGCCGCCGCCGCCGCGGCACCCGCCGCGGCCGCTCCGGCTCCTGCCGCTTCGGCGGCAGCGGCACCCGCGCCGGCCGCCGCCGCGGCGGCACCGGCCGCGGCCGGCGGTCTCACGGCCGCGCTCAAGTACGAGTCGTACGACCTCACCATGGCGGTCGCGCCGGATCAGGACCTCCTGCACGCGTACTTCCACGATCTCGTGGTGCGGTTCCCCGACTGCAAGGTCGGCAAGGACGGCGCGCCGCGCGATCATCACGAGGAGCCGCTCGACTGGGAGTGCAAGATCGGCCAGTGCGGCCTCTGCACCGTCGAGATCGTCGAGGGCGCGGAGAATTTCGTGCCGCCCGATCCCGGCGGCATGGAGAAGCCCACCATCGAGAAGGTGCGGCAGCTCGATTGGGATCCGAAGAAGTATCGGCTGGCCTGCGTCGCGAAGATCAAGGGTCCCGTCAAACTGACGATTCCACCCGCGTAGGAAGACTGTGCGCGGGCCCGGAGGGGTGGTTGCCATGCGGAGAGCGGCGAGAACTGCGAACACGGGACGGGCGGGTCGGCGCGCGATCGCGGCGAGCACTCTGGCGATCCTGACGCTCGCGAGCACGGGGTGCGGCGGTGGCGCCGGACAGGGCGAAGCGCGGCCGGGTCGCGGCCCGGCGTCCGCGGACACGTCGCCGGTGCTCGAGCGCGACGAGGTCGTCTCGATCATGCAGCACGCGGCGAGCTCCGTGGATCGCGACATGTTCGTCGCGGTCACCGATCGGCGCGGCGTGATCCTCGGCGTCGGCGCGAACTTCGACCTGAACGGGCTCACCTGCAACGATCCGAACCCGGCGCCCGGCACCGACTGCCACGGCGCCAACCTCGCGGTGCAGCTCGCGCGAACGGCGGCGTTCTTCAGCGCCGACCAGACGCCGCTCACCTCGCGCTCGGTGCGGTTCATCAGCGGCGAGCACTTCCCGCCCGGCATCCAGAACTCGGGCGCCGCGGCGCTCTTCGGCATCGAGAACACGAATCGCGGCTGTAGCTTCGACGCCGCCCGCGGCGACGCGCTCTTCAACCCCGGCAAACTCGTGCCGCGCGCCCGCAGCCTCGCCGCGACGCTCGCCGATCTCGACGCCCGGCCCGCGCTCCAGTGCCAGAGCGGCGGCGGCCGCGAGGGCTGCACGACCGGCATCGCGACGCTCCCGGGCGGCGTGCCGATCTTCAAGGGCATCAAGACCGTCCTCGACTCCGAGTTCCAGGGCGGCCGCATGGCGGGCGGCATCGGCGTCGCCGTGCGCGGCATCGTCCCGCCGCCCGATCCGGTCGCGGCGTTCGACAGCCCGAGCGTGCTCCGCCGCCAGGACGGTGATTCCGACCTCGACGTCGCCGAGTTCGCGGCGCGTGCCTTCACCGGCGACGAGGCGAAGCGCTTCGTTCCGACCCTCGCCCGCAAGGGCATCACCAACATCTGCCTGAACGACGACATCGCGAAGCCCGCGTGCTGCACCGCGGTCGAGCCGTGCTCGTTCAGCATCCTGCCGCTGCCCGTCGATCGCGATCCGGTCTTCGATCCGGTCATCTTCATCGACGGCATCGAGGTGCTCGAGCTCGCCGACAACCCGGACGTGGAGGACAACCTGAGCCCGGTCCCGGGCCGCCAGCTCCGCTTCATCCTCGACCCCGCGCGCGCGCCGGCGTCGGGCCGCGTGCCGGGCGGCTATCTCGTCGGCCCGCAGGCGGCGATCGCGACGCCCGACGGCGGCGCCGCGCCGCTCACCGAAGCCGAGGTCCGGGCGATCGTGGACGCGGCGCTCGAGACCGCCTTGGAGACGCGCGCCGGCATTCGCCTCCCGCTCGAAGAGCGCACCGCGATGATGATCGCGGTCTCCGACACCGGCGGGAATCTGCTCGCGGTCTTCCGCATGGACGACGCGACCGTGTTCTCGATCGACGTCGCGGTCGCGAAGTCGCGGAACGTCGTCTGGTTCAGCAACCCGAACATCGATCCGGTCGACACGCTCGACACGCCGGCGATCGGCGACGTGCGCGGCGAGGCGTTCGCGCCCGGCACCGCGATCACCAACCGCACGCTCAGCTTCGGCGCGCAGCCGTTCTTCCCGTCGGGCATCGACGGCTCCGACCCGGGGCCGTTCCGCCGCACGTTCCTCGAGGACTCGGCGACGCCGTGCACGAACGGCCGCGAGCCCGCGAACGGCCGCCAGAACGGCATCGTGTTCTTCCCGGGCAGCGCGCCGCTCTATCGCGACGGCGTGATGATCGGCGGGCTCGGCATCAGCGGCGACGGCGTCGAGCAGGACGACATCGTCACCAACGGCGGCGCCAACGCGCTCGCCGGGTTCGAGCCGCCCGCGGGCATCCGCGCGGACCAGGTGTTCGTGCGCGGCGTGCGCCTGCCGTACCTCAAGTTCAACCGGCAGCCGAACCAATAGGGAACGACGCACCGGGCGGCACGCTGGTCGCGGGTCAGGGAACGATGGCGAAGGACGGGGACGACAAAGGCTTCGACGAGCACACGCGGATCGGCGGCGCACCGCCGAAGCTGCCGGGCGCGCCCGCGCCCGCGGCGCCGGCATCGCCGCCCGCGGCGCCGCCGTCACTCGACGAGTCGACGCGCGTCGCTTCCGCGCCCCCGCCGCCGCCCGTCGGACCGCGTCCGGCGCCGCCGACCGCTGCTGCCTCGGCGACACCGCCCGCGCCGCCGCCGCTCGACGAGTCGACGCGACTCGGCGTCGCGCCGCCGCCGCTGCCCAAGGCGCCGGCGGCGCCGTCCGTAGGGACGCCGGCCGCACCGCCGGCGGCCCCGGCGCCCGCAGCCCCGGCGCCGTCCGCGCCGGCGACCGTGAAAGCCCCGGTTCAACCGCCGCCCGCGGGTGATTTCGCCGAGCACACGGTGCTGCTCGCGTCGCTCCAGGCGCAAGCCGTCCCGCCCGCGCGCATGCAGCGCATGGCGCCGCCCGGGCGTTCCGACGTCGTCAATCTCGATCGCACGCATTTCCTCATGGGCCGCCTGCCCTCGTGCGACTTCCGTCTCTACTCGCAGACCGCGTCTCGCGAGCACGCGCAGCTCACCGCGCGCGACGGCCACTGGTACCTCACGCCGGTCGCCGGGAAAGTCGTCCTGGTGAACGGCTCACCCGTGAAGGAGGAAGTCCCATTGACGCACAAGATGCGACTACAGCTCGGAGGTGACGAGCTCATCTTCCTCGACGAGAGCGGCGCGACGGAAGTGCGGGAGGCTGCGCCGGCCGGAACCACGGCGGCGTTCGGCGACGTGCGCTGGATCGCGCTCGTGGTCGCGCTCGTCGCGTTGGCGCTGGTGGTGTGGCTATGGGCGACGCGATGACGGCCACCCGGTTGCGGTTCGACGTCGCCGCCCTCGCGCTGCTCGCTCTCCTGGCGGCACCGACGGGCCTCGTGCTCGCGCAAGGGTCGCCGGGCGGCGGCCCCAGCGTCGCGGTCGAGGCGCCCGTCGCCGGCAGCGACACGCCCTCCTTCGAGCCGATCGACGATCGTTGGCGGCTCGAGCTCCCGCCCTACAAGCTCAACACCAAGGGCCACTGGTGGGATCCCTACAACCAGAACGTCCTCAAGGGTGACTTCCCGATCATCGGGGAGGACATCTTCATGAAGCTGACCGGCATCTCGAAGACGCTCATCGAGGGCCGCGCGCTCCCGTCGCCGAGCAGCGTCTCGACCGACCAGGCCGGCGACTTCGACTTCTTCGGCCGCCGCAACTCGCTGGTCCTCGATCAGAAGTTCGTGACGCGCTTCGAGATGCAGAAGGGCGCGACGGCCTTCAAGCCCTTCGAGTGGCAGATCGTCCTCGAAGGCGTGGGCAACGTGAACCTGCTCGCGACGCAGGAGAACGGCCTCGTCGACCCCGACGTGCGCGACGGGACGGACCGCACGACGACGCACGTCGCGCTGCAAGAGGCGTTCGTCGAGATCCACATCGCCGACACCTCGGTCAACTACGACTTCATCTCGACCAAGCTCGGCCGGCAGGCGTTCAACAGCGACTTCCGGAGCCTGTTGTTCTCCGACATCAACCAGGGCGTCCGCATCTTCGGCTCGGCCAACGCGAACCGGTACCAATACAATTTGCTGTACTTCAACATGGCCGAGAAGGACACGAACTCCGAGCTCAACACGTTCGGACTCCGCGATCAGCAGGTCGCGATCGGCAACCTCTACATCCAGGACTTCCTGACGCTCGGCTACACGACGCAGTTCAGCGTCACGTACCTGCTCGACAACGGCAAAGAGGGCGGCGAGGACGGCTTCGTCTTCGACAACCAGGGCTTCCTGGTGCGACCCGATCCGGTCGGCATCGCGCGGCCGCACAACATCGACGTCTTCTATCTCGGCTGGACGGGCGAGGGGCACCTCGGGTGGGTGAACGTCAGCCACGCGTTCTACCAGGCGCTCGGTCACGACACCTCGAACCCGATCGCGGGCCGCAGCACGAACATCGAAGGCCAGCAGGCGTTCCTCGAGCTCTCGATGGATCGCGACTGGATGCGCTACCAGACCTCGGTCTTCTACTCGTCGGGTGACGGCGACCCGCGCGACGACACCGCGCGCGGCTTCGACACGATCCTCGACAACCCGCAGATCATGGGCGGCGGCTTCAGCTACTGGCAGCGCCAGTCGATCCGCGTCGCCGATCGCGGCGGCGTCGCGCTCATGCAGCGCAACAGCGTGATCCCCGACCTCCGGAGCTCCAAGATCCAAGGTCAGCCGAACTTCGTGAACCCCGGCATCCTGATGGTGAACCTCGGCGCGACCGCCGACCTCACGCAGAAGGTCAGCTTGATCGGCAACGCGACCTACCTGCGCTTCGTCGACACGGAGCCGCTCCAGATCCTCTTGAAGCAGCCCGACGTCCGACAGGACATCGGCGTCGACATCAGCCTCGGCGTCGAGTACCGGCCTTTCCTCAACAACAACGTCGTCGTGAAGGGCTTCGGCGCGATGCTCCAGCCGTTCGGCGGCCTCTCGGACATCACCGAAGACAACACGCTCTACCAGGTCGGCACCGAAGTGGTGCTGGTCTTCTGATGACGCCCATGCGGACCGAACGACGGAGCATGGGAGGGTGGATGATGAGCGATCGAACGCGATGGGTCGGGATCGGGGTGGTGGTCGCGCTGGCAATCGTGGCGTACGCCGGACGCGGCGACGTGCAGGCCGAGCAAACGGCCGACGCCGCAGTCGCCGCCGAATCCGCGCACGAGCCCGGCGTCGGCAACATCCCCGACAGCGCCCCGAAGATGCTCCGGCAGACGCAAGCCGAAGCCGACGCGAAGAGCACCGGCTGCCTCTCGTGCCACTCGGGCATCGAGCCGATGCACGTCTCCGGCCAGGTGAACCTCGGCTGCGTCGATTGTCACGGCGGCAACGTGAACGCGAACGCCGGGAGCACCAAGCCCGGCAGCAAGGAGTACGCGGCGGTCCAGCGCGACGCGCACGTGCAGCCATCGCACCCGGAGATCTGGCGCGACCCGAACGACAAGTCGCGCATCAGCTCCGCCAACCCCGAGCGCAACTACGCCAAGCTGAACCAGGAGTCGCCCGAGTACATCAAGTTCATCAATCCCGGCGACCTGCGCGTCGCGCAGGAAACCTGCGGCGGCTGCCACCTGAACGAAGTGCACCAGGTCGAGCGCAGCTTGATGTCGACGTCGGCGCTCCTCTGGGGCGGCGCCGCGTACAACAACGGCATCCTGCCGGTGAAGCGCTACATCACCGGCGAGTCCTACACGCGCGACGGCAAGCCGAAGAAGCTCAACACCGTGCCGCCGCCGACGCCGGAAGAGGAAGCGAAGGGCGTGTTGCCGTTCCTCGTGCCGCTCCCGCCGTGGAACGTCGCGCAGCCGACCGACCCGCTCCGCGCCTTCGAGCGCGGCGGCCGCATCGACCGCTCGGTCGTCTCGGAGGTCGGCAATCCCGGCCTCGGTCCGTTCCCCGATCTCCCCGGCAAGCCCGACATGAAGTTCGGCACGCGCGGGCTCGGCACCGACCTGCGCGTGAGCGCCGGCATCCTCAACATCCACAAGACGCGCCTGAACGACCCGCACCTCTGGTTCCTCGGTACCAACGATCACCCGGGCGACTACCGCTCGAGCGGCTGCACGGGCTGCCACGTCGTCTACGCGAACGACAAGGATCCGGTGCACTCCGGGCCGTACGCGAAGTACGGCCACGACGGCCGCTATCACGGCAAGGATCCGACCATTCCGAAGAACGAGTCGGGGCACCCGATCGAGCACCGCCTGACGCGCGCGGTCCCGACGAGCCAGTGCATGGTCTGCCACATGCACCAGCCGAACTCGTTCGTGAACACGTTCCTCGGCTACCAGATGTGGGACTACGAGACGGACGGCCAGCTCCTCTGGCCCGCGGAGCAGCGCTACCAGACGAGCGACAAGCCCTGGCCGCTGAACCTCGCGGACTACGAGCCGATGCACACGAGCCTCTCGCACAACCCGGAAGAGGCGGCGACGCGCGGTCTCTGGAACGACAAGGACTTCCTGAAGGGCGTGAGCGGCCTGAACACGCAGACGAAGGAAACGACCTTCGCCGACTACCACGGCCACGGCTGGATCTTCCGCGCCGTCTACAGCCAGGACCGCAAGGGCAACCTGCTCGACAAGGCCGGCAAGATCGTCGACCCGAACGACCCGAAGAAGTTCGACAAGGCGGTCCACCTGAAGGACATCCACCTCGAGAAGGGCATGCACTGCGTGGACTGCCACTTCCAGCAGGACGTCCACTCGAACGGCAAGATCTACGGCGAGTATCCGGACGCGGTCGAGGTCGGCTGCGTCGACTGCCACGGCACCGTCGACACGTGGGCCACGGTCACGACGAGCGGCCCGGCGGCCCCGTCGAACGGCACCAACCTACTGACGGGTCTGACGCCCTGGGGCGAGCGGCGCTTCGAGTGGATCGGCGGCGAGCTCATCCAGCGCTCCATGCTCGAAGAGGGCAAGGAGTGGGAGGTCCCGCAGGTCGTCGACGTCGTCGACCCGCTTTCGAAGCACTACAGCGAGAAGGCGCGCCTCGCGAAGACGATGCGCGTCGACGGCAAGACCTGGGGCGACGTGCCGGAGAAGACCGACTCGCTCGCGCACGGCTCCAGTAAGCTCGCCTGCATCTCGTGTCACACCTCGTGGGTGACGAGCTGCTTCGGCTGCCACCTGCCGCAGCAGGCGAACTGGAAGATCGACAAGAAGCACTACGACGGCGGCCCGACCCGCAACTGGACCTCGTACAACCCGCAGGTGATCCGCCACGACATCTTCATGCTCGGCCGTCACAGCACGACCAAGAATCATCAGGTGGCACCGGTCCGCTCGTCCAGCGCGGTGATCATCAGCACCACGAACGCCAACCGCGAGCGCCAGTACTACCAGCAGCCGACCGTTTCCGCGGAAGGCTACAGCTCGCAGGCCTTCAACACGCACTTCGCCCACACCGTGCGCGCGAAGGAGACGAAGCAGTGCGACGACTGTCACGTCTCGACGGCGGGCGACAACAACGCGTGGATGGCGCAGGTGCTCACGCTCGGCACCAACTTCGTGAACTTCGTCGGCCGCTACGTGTGGGTGGGCGAGGGGGACCACGGTCTCGAGGCCGTCGCCGTCACCGAGTGGGACGAGCCGCAGGCGGTGATCGGCAGCAACCTGCACCGCATGGCCTATCCCGACAACTTCCAGGACCACCTCGACCACGATCTCGAGCTCCAGGAGGCCTACGAGCATCCCGGCGTCGACCTCGCGAGCCGGAAGGTCGACGTGCTCTCGCTCCAGCTCCGCGGCGAGTACCTCTACGTCGCGAACGGTCCCGGCGGCTTCCGCGTGTTCGACGTCGCCAACACGGACAACAAGGGCTTCTCCGAGCGCATCATCACCGCCCCCGTGTCGCCGCTCGGCCAGCGCGCGTACGTCAAGACGCCGTACGCGACGGGCGTCGCGCTCCCGACCAATCAGCCGATCCACTGGGGCCGCGAGCGGAACCCCGTCAACCAAGAGCAGCCGATGCACCCGATCTATCGGTATGCGTACGTCACCGACAAGGTCGAGGGGCTCGTCGTCGTCGACGTCGACATGCTCGCCGACGGCGATCCGCTCAACAATTTCCTCGAGAAGGTCGCGAGCTTCAATCCCGACGGCATCCTCGACGACGCGCGCTACATCACGCTCGCGGGCGAGTACGCCTACATCCTCTGCAAGCGCGGCCTCGTGGTCGTGAGCATCGCGGACCCGGTGCATCCTCGTGTCGTGTCCGAGGTCGGAGCGCCCGATCTCGTCGACGCGAAGGCGATCCAGATCCAGTTCCGCTACGCCTTCGTGACCGACGCGCGCGGCCTCCGCGTGCTCGACGTCACCAAGCTCGACGCGCCCCGCTTCGTGGCGTCGCTCGACATCCCCGAGGCCGGCGATCTCACCGTCGCCCGCACCTATGCCTACGTGCCGGCCGGATCGCAGGGCCTCGCGATCGTCGACGTCGAGAAGCCGCTGAAGCCCTTCCTCCTCCAGATGTTCGACGCCAACGGCGTGATGAACGACACGCGCGCGGTCCGGGTCGGCGGCACCGACGCCAGCATCTTCGCGTACGTCGCCGACGGCCATAACGGCCTCCGGGTCGTGCAGCTCATCACGCCCGGCGAGACGCCCGGCAGCGCCGGCTTCAGTCCGAACCCGACCCCGCGCCTCATCGCGACCCGCCACACGCACGGCCCGGCGATCGCGCTCTCGCGCGGTCTCGAACGCGACCGGGCCGTCGACGAGAGCGGCCACCAGGTCGCCGTGTTCGGCCGCCTCGGCTCGCGCCCGTTCACCCGCCCGGAGATGGAAAAGCTCTTCATGCGCGGCGGCGAGGTCTTCACGGTCGCGAGCACGGC
>Ga0268299_1003718_pt1 | contig 13396 bp, 11 predicted proteins | sample NOBtaG_FD_193484 | JGI IMG/M metagenome (GOLD analysis project Ga0268299, IMG submission 193484) | Activated sludge microbial communities from bioreactor in Nijmegen, Gelderland, Netherland - NOB reactor | ecosystem: Engineered > Bioreactor > Aerobic > Activated sludge | place: Netherlands...
AGCTGACTCCGATATTGGAAGGCAATAATGACCGGAAGGCAATAATGACCGGAAGGCAATAATGACCGGAAGGCAATAATGTGAGTATAACACTACCCGCTCACAATACCCTAAAACAGCGTCAAACATCACGATTTTTTCGGCACGTTGTACATTTCCTGTCGATATGTTACCATTTTCACAATTGAGGTTTACTGGTGACAGGAGAATTAGACGTGTCAAGCGCATCAAAAACGAGTTCTCGCAGTCTGATGATGGCTGTTTTAATCGGTTTTATTCTGATGGCGGCAGCCGTATTATTCGTGCTGTTTAACCGCCTTGCCAACCAGCCCGCGAATACGGTCAACACCGGGGTGGCGATTGTCGATGCTGGAAGCGTGTTTACAGGTGGAACGCCGATTGACCCGCCGCGCGAGATGGACGATTTTACGCTGACAGGCAACGATGGCGAACCGATCAGCCTAAGCGACCTGCGCGGAAAAATCGTGCTGCTGTATTTCGGCTATACCCGCTGTCCCGATTTTTGCCCGACGACGATAGCGAATTTCAAGCGCGTTCGGGAAATGCTTGGCCCTGATGACGACAAAGTAGCATTCGTCATGGTCAGCATTGACGGTACGCGCGATACCCCGGCGGAAATGAAAAAATATCTTAGCAATTTTGACTCGACATTTATTGGCATGACGGGCAAGGAAAGCGACGTTGAAGGAATCGCCATTGATTACAATGTGACTTCTGAGACGCAGGCCGGGGGCAGCACCGACGAATACAATATGGATCATACGCCGTCGTCCTACATGATCGACACGCAGGGGCGTTGGGTGATGGAATATATGTACGGCACCGAGCCGGATGTCATCACCGAAGAGATTCGAAGGATGGTGGGTTAACGGCGGGGTACGCGCGCCATCAACGTGCAGACCACCTCGTAATTATTCGTCCCTAGAGAACGGGCAATGTCGTCAGCGCTGATTTCGGCATTGCCCTGCCTGCCCAGCAGCACCACCTCATCGCCAATCGCCACATCAGGAATATGGGTGACGTTAATCGTGGCTTTTTCCATGCCCACCCGCCCAACAATCGGCGCAAACTGACCATGCACCAGCACCCGCCCCCAGTTGTTCGGCATTCGCCGGAATCCATAAGCATAACCGACTGGCAGGACGGCGATTCGCTCCTGTCCGCTGGTGTAATAACTCTGACCGTAGCCGATAGGGTGATTAGCGGGCAGCGTTTTCACCTGCGCGACGACAGTTTTCCAGGTCAGCGCTGGGCGAAATTCTTCGGGAATCGGCACGGTATCGGAAGGTGAAAGGCCGTAGAGCGCCACACCGACGCGCACCATATTAAAATAGCTATCCTTACTGGTGAGAACCGCTGCGGTGTTTGCCGCGTGGATATACTTAAATTTGAAGTCGCTGGCGCGCACCGGATTGACGACGCTCTTAAAGGTGCGAAGCTGCTCAGCAGTGTAGGCGGGGTCTTCGTCCGCCATCGAAAAATGGGTGTAAATACCTTCGATTTCCAGGTGGGTCAGGTTCACCAGCCGCCGGAAAAACGCGATGGCTTCCCGAGACAGCACACCCATACGCCCCATGCCCGTGTCTATTTTCACATGGACGATGAGTTTACTGCCGATTTCACGCGCTGCGCGGTTGTAAGCGTGAGCAATGTCCACGTCATAGAGTGTCAGCCAGATGTCATTGCGGATCGCCTGCCGAACGCCATAGACGGGTGTGTAGCCCATCACCAGGATCGGCGCGTCAATTCCGGCGTCGCGCAGCTCCAATGCTTCGTTCAGCGAAGCCACACCTAAAATTTCCGCACCGTTCGCCAGCGCGGTCAAGCTGGCTGCCACAGCGCCATGACCATAGCCATCGGCTTTGACTACCGCCATCACGGTCACCTGATCGCCGACCATATTTTTAATCAGGCGTGTGTTATGGGCAATTGCGCTTTTATCAACTTCAACCCAGGTGGTGCGTGTGGGCTGGAATAAAGTTGCTGTGTCCCAGGCCGCACCCTGCCGGACAAGATGATCGCGATCAGCTTCATTTTTCAGGATCGCCTGTGTCACCAGTTCCATGCGGGCAGATTTTCCGCCTTTTAACAGAACAATATCGTCAGGGGTCAACGTACAGCGTTCATTAAAGACGCTGATAGTATCCTGTACACTATAGGTCATAAAAACTTTGCGGCGATCTTTGCCTTGATCGAGGGCGGCGCGGGCGACCAAGGTTGCCTCAGCGCCTTCAGTCACAATGACATCGGTGATTTCTGTCGCGTACTGCCCGATCATGCGATGACCACGCGGGCTGTAGCTGCCCAGGTTGCCCATATCGCCCATCACAAAAATGCGACGGTTCGTATTTTCGCCAATCGATTGCAGCCATTCCAGTGCTGCCAGGGTGGACTGGGGTGTCGCGTCGTAGGTGTCGTCAATCAGCAGGGAGTCGTTAACGCCTATCAGCGGATTCATCCGTCCTGGTAAAGGAGTCATTTCTGTCAGGATGCGCAGGCCATCTTCCAGCGAGATGTCGTAGCGTAAGCCAACTGTCAGCGCGAAAAGAACACTGTAAAGCTGATGTTTGCCGAGCAGCGGTGTCCAACGACCAACATAGCGTTCTCCACCATAGCGCAGATCAAAACCTGTTTTGGTTAAGCCCGCGACGATATTATAGGCCATCAGGTCAGCGCCAAAATCGGCTGTGCCAACGGTCATCACTTTGGCGCGCGTCCGCACAGACATGCTGCGCACCAGGTCATCGTCATAATTCAGCACCGTCAGGCCAGACGGCGAGACATGCTCTAAAAGAATGCCCTCTTCCTGGGCGATCTGTTCCAGCGTGTTGAAATTGTCGGTGTAGGCATAACCGATGTTTGTGACCACGCCCACTTCTGGCTCAAGCGTCTGGGCGATTTCGGTCATTTCACCGGGCTGCGATGCGCCCAATTCAATGACGACCATTTCATGTTCAGCGCGCAGCTTTGCCAATACCATCGGCAGCCGCAGCCGTCCCTGTTGATCTTCGACGCCTTTGAGAACGGGGTAACGTGCGGAAAGAATACGGCTGATCGCTTCGGTTGCCACCGATTTGCCCGACGAGCCTGTCACGGCGATGACTCGCGGATTCAGCTTTTTCAGCGCGAATCTTGCCCACGCCATCATCGATGCTTCGGTATCTTTGACAATAACGACAGAAATGCCTTCGGTATCAAAATCCGGCGGCTGTGTACACAAAACACCTTTTGCGCCACGCTCAACAGCAGCCTGAATGTGCTGAGAAGTATCACCTTGATCGGTTTTGCGTGTTACATATAGATGATTGTCTTCTGCCAGGTCGGAATCCAGGCAGAAATTGGTGAAAAGCTGGGCGCTTGGCTCACCAAAAAGTTGTCCATTTGCAGCTTCGAGTAGGTCATATAGGCTAATCATAATTGAGCAGTATAGCACTGCTCTGTACAGTGTGCTACCGACTTTACGACAGCCGCCCAAAGTTCTGTTATAATAATTCCGAATTCTTAAGGAATCAGTCTGAATGTCATTCTCTTTTGAGGTTATCAAAACACAGGGGCGGGCGCGTGCTGGGGTTATTCACACCTCGCATGGCGATATTCCGACTCCTGTTTTTGCACCCGTCGGCACCCAGGCAACGGTGAAGGCCGTCACGCCGCAAACGCTGCGCGAACTCGATGCGTCGCTCATTCTGGCGAACACTTATCACCTTCATCTGCGCCCTGGCGACGATTTGATTCGCGATCTTGGCGGCCTTCACCGCTTTATGGCGTGGCCTGGGCCGATCCTCACTGATTCTGGCGGATTTCAGGTTTTTAGCCTGACTCAAATTAACAAGATTGACGAAGATGGCGTGACCTTTCGCAGCCATATTGACGGCAGCAAGCACCGTTTTACGCCTGAAGTCTCGATTAAGATTCAACAAAATCTCGGCGCGGACATTATTATGTGTTTTGACCAATGTCCGACTCCGACAGATCGTGGCGCAGTCGAAGCGGCTGTAACGCGAACCAGCAATTGGGCGATTCGCTGCCGCGAGGCTCACCCGTGCGATGACCAGCAAGCGCTCTTTGGCATCGTGCAGGGCGGCATTTATGAAGATTTACGCGCGCAGTCGGCGGCCTTCCTCCAGGGTATTGACTTCCCTGGCTATGCGATTGGCGGGCTGGCGGTTGGCGAAAGCAAAGCGGATATGTATAAAACGCTTGATTTCACGCTGCCCGTGCTGCCTGTGGACAAGCCGCGTTATTTGATGGGCGTTGGCGAGGCCGATGATCTGGCGGAAGCGATCATGCGCGGCGTGGATGTTTTTGACTGTGTGATGCCCACACGGGTCGCGCGGCACGGTGCAGCCCTGACCCTTGATGGTCGCATCAATATGCGCAACCTGGAACACGCGCGTGATGAAAATCCGCTCGATGCCGGCTGCACCTGCTATAGCTGCCAGAATTTTTCACGCGCGTACATCCGTCACCTGATGAAAGCCAAAGAAATCCTGGGATGTATGTTGTTGAGCATCCATAACGTTCACTTTTTGATCCAACACGTACAATCCATGCGCGCCGCCATCTTGAATGGCGATTTAGAGGACTATACTCGCGCATTCCTCCAACGTTATCTTCAAGCAGCGGCATCAAATTAAAGGGATTTCGACCTTGGAATCGTCATCAAAAAGCCAACCACATCGTGATTTTTCGCATTATGTAATCCCACAGGGTTAATCACTCGATGGGGCGAGCTAGGCGAACCCTCGTGGTTGTCGCGTTTACCCTGGTTAGTTGTAGCAGCCAGGTTGTTCCGGCGTCCACGCCGACGACGGACGCTGTTACCCTGCGCCTGTACACTTCCAGCGCGACGATGCCGCTTACCAATGACCTGACCCGCAGTTATACCCAGATTCAGCCTTCGATCAGCTTCGACATCATCCCCCGAAATTATGAGCAGATCGTCGATTTAATCACCGACGAAAACCCGGCCTATTTCTTGACGAACCATTTGCCGATTGAAAGCCCGCTGTGGGGCGCGCCGATTGGGCAGGACGGCATCGCCATTGTGACTCACCCCGAAAATCCGGTCACCAATCTAACGACGGAGCAGTTACGGCGCATTTACCAGGGGCGAATCGACAATTGGCGGGATGTCGGCGGTCAGGATATGCCGATTACCGTGATTAGCCGGGAAGAAGGTTCAGGCACACGGGCGGAATTTGAGCGCCTGGTGATGGGGGAGCGTCAGACGATCCAATCGGCAGAAATCGCGCCGTCCAGTGAGGCGGTGATCGTTAGCGCAGGCCGTGATCCTGGCGGGATAGGGTACGTTTCGATGAGCTATCTTGATGCCAGTGTGCAGGCTATCCATATTGACGACATTGCACCAACGCTCGACAACGTTTATATGAATACTTATCCGCTGCGGGCGACTCTTTTCATTGCGGGCGTGAACGAGCCGCTCAATGAATATCGTGCTTTTATTGCCTGGGTGCAAAGCCTGGAAGGTCAGGCGGTGGTTGCCCGTAAATACGCCCCGCTGTCGAAGCCTTAAGGCACAAAAGCACGAAGGCATGAGGCACAAAAGCACGAAGGCATGAGGCACAAAAGCACGAAGAGATGAGGCACAAAGGCACAAGGTGCTAAGAAACAAGGCACAAAGGTGCTAGGGCATATAGGCATAGAGCATCGTAAATAACAGCACCAACACCAGCATCCACATACACGCCAGCGAAAAATCACGATAGAAACGAGCGCGCAACCGCTGTTTCTGCACCTGCATTTCCTGATGCCGAATGCGGTGCAGCGCCCCGGCGGCTTCAGAATTTTCAGGATTCACGCGCAGCACATTATCGAGACATAATGCCGCCTGGTCGAGCGATTCAACCGCTACGCTCATCCATAACCAGGCGGACTCAAAATCATTATCCTCGCGGATTAACTCGCGCAGCAGGCACAGCCCTTCCTCACGCTGGTCAGCTTTAATCAGCTCAATCGCATCCAGTAGGCGATCAACACGTGAGTCGGCCTCCGCATCGGTCATCGAACGCTGACCTGCTCATCCAAACGAACACCTGCAAACAAATCGGTTTCATCGACCCCATTCCGCTGCGGCGCGGGGTAAACACGGGTGAAGCCCTGTTTGCTAAAGGCCAATTTTCGCAGCCACATCGGTATTTTCCCGAAGCCACCGCCGAGTTGGCTGGCGTGGCAAGCGCTGGCGCGATCCCAGATTTCAAGATAATTCTGAACATCAATGCGGGTATGCACAGGTTCGGCGTTGTCGAGGATGGCCTGCAAATCAATATCCTTATTGCGTCCAACACGGCGAGGGTCTTCACCGTTCATGCGGACACGCAAAATGCGATACTGCATCATAATTTTGGCAATCGAGCCATAATACAATTTTTGCGGTTGATAGGGCGACAGTCCATCGGTGACGTATGTGGATTCGCCAGCCAGGTTGAAGGCGTCCACCGTGGCGCGCTGGATAGCAATGTGATCGGGATGACCATAACCCCCATATTTATTGAAGGTGATGATAACCTGCGGCTTGATCTCGCGAATAACCTCCACCACGCGGCGCGCAACCTCATCACGCGGTGCTTGCCACAGGCAGGATTCATCATTGCAGGTTGGCGAGTTCATCATGCCGCTGTCTTTATAGCCCAGCTTAAAAACCTGCTTGAATCCCAGTATTTCCGAGGCACAGTCCAATTCGGCAAGGCGCAGTTCGGCAACGGAAGAATACCCATTGAGCATTTCTGGCGAGACCGTACCAACGTCGCCGTTTGTCGCGCAGATGTAATAGACATCAACCCCTTCGGCAACGTGGCGGGCGATTAATCCGCCCATGCCAAAACTTTCATCATCAGGATGGGCTAACGAAATGAGCAGACGGCGGTTCGACACGACATCCTCCAAAATGACTTCAAAAAAACTCGATGATTGACCTACGCTCAGACCATTATAATCGTCAACCCCCTAAACGACCCCTGTCCAATCGTCCAATCAGGGCGTATACTTTCCCGCCGTGTACCCTCATGGGGCATCAAGTCGGAAAATTTTTGATGAGGTTTTTATGCGACGAGTCTCGCTTTTGGTATTTTTAGTTATTTTGACGCTGGCGATGTCGCTGATATTACCGACAGCCGCCCAGGATGCTTTCGCCACCAACACACCGCGCCCACAGGCTTTTGCGACCAATACCCCCGCTGGGCCGACCTCCACTCCGACAGCATCACTGACGCCAACTGCCTCTCCAACAGCCACCGCAACGGCAACCAATACTGCGACTGCGACTGCTACGGCGACCAATACCCCTTCACCCACGCCGACGCCGATAGGGCCATTTTTCTACCCTGAAGGCATCAATCCGCTAACGGGGCAGCCGTATCCCAATGAAGAGGCCGCCGCGCGCCGCAACCTGATCGTGAAAATTTCGAACTTTCCGCCTGTCGTGCGTCCGCAGAGCAGTATCAATCTGGCGGATGTGGTGTTTGAAATTGAAGCGGAAGGCGGTGTGACTCGCTTCGCGGCGATTTTCCGCAATAATAATCCGACACACGTTGGCTCGATACGCAGCGCGCGTTTATTTGACCTGGAACTGCTCGAAATGTATCAGGCGCTTTTGGCATATTCTGGCACCAGTGAGCCGATTCAGCGTTTGATTTTGCGTTCGCCTTATGTCTACCAGACCTTCTCTCCGCTCAAGGGTGATAACTGTGAAGAAGCCGGATTTTGCCGTTTCCCGCGTGAGGGGTTGGCCTTTGAACACACCCTGTTCCTCGACACCAATCAACTCTGGGCGCGGGCGACTCTGCGCGGCATCAATACGGGCTATCGCGCTAAAGGTTTTGCCTTCAATGAAACGCCCGACCCCAATGGTCAACCCGCTAATGATGTATTTATCGACTGGTATGGGCAGACCGATGCGCGCTGGCAGTATGACGAAGCCAGCGGACGTTATCTGCGCTATACCGACGGTGTAGCGCATTATGACGCCAACGATGGTCAGCAAATCTGGGCAGACAATATCGTGATTATCCAGGTTCCGCACGAACGCCGCCCGGATTTATTCCCCCCAGGCGCGACTTATGAGTCGCTGGAAATTCAATTGTGGGATCAAGGGCCAGCAGCGGTGGTGCGCGATGGTCAGTGGTATTCCGGCTTCTGGCGGCGCAACTGTGATGCTGAAGTCACGCCCACGCCGACGGTTGAGCCTGCTGCCCTGCCGGAAATTCAGCGCACTTGCTACAGCGACCCCGGTACGGCTTTGCAGCTTCTCTACGGCAATAACACGCCAATTATGATGAAGCCGGGGCGCACCTTTGTCGAAATCGTGCGCGGTTTTGGCGATGTGGTCATCCAGGACGAGCGCCGCGATATGGTCGCTACCGGGACGGCGATTGCCCTGAGCGCGACGCCGACGATCCCACCCACCGCTGGCCCCAGCCCGACGCCTGATCCGAATGCGGAGAATTAGGGATTAGCTTGTCAGCATCTCAGCTTGTCAGCAGGCCAGCTTGTCGATGGTAGGCTGACTACCCTCATTTGAAATGTCTCTGTAGGGGCGCATAGCTATGCGCCCTTGCGCATCCTAATGACTCCCCATCGAAATCAAAAAAATTAAACAATCTCAAGACGCCCAAATAAATGGTTCACAACAACAGCGCAGGTTCAAAATTGGCGCTGTTTTTATTTTCGCGAACCCCCTTCAGGCGTCAGGAGTAGTGGAGATAACGAATAAATTTTGGCGTAAAGGAAATTTCGATGTTTGACAGCACATTTTACGATCTGACTCAGGAAGTGCAGGGCGCGATTTTTCAGGCAGGCTACAACTTAAACGCGGCGGCTGCGCCACCCGCCAATCCTAATCCACTTTTGCAGGTGCGGCGGGGCTATGCCGAAAGCCCAGGCTGGTTCTTTATCCAGGCCGCCGAGTTTGAACCTGAACCGCTCTCCGTTGAAAATCTGCGGGTGCGCGCCGTGTGGTCATCCCCACGTATCGTCCAGGTACTTCTGGAAATGATGGCAGGCGAAAAATGGTTTGACCGTATGGGTGATGATTATTTTCTGACCGATTCAGGCCGCGAGGTGATGGCAGCGATTACCGAGCGCCGCCGGAAGCTGGTTCACGCCGCGATCCCGGCCTTGCCTGCTCACGACGTTGAGCGGCTGGAATCGTTTTTATGCCGTGTGATGGATGCCAGCCTGAACGCACCACAGCCGCCGAATAATTGGAGTCTGATTCATTCGCGACATCGCATACCAGGAGCGGACGCCCCTGCATTAGAGAAAATTTTTCAATATTTTTCCGACATCAATGCTTATCGCGACGACTCGCATATGGCGGCGTTTCAGTCACATCAAATTGAAGCCTATATCTGGGAAGCCTTCAGCCTGATCTGGAGCGAGGCGGTCAATTCAGCGCAGGCGATTTACGATCAACTCTGGTATCGCGGCTATTCACGCACCGAATACGCGGCGGCTCTGGACGAACTCGTCAGGCGTGGCTGGGTCGAAAACAGCGGCGATTCGACCTGTCAGGTGACAAAAAATGGACGCGCGATTCGCGATGCCGCCGAAATATTGACCGATGCTTACTTTTACGCGCCCTGGAAAATTTTGAGCGCGGCAGAAGCGCAGGAAATAAATACGCTGCTCATAAATATGCGGGATCGGTTGAATGTCGTGAGCGCGTAACGGCTTGCATTGACGGTTTATGCTCACGTCGGTTAGAATAATTCGTGTTAATCAACGGACTGAGTATGTAACCATGAAGTACCACATTTACTCGCTAGGGTGTCAAATGAACACCTCCGATTCTCAGATTCTCGCTTCTGAATTAGAGAAACTGGGACATCGCGCGGCATCCGACCCCGATGACGCTGACATTTATGTTGTGAATACCTGCGTCGTGCGTCAGGCCGCCGAAGATAAAGGGCTGGGACGCCTCTACGCGCTGAACGAAATTAAAAAGCAGCAGCCGGAAAAAATTATCGGCGTGATGGGCTGCATGGTCGGTGTGCAGGACGGCCTCAAGGTGCGCAAGAAGCTGCCGTTTGTCGATGTCGTCATGCCGCCGTCGAACCCGCAGCCGATGGTCGAATTTTTACGCAGCATGTCCGCGCAGTCCGAAGTGGTCGAGCAGGAGACCCTGGCGCGTTTGCAGCGCGACGCGATTCAGGATGGTGATCTGATTCTGCCGGAACATGAGCAGGGCAGCCTCATCAGCGCGCACGTGCCTGTCGTCTATGGGTGCAGCCATTCGTGCAGTTTTTGCATCATCCCGCGCCGTCGTGGGATTGAGCGCAGCCGCAGCGTCGGCGAGATTGTGGCGCATGTTCGGAGTCTGGCGCTGCAAGGGGTGAAAGAAGTCACCCTCCTGGGGCAAATCGTGGATCGTTATGGCAAAGATGTTGACGATGGCCCTGATCTGGCAGATTTATTGCGCACGGTTCACGGCGTTGCCGAGGAAACGGGTCTGGAACGAATCCGCTTTTTGACCAGTCACCCCAACTGGATGACCGATAAACTGCTGGACACCGTAGCCGAACTCCCGCGCGTGATGCCGCACATTGAAGTTCCAGTGCAGGCGGGCGACGATGACGTACTGCGCCGCATGAAACGCGGTTATACCATTGAGCAGTACCGCCAGTTGATCGCCAATATCCGTGCGCGCATCCCTGATGTCGCCATCCACACCGATATTATTGTCGGCTTCCCTGGCGAAACCGCTGAGCAGTTCCAGGGGACATACGATTTATTAGCCGAACTCAAGCTGGATAAAGTACACTTGGCTTGCTACAGTCCGCGCCCGCACACCGTCAGCGCCCGCACGATGGAAGATGATGTGCCGGAGGACGAGAAAAAACGCCGCCTGCACGTGCTGGATGAGCTTCAGGCTGAGGTCGTGGCAGAGATTAATCAGCGCTTCTTGGGGCAGACGATTCCGGTGCTGGTCGAGGATGAACACAAGGGCAAGTGGCGCGGACGCACCCCGCAGAATAAACTGGTCTTTTTTGAAGACGCTGCCGATTGGCGTGGTAAGGTGGCGGATGTTGAAATCACCTGGACTGGCCCGTGGAGTATGCAGGGACGGCTGCCGATGACCCAGCCGCAGAGCGATCTCGATATTGTTATCATGAGCTAAGGGTGAACTTTTATTCGACAAGACCCAACGATGTGCTAGAATTGTGTTTATTCATTGGGACGAATTTGCGTTTTGTCGTATACTTGTAAAAGTGGCGCGGTGGAAGTGTAATTCCATCTTTTGCGCTGTTCATAACAAACCACGGTTGGCTTTACTCACCGATTGGAGGACCAGGCACAATGCCACCTGAGAAAAGCGGATATTACTATCCCAACAAGTTTGCCCGTATCACCGTCGAAGCGATGGAAGAGATCATGGGCAAGAATGGCCTCAATGCTATTCTGAACTTGGCTGGGTTAGAGCATCTTATTGACAATTACCCCGCAGATAATTTGGAAAAAGGCTTCGATTTTTCCGATTACACCGCCTTGAACGTGGCGCTGGAAGAAATGTACGGGCCACGCGGGGGGCGTGGTCTGGCGCTCCGTGCAGGTCGGGCGACTTTTGCGCAAGGCCTGAGGGCATTTGGTGCGCTGGCAGGTGTGGGCGATCTGGCATTTAAGGTGCTGCCGCTCAATGCCAAGCTCAAAGTCGGTGTCCCCGCCATGGCGAATATTTTCTCGCAGTTCTCCGATCAGATTTCGAATGTGTACGAAGAAGGCAATGACCGCATCATCTACACGCTGGAACGCTGCCCGATGTGCTGGGGGCGGACGGCAGACAAACCGGTCTGCTATGTCGGTCAAGGGCTGCTGCAAGAAGGTTTGCGCTGGGTTTCTGGAGGTCATGAGTTCAAAGTAGATATGTCCACCTGCATCGCCAAAAGCGATGATATGGGCCGCTACGTCATCTACAAAGAACCTATTGGTTAAAGCGCATCTGATTTGATAACCCCTACAAGCCCCATACAGGCGCGTTCTGTTGGGGCTGTTTCACTTGAAGGCGTGATTGCGACAGGGCAGCGTTGGTTTGCAGTCAGGCTTTGACAGGTTAAGCGCGCGTTGCCCTCTTACCCCGCTAGTGATAGAATGCCTTTAAGACATTGAAGCGCGTATTAAGGATAACGGTATGCGTTATTTTAGGGCATGGATTGTCACGGCGCTGCTGGTTTTGAGCGCCTGTAATTTAGCAAGCGGGCCACCCAATTTGGCACCCATTGAGAACGTGACGAATGTTCCATCGGGCAAACCGACGGTCACGATTTCTTCACCTGAGAGTGGGTCTGAAGTCGTAGTGGGTGATAATGTGCTGGTCAGCGCCAGCGCCACCGATACCATTGGCGTCACCCGGATGCAGTTGATCGCCAATAATCAGATCGTCAAAACAGTTTCTTCCGAAGCCATCTCTGGCGACAAAAATATGAGCGTTTTGCTCGATTATAAGCCCAGCGCGCCCGGTGATGTCACGCTTCAGGTAATCGCCTACCGCGCCGCCGTCGCCAGCGACCCCGCTGAGGTCGAAATTACCGTTCGCTCAAATCAGGCACAGGTCACAGCAACCCTCGCGCCGATTCCCAACGTCCCCGATATTAACCCGAATGACCCGACCTGCCGTGCGCTCGTCAATATTGGCTTGAATCTGCGCGCAGGCCCAGGCACAAATTATCAACGCATCACGGTTTTAGGCGCTGGAACACTCGTGCCTGTTGTCGGACGTATTGGCTCGAATCAATGGTGGCAGGTGCGATCTGGCGTGAATGTGGGCTGGGTCGCCGCAGAATTTACGACTCTCTATGGCGCGTTCTGCTCATCGATTCCGGTTATCGTTCCGCCACCGTCGCCGACGACAACGCCCGCCACAGCGACGCTGACACCAACGCTGTTCCCGACAAATACACCCGTTCCCCAGTTCCCCACCAGCACCCCTGGGCCTTCCGATCTGGTAATTACCAGCATCATCGGCGAGACAAATGTTATCATCCCTTCAGGGTCGCCGAATACCAACCAGACCTATACGGTGACGATTACCAATTCAGGCAATCGCGGGACAGGGCAGTTCAGTAACACTATTCAGGTGCTTCCCGGTGGAGCGGTGCTCGACCTGGGCGTGTCTGGCAATCTGCGGGCTGGCGAAAGCATTTCGCTGAGCATCTCCCTCACCTTTGATACACCCGGTTCGTACACCATCCGCGCGATCACCGACAGCGGCTCGAATGTGGAGGAATTGAGCGAGTTCAACAATACAGGTACATTGGACATCAGCGTCGATTTCGCGATGTAATACGTGTAGGGGTGCAGCGCGCTGCGCCCCTACCAATTCATGATTGTCTCAAAAATTTGAATTTGCAAATTTGTCCTG
>Ga0268299_1003719_pt1 | contig 13394 bp, 11 predicted proteins | sample NOBtaG_FD_193484 | JGI IMG/M metagenome (GOLD analysis project Ga0268299, IMG submission 193484) | Activated sludge microbial communities from bioreactor in Nijmegen, Gelderland, Netherland - NOB reactor | ecosystem: Engineered > Bioreactor > Aerobic > Activated sludge | place: Netherlands...
GATCCATCCCCGCTGGCTGCGTTGCGCTCCCTGCAACGCACCGACAAGTGCGACTCGGTCGCGACGCCTTGCCAGCGGGGCGCCTCGACCACCGATCACGGCACGGACTTCCGGGCTGCCGTACTAGGCTCGAGTGCGTGGACCCATCCCAGTGGATTGCTGCGTTCCGCGTCACCCACGAGAAGGCCAAGGCGAATCAGCTGAGCGAAGACCAGCGAAAGACGTACCTCGCCATGCGCGAAGAGCTCGCGCGCTCGCTCGTCGCGGCCCAGTCGCTGAAGGTGCCCGAGGGCGAGTTCAGCCGGAAGTACTTCCGCGTCGCGCAGATGTACAAGCTGGAGATCGACCGCACGTACCAGACGATGACGAAGGAGGTCTCGCGCGCGGGCTTCTCGGCGATGATGCCGAAGGAGCTGAAGGTCGGCACGCGGGTCGGGTTCGCGATCACGCTGCAGCGCGACACCGACCCGATCAGCGGCGAGGCCAAGGTCGTCGGCGCGACGAAGTCCGGCCAGTGGCGCATCGACTTCTCGATCGATCTCATGAACGACCAGAACGCCGAGCGCCTCGAGTCTGCCTTGTTCGACGCCGTGCTCGCGCGCTTCAAGTAGCGCTCAGACGGCCTCGGCGAACGTCGACGCCTGGTAGATGGCGATCTTGTTCCGGCCCTCGCGCTTCGCGCGGTAGAGCGCCTCGTCGGCGCAGCGCACGAGCTGCTCGGCCGAGGCGACGCTGCGGCTCGGGTAACCCGCGAGCCCGAGTGAAGCCGTGACTTTGAAGCCGGCGCCGTCTTTCGCCCGCGCAGACGCCACCGCGTCGCCGCCAGCCTCGGGCCTCGAGAGCACCAGCTTCGCGACGTCAGTCCACACGCGCTCGGCGACGGTGAGGGCGCCGGCGAGCTGGGTTTTCGGCAGCACGACGGCGAACTCCTCGCCGCCGTAGCGCGCGACGAAGTCGGTCTCGCGCACGCTCTTCTTGATGCACGCGGCGACGTCTTTGAGCACCTGGTCGCCGGCGAGGTGGCCGTGGAGGTCGTTCACGTCCTTGAAGTGGTCGAGATCGAGCAGCACGAGCGCGAGCGGGTCGTCGTAGCGCTGGGCGCGGCGGAACTCGTCGCGCAGGCGCTCCTGGAAGTGGCGGTGGTTCGCGATCTGCGTGAGGCCGTCGGTGAGCGACAGCTCGTAGAGCCGCTCGGTCTCGTTGAGCAGGCCGTCGATTCGGGCGCGCAGGCCGAGGCCGCGCATGATGCGGGCGAGCAGCTCCTGGGCGTCGATCGAGGCGTGCACCCAGTCGTCGGCGCCGGCGGCGAACGCCTTCACGCGCTCGTCGGCGCCGCCGCCCGAGGACCAGAAGATGATCGGCAGGTAGCGGCGCGAGGTGCGCGCGCGCAGGTGGCGCAGCAGCGTGAACGCGCCCTCCGAGAGCGCCTCGACGTCGATGACGGCGGCGTCGAAGTCGAGCTCGTTCGACAGCCGCATGGCGTCGAGCAGCTCTCTGGCCTCGCTCACCGAGCCCGCGACGTTGAGGGCGTCGACGTGGGCCGAAGGCGCAGTGCCCGCCCAGAGGATGTGGATGGACCCGGCCATCTCGAACCGAGGGTCTAGCGCATCTTGGGAGTTGTGACGAAACGCTTCAAAGTGGTACCTCGACGTACCCTTGCCGCGGCCGTCGATCAGCCTGTTCCTCCCTGCGTGGAACGAAGAGGAGTACCTGGAGCGCGCGGTTTCCCGCGCTTCGAAGGTGCTGTCGCGCCTGAGTGACGACTGGGAGCTGATCATCGTCGACGACGCCTCGACCGACCGCACGCCGGTGATCGCCGACGCGCTCGCCCAGAAGCACCGCCAGGTGCGCGTGGTGCACCACGAGCGGAACCTGAAGCTCGGCGGCGCCATCAAGACGGGCCTCTCGGCGTCGACGAAGGACATCGTCGTCTACAGCGACACCGATCTGCCGTTCGATCTCGACGAGCTCGAGCGCGCGCTGCACCTGCTGGAGTACCTCGAGGCGGACATGATCTGCGCCTTCCGCTTCGATCGCACCAGCGAGGGGCTCAAGCGCATCGCCTACTCGTTCGTCTACAACGCGCTGATCAGGAACCTGTTCGGCGTGCAGATGAAGGACATCAACTTCTCGTTCAAGGTGATGCACCGGCGCGTGCTCGAGGGCATCGAGCTGAAGAGCGAGGGCTCGTTCATCGACGCCGAGCTGGTCGTGAAGGCGATTCGCCGCGGGTTCCGCGTCTTCCAGATGGGCGTCGACTACTTCCCGCGCACGCGCGGCGAGTCGACGCTGGCCTCGCCGCAGGTGATCGTGAAGATGGTGCAGGAGCTCGCGGGGCTCTACCGCGAGACGAAGGCACCGGGCGAGCCCGTGCGGCCGGTGCGGCTGCCTCCGACGGTGAAGTCGATCAAGCGCAGGGCCCTGGGGACGTGATCCGCCTCGTCGTGAACGCCGACGACCTCGGCCTTCACCCGCGCATCGACGAAGGCATCTTTCGCGCCCACGCGGAGGGCATCGTCACGAGCGCGTCGCTGCTCGTGGCCGGCCGCACCTCTCCGAAGGCCGCGCGCGCCGCCGCCGAGAAGGGGCTGCCGCTCGGCGTGCACCTGTGCCTCACCTCGCACCTCACACCGAGCGCCGAGCCGGCCCGGGTGCGGTGGCTGGCGCCCGGCGGCAGAATGCGCGCCGACTGGCGGGAGTTCGCCGCGGCGTGGGTCGCGGGGCTCATCCCCGCGGCGGAGATCGAGCTCGAGCTGTCGGCGCAGATCGCTCGCGCGCGCGAGCAGGGCGTCGAGCCCGATCACCTCGACGTGCACCAGCACGTTCACCTGCTGCCCGGCATGGCCCGCCTCGTCGAGGGGCTGGCGGCGCGGCTTTCGCTTCCCTTGCGCTGGCCGGCCGAGCTGCCGCGCCCCACGTGGCTGCGGCGGCCCGGCGCGTGGGCGAAGACGACCGTGCTCTCGGCGCTGGGGCTCGCGAGGCCGGCCCGCGGCGCTCGCCGGGTTCCGGCCGTCGGGCTGTTCGACTCGGGGGGCCTCACCGAGGCGCGGCTGCTCAAGCTGCTCGGCCGGCTCGGCGACGGCGACTGGGAGCTGATGTGCCACCCCGGGCTGGCGCCGGGAACCGTGCCCGAGGATCCCGCGTGGAGGTACGACTGGGAGGCCGAGCTGGCGGCGCTGTGCTCGCCGCGGGTGCGGGAGCTCTTGCGGAGGCGCGAGATCACGCTCGTGAGCTACCGGGCGCTGGGCGGCTGAAACCCGGGCGGGAGCCCGGGTGTCGGTGGCGGCATGCGCGCGCTCGTGCTCCTCACCGCCCTGCTCTGCCTCGATCGCGAGGGCCTGCGGCGGCAGATCCGCCGGCAGCTGGGGCCGGTGCGCGCGTGCTACGCGCAGGAGCCCGGCATCGAGGGCAGGCTGACGCTCCAGTTCGTCATCGGCCCCGAGGGCACCGTCACCTCGGCAGAAGTGAAGCGCTCGGCGATGCCGTCACCGCTCGACGCGTGCGTGGTGTCGGCGGTGAAGACGTGGCGCTTCCTGAAGCCGCCGGGCGGCGGGTCGATCACCGTGACCTACCCGCTCGTGTTCAAGCCTTTCCGGTGACGGAGCCCGGCCGCTACCCGATTCCCGGCACGCACGTGCAGCTTATCGGCTCGCAGACGGTGGTGCCGGTGCACGCCCCGCCACAGTTCGAGGGGCAGACGCACATCGCACTGGTGGGATCGCAAGCGTTCGGAGCGATGCACGTGTTGTTGCACGGGTCGCCGCCGGGGTCGGGGCTGCCGTCGTTCCAGAACCGGTAGCTCACGGCGATCTTCTTGCCCACCGCGTTGGGGATGCAGTTCCCGTAGAACACGATGCGCCGCGACGCCGCGTCGAAGTCCCACCCGTTCGTGCGGTCGCGCGGCACGTTGTTCGTGTCGCACACGCCGCGCGTCGAGTTCGGCTCCATCGCGACCTTGATCGTCGCCGAGATCGGCGGCTTCTGCAGCTGGTGCCCGGTGCCGCCGATCGCCGCCGCCAGAATCGCGTCGATGTACACGCCGAGCTGCGCCGCGTTGTTGATCGCCACGCGAATGTCGCCGATCACGCCGCCCGTCGCGCGGATCGCCTCGTGAATGCGGCCGGGGCTCCCGACCGTCACGCCGTCGCCGCACTCCGCGCCCTCGGGGCAGATGATGCCGTGCATGACGGCCCGGTTCCCCATGCCGTCGATGTTCATCAGGAACTGGTTGAACGCCGCGATCGTGTCGGCGCTCTGATCGCTCGTATCGGTCAGCGAGATGATGTGAATCGCCGCTCCGTCACGGAACTTGTTCGGCGGCACCGCCGGCGGAGCCGGGTTCATCGTCGTGCGCGGCAGCAGCTGACCCACCGCGAACTGCACCGCGTCGTACGTGCGCTCGATGCCGCTGCCGGAGATGCCGAACCAGGTCGAGCTCGCGTTCGTGAACCACCCCTGCATGGTGGGGATGTCCTGCGTCACCGCCCGCATCGAGTTCGACGTCGAGACGCCCGCCACGTGCCAGTCGAGGCCGGCGCTGCCGAGCTTCGCGCCGAACTGCGCGCCCGTGTTGCCGACCGCGGCCTGCGACGTCTGCATCGAGCCGGAGTCGTCGACCACCCACAGGAAGTCGACCTTCGCGTTGATCGTCGAGTCGAACACCTCGCACGTGACGCCCGCGTAGTCGCCGAACTGCGCGAGCGCCGAGCCGCCGCCGGTGTCCTCGAGCGTGAACAGGCGCTGGCCCGCGAAGCCCGCCGCCGGCGTGATCGCGATCAAGATGATCGAGCGCGTCGCGGCCCGGCGAACGTACTCGGCCTGGATCTTGAACGGCCCGGTGGCGCCCGCCGTGCCGTTGAGCGCGCCCATCGCGCCGAACGCGGTGATGATCGAGTTGACCCGGTCTTTGAGGTCTGCCGCGCCCGCCTGGTCGTACTGCGCGCGCACCGACTGGGCGAAGCCGTCCCACGTGGTGAAGGTCTGGGTGATGGGCAGCGAGAGCGCCCCGATGGGCTGCAGCACGCCGCGCGCGTACGTCTCGATCGCGGTGCCGCTCGCGAAGCCGTTCGTGCGCTGGTCGTCGATCGCGATGCCGGCGACCTGGTGCATCGAGTCGTAGAACGCGATGCCGCGGTTGCCCATCGCGTCGGTGAGCTGCACCACCTCGGTGAACTCGGGCACCAGCGCGACCTGAATGTCCGCGCCCGGCGCGATCTGGAACGTGATCGGCTTCAGGTTCGTCAGCGCGCACGCCTGCTGCGCGGGGCCCATGCCGTCCATCGCGTTGGTCGGGCTCAGCTCGCCCATGTCGACGCGGCCGTTCTGGTTCGCGTCTTCCGCGCCGTCTTGAATGCCGTCCATGTCGCTGTCGGCTCCGCACGCGTTCGTCTTCGTGGCGGGCTCGGCGTCGAACATGTTCCCCGCGTACACGCAGTGCAGCGGCAGCATGCCGGGGTCGGCGCCCGGAGCCTGAACGCCCTGCTCCACCCCGTCGGGCAGGCCGTCGGAGTCGCTGTCGAGCTTCAGCGGGTCGGTCATGCAGCCGAGCGTGCCGTCGCGCTCTGCCTTGTCGTCGATGCCGTCGCAGTCGCTGTCGCGCTTGAGCGGGTTCGACTCGCCGGGGTCGACCTTGCCGTCGTGGTTCTTGTCTTCCGCGCCGTCGCTCAGCATGTCGCCGTCGGTGTCGGCCACCGTCGGGTCGGTCTTGCTGCCCGGCTCGACGTCGGGCACGAAGCGCGCGCCGCAGCCCGACGCGACCGTCGCCGTCTTGCCCATCTCGACGCCGTCGGAGATGCCGTCGCCGTCGGAGTCCGAGTTGCACGGGTCCGTTCGGGCGTTCATGCCGTACGCGATCATGTACTCGTCGTAGTCCGACAGGCCGTCGCAGTCGGTGTCGCGCGTGCCGTTGTTCGTGTCGGCCGGGTTGCAGCCCGTGACGATCGTGCTGCCGCCGGCGGTGCCGCCGTTACCACCACCGGTTCCCGAGCCGCCGCCGGCGGCGTTCGGGTTCTGGCAGCGGCCGGCGAGACAGCGCTCGGTGGTCGCGCAGTCGAGGTCGGTGCTGCACGGCGTCAGAACCGTGTTTCCACACCCACAACCGCTCGCGATCAGGGCGAGGGCAGAGAGGGCAACGAGGGGGCGAAACATGGAGCTACCTCCAGTACTTCACGTCTCCCTTTGGACCGCGCGGGACTATAGCTACCCGATTTCCGTGCCGCAAATGCCCGGGCCGAAGACCCCGCATTTCTGGCCGGCCGGGCACGGGCCGCAGTCGAGCATGCCACCGCAGCCGTCGCCGGCCGGGCCGCACATGAAGCCCTGGTCGGCGCAGGTGCGGGGAATACAGCCACCTCCGCACTGGCCGGGCGTACCGCCGCCGCCGCAGGTCTGGGGCGGAGGGCAGTTGCCGCACTGGAGCACGCCTCCGCAGCCGTCGCCGGCCGGGCCGCAGCGCAGGCCCAGCGAGGCGCAGCTGAGCGGCGTGCAGCTGGCGACGTACGGCGTCACGCACGAGGTGAGATCGAAGATGAGGTACTCGAACACCTTCTCTTGCGGGGTCAGCGGGCCCGACGTGCAGCCGGGGAAGGTGCCGCCCGAGCTCACGTGGAAGTCGCTGAACAGCACGCGGCCGCACTTGTCGGCGGCCTGAGCGGCGAGCGGCGTGTTGAACGCGTACTGCAGCGGGACCTCGGGCGTGACGCCCGTGCCGCTCGGCGTGCCAAAGACCCACCGCTCGGCCGGGGCGATGACCGAGTCGAAGTCGCGGCGCACGGTGTTCACGCGGATCTTCGGCACGGCCATCGTCGAGGTGGCCGCTTGTGCGTTCACCGCGTAGACCCAATCTCGGAAGCGCTGCCCGTACGTCGAGCCGACGTCGATGAACGCGTCCTGGCTGGGGGGCGAGATCTGATCGGGGTTCCAGCCCGCCGTCGCCGTGAACGAGATGTTGTTCGGCTGGTTGTAGAGCCACACGTAGCCGAAGTGGCTGGTGAACACGCGGCCGCCGTTGTTCGCGTAGCTCTCGACGTTCATGCGGGCCGCCGCCGTCTTGTTCTGGCGGCCGCCGACGCAGTCGAACATCACGACGTCGTACTTCGCGAGCTCGGTGGGGTTGTCGTACAGCGTCGACGCCGCGGGCAGGCCGCCGAGCGCGTTGACGCCGTTGTCGCGGTACAGGCGGACGCGGCCGGTGCCGGAGGGAGTCGTGAACTCGCTCTGGGCGATGCCGATCTTCGGCAAGATGCACTCGAGGTTGTCGGCGCTGCCCGTCGTGACCGCGAACAGCGGGATGTTGTCGTTGGGGTGGCCCTCGCCCTGGGTGCGGGGGAAGCGCGTCTGATCGGCGGTCAGCGCGGTGTTGGCGCAGCACGCGACGCTGGGGATGGTGATCTGCCGGCGCCACCGGCCGAGCTGGATCACGAGGGGGATGTTCATGCCGCACGGCACGTTCTCGAGCCTGAAGGTGCCGTTCACCGCGGACGTGGTGCTGACGAGCGGATCGCCCGTCACGGAGGCGGAGCACTTCTCGCAGGCGACTCCCGGAGGGAACGGCGTCACCGTGCCGTTCGGCACGTACACGAACGCGCCCGGAAGCGGGTCGGGGGCGCCGAACATGGCCGGGTTGGTGGGCGCGAGCACGGTGCCGCTGATGCTCGACTTCGGCATCCCGGGGCACGCCATCTGCTGCAGGCACAGGTTCGTGCACGGCCGGCCCGCGTCGGTGCCGCCGTCGGCGAACACCACGCCGCACTTGTTGGGCACGCCGGCGCCGCCGCAGATCTCGGGCGCGGTGCAGGTGCCGCAGTTGACGGTCAAGCCGCCGCAGCCGTCGCTCTGCTGGCCGCAGCCGGCGTCGAGCTCGGCGCACGTCTTCGGAGTGCACGCGACGCGACCGCCGCAGACGCCGCTCATGCCGCCGCCGCCGCAGGTCTGCGGCATGGTGCAGGTGCCGCAGTCGAGCGCGTTGCCGCAGCCGTCGCCGGCGGGGCCGCAGTTGAAGCCCTGCCCCATGCAGGTGAGCGGGTCGGTGGCGCAGTTGAAGCGCTTGCCGGCGTCTTCGATCATCATCATGCCGCCCGCGGTGCCGGTGCCGCCGCCGGAGCCGCCGCTGCCTCCGCTTCCGCCGCCGCCGCCGGTGCCGCCCTGGCACTTGCCGCTGAGACAGCGCGCGCCGCCGGTGCAGTCCTGGTCGGTGCTGCACGCGTCACCGCAACTGCAGCCGCTCGCGACGAAGACGAACGCGAGCACGGCGATTCCCATCAGGGTGCGAGTCATTGGCTCTCCGCGGTGATCAGCACATGGGGAGTGGAGTATCCGGCCGCCATCCCGGCCACCGTATTAATCCTGAACCCGGCCGCCGTCACGTGCGCTTCGAGAACGTTGCGAGGCTGAAACCCCAGCGCGCCAGAGCTTTGGGTGCGCCCGAGGAGCCGCACCATGACCTGCTCCTGCAGCAGCGTCTTCTTGTGGCGCCAGGAGCCGTCGGCCTCGGCCTCCTTGAGCAGCAGCCGGCCCTTCGGCTTGAGCACGCGCTTCGCGGCCGCGAGGAACGAGGACCACTGCTCGAGCGGGAGCAGATACAGCACGTCGGCGACGACGACGGCGTCGAGCTCGCCCCGCTCGCCGAGCTGCTCGATGGTGGCGCAGCGGAAGGTGACGTTCGGGAGCCGGCCGGCGCTGCCGCGCGCGAGCTCGATCTTGCGTTCGTCGGGGTCGATGCCGAGCACGGTGCGGCGGTCGGAGACGGCGAGCATCGCGGTGAGCAGGCCGTGGCCGCAGCCGGCGTCGAGCACGTGGCCGCTCGGGCAGGCGTCCGCGAGCGCTTCGAGCGGAGCGCTGAACAGGCGCGCGCGCACGAAGAGGCGCTCGCTGAGCGGCAGGGAGTCGAACAGAGCGAGTGCGGGATGAGTGAAGCTCACCCTCTCCCCTCGTAGGGGAGAGGGCCGGGGTGAGGGGGCCGTTGAGCGCTCGCCGAAGCCACCCGTCCGCGCACCGTCGCCATCACCCGTGGAACTTCCGGCCCGCCTTCACGTACTCGCCGAGCAGCGGCGCCGGCTTGAACCGGGCGCCGAGCGTCTCTTCCCAGTGCTCGAGCCGCTCGAGGATGCGGCCGGGGCCCTGGGCGTCGACGTAGCGGAAGGGGCCGCCCAGAAACGGAGGGAACCCGAGGCCGAAGATCGCGCCGATGTCGCCGTCGCGCGGGCTGCGCAGCACGCCCTCGCCGAGACACAGCACGGCCTCGTTCACCATCTGGAGCACGCAGCGCTCGGCGATCTCCTGCCGGTCGAGGCGCTTGCGGTCTTTCCCGTGCGGCAGCGACGCGTAGACCGAGACGTCGACCTCCTTCTTCTTGCCGTCGTACGTGTAGAAGCCCTTCTTCGCCTTGCGGCCCAGGCGCCCGTCTTTGACGAGCTGGCCGGTGTGGCCCGGCGCCTTCATGCGGTCGCCGAAGGCGTCTTCCATGATGTGGCCGACCTTCTCGGCGACGTCGATGCCGACCTCGTCGAGGAGCGTGATGGGCCCCACGGGGAAGCCGAAGTCGACGAGGGCCTTGTCGATGTCGGCGATGTCGCCGCCCTCGGCGAGCAGGTACGCCGCCTCGTTCATGTACGGAGCGAGAATGCGCGACGTGTAGAACCCGACGCCGTCGTTCACCACGATCACCGTCTTGCCCTGGCGCTTGCCGACCTCGACGCAGGTGGCGGTGACCCAGTCGGCGGTCTTCTTCGTGGTGATGATCTCGAGCAGCGGCATCTTGTTGACCGGCGAGAAGTAGTGCATCCCGATGACGGTCTCGGGGTGGGCGCTGCCTTCCGCGATCTTCGTGATGGGAATCGACGACGTGTTGGAGGCGAAGATCTGATCGGCGCGGCCGAGCGCCTCGATGTCCTTCAGCACCCTGTGCTTCAAGCCCAGGTCCTCGAACACCGCCTCGACCACGAGATCGCACGACTTGAAGCCCGAGTAGTCGGTGGTCGCGGTGACGAGCGCCATCTTGGCGTCGCGCTCGCGGCCGGTGATCGAGCGGCGCTTCACGCGCTCGTCGTAGAGCCCCTGCACGTGCTTGAGCGCCCGCGCGGCGCCGGCGTCGTCCTTGTCCTTGATGCGCACGGCCACGCCCTGCAGGGCGCTGGTGACGTAGGCGATGCCGCCGCCCATGAGCCCGCCGCCGAGCACGCCGATCTTCTTCACCTCGCGCGCCTTCACCTTCGGGTCCTTGACGCCGTTCTCCTTCTTCATCGCGGTGGTCGCGAAGAAGATCTCGACGAGGCGCTTGCTGACGTCGTCGACGACGAGCTCGCCGAACGCGCTCGCCTCGGCGTCGTAGCCGGCCTTGCCGTCTTCGAGGCCGGCGCGCACGACCTCGAGCGCCTTCTCGGGCGCAGGGTACTTGCCGCGCGTCTTCTTGAGCAGCTGCTTCTTCGCCTGGTCGAAGAGGATCTTGCGGCCGAGCGGGTTGTCTTCGAGCGCGAGCTCGGCCCAGGCCTCGCTGTTCGTGAGGCCCTTGATGATGTCGGCGAACGACTTCGGCTTCTGGGTGGGGCTCTGGGCGCCGTTGCGGCGGCGCTCGACCTTGAGCGTGCCCTCGGCGAGCTCCTTCGCGCGGCGCAGCGCGACCTCGCGCAAGATCGGCGGCGGCACGACCTCGTCGAGGATGCCGAGCTTGAGCGCCTTCTTCGCCTTGAGGCTCTTGCCGGTGAGGATGAGGTCGAGCGCGGCCTGCGCACCGATGAGCTTGGGCAGGCGCTGGGTGCCGCCGGCCCCGGGAATGAGGCCGAGCTGGGTCTCGGGGAGACCGACCTGGGTCTTCGGGCTGTCGGTGCCGATGCGGTAGTCGCACGCGAGCGCCCACTCGAGGCCGCCGCCGAGCGCGGCGCCGTGAATGGCGGCGACGACCGGCTTCTCGAAGGCGTCGAGGCGCTGGAAGCCGGCCTGGCCCTGGCGGGAGGCCGCGGTGGCCTCGGCTTGAGTCTTGATGGTCTGGATCCAGTCGAGGCGGGCGCCGGCGATGAAGTTGTCCTTCTTGGCCGAGGTGAAGACGATCGCCTTCACGCCCGCGTCGGCGGCGGCCTTCGTGAGGTGCTTCTCGAACTCGCCCGCGACGTCGGGCGCGAGCGTGTTCACGGGCTCGTTCGGAGTGTCGAACGTGATGACGGCGACCGAGTCGACGACCTCGTAGGTGAAGTAGCTCATGAGCGCTCCAGAACGACGGCGGCGCCGAGGCCGCCCTGTGCACAGACGGTGACCAGCGCGGTGCTCTTGTTCCTGCGGCCCAGCTCGCGCAGCACCTGGTGGACTATGCGGGCGCCGGTCGCCGCAAATGGGTGGCCGAGCGCGATGGAGCCACCGTTGACGTTGAGCCGCGTGCGGTCGACCTCGCCGAGCGGGGCGCTGCGACCGAGCTTCGTGGCGAACTCCTTCGAGGCGAACGCCTGCAGGTTCGACGCGATCTGCGCGGCGAAGGCCTCGTGCATGTCGACGAGGTCGATGTCCTTCAGGGTCATGCCGGCGCGGTCGAGCGCGACCGGAGCGGCGTAGGCCGGCCCCTGCAGGAGCTGCTCGGCGGGGTCGGTCGCGGCGTACGCGAACGAGCGGATGAAGCCGAGCGGCGTCAGCTTCAGGGCCTTCGCCTTCTCTTCGCTCATCAGCACGAGCGCGGCGGCTCCGTCGGTGAGCGGGCTGGCGTTGCCGGCGGTGACGGTGCCGTACTTGCGATCGAAGACGGGCTTCAGCTCGGCGAGCTTCTCGAGCGACGAGTCGTCGCGGACGATGTTGTCTTTGTCGGCGACGACGTCGAACTTCGGCGGCACCGGCACGTGCATGACCTCGCCGTCGAAGAGGCCCTCTTTCCACGCGCGCGCGGCGTTCTTGTGGGAGTCGAAGGCGATCTGGTCCTGCTCCTTGCGGGAGATGCCGTTCTCCTTCGCCATCTTCTCGGCGGACTCGCCCATGGTCATGCCGGTCGAGTGCTCGGCGATGGCGGGCGGAACGGGGATGAGATCTTTCGGCTTCAGCTTTTGAAACGGGCGGAGCTTCTCGCGGATGTTGCGCGCGCGGGAGGCGGCGGCGAGCGCGTGGGCGAGGTTTCTGCTGGTGAAGATCGGCGGGTCGGACATCGACTCGGTGCCGCCGGCGATCGCGACGTCGCTGACGCCGAGCGCGATGGTGTTGGCGGCGTCGGTCATCGCCTGGATGCTGGTGGCGCACGCGCGCATCACGGTGTGCGTCTCGATCTTGCGCGGGAGCCCCGAGGCGATGACGACCTCGCGCGCGATGCTGGTGGCGAGCAGCGTGGGGATCACGGTGCCGAACACGAGCTGGTCGATCTCGTTCGGGTCGAGCTCGGCGCGCTGCACCAGCTCGCTGACGACGACGCGGCCGAGGTCGAGCGCCGAGAGATCATTGAAGACCGTGCCGGCCTTGACGAACGGAGTGCGGAGGCCTGCGACGACGGCGACCCTTCTTCCTGCGAGGCGGGTGGCGGGCATGACGCGTCGCGTAACCGCGGGCTCGAGTGGAGTCAACGCGGCGGAACGGTTTGTACGCACCTCCTGCGCACATCTACCGACAACTCCCACATCCCTCGCTCTGGAGCGTGCAGATGGTCGTGCGCAAGGTCGACATCGCGTACTCGCAGCACCGGGTGACGAGGGCCGTCACGGGAGACGACTGGCAGAAGCGGATCACGCCGAGCGCGCTGAACAAGGCGATCGCGAAGGCGAAGGCCGACCCGACTCTGGGAGCGCAGGGCGCGAAGGTGCTGAAGCTCGCGTACGAGGCGGCGAAGGCGGACCTGGGCCGGGCGCCGTCGAAGACCGAGCTGAACGGGCCGCTGGCGAAGGTGATCCGGTCGCTGACGAACGACCGGGCGAAGGGGCGCATCAACGACGGCTACGTCGACAAGCGGGAGGCGGGGCTGCAGAAGAGCGACCTCGCGAAGGAGCTGTACAAGCTCGTCGACTCGGGGAAGCTCGGCAACAACTCGGCGCCGACGCCGGCGAAGGAGCTCGCGGTGAAGGCGCCGCTCACGAAGGTGGCGGCGGCGGTGAAGAAGCTCGAGGCGATCATCGACAAGGGCTTCGCGGCGTACGCGCAGTCGGGCGACCCGATCTACGAGGGCCCTGCCCCGAAGCTGGTCGCCGCCGCGAAGGCAGCGGGCCTCTCTGCCGCCGGGCGCGCGGCGATGATGACGGCGTTCAACGGAGCGACCTCGCGCAGCGACGGCAGCGGCTTTCCGTCGGCGGCTGGCGTGAAACAGGTGCTGAGAAACGTGTCCTTCCGGCAGACGTGCGTGACACGCCCCGCGATCGCGTGCTGACGGACTCGGGCGCGCGAGGCGCGGTGTTCAGCCGGCGGTACTCGAGTTCGCGACGCTCGGGGCCGCGGCGGCATTC
>Ga0268299_1003720_pt1 | contig 13387 bp, 12 predicted proteins | sample NOBtaG_FD_193484 | JGI IMG/M metagenome (GOLD analysis project Ga0268299, IMG submission 193484) | Activated sludge microbial communities from bioreactor in Nijmegen, Gelderland, Netherland - NOB reactor | ecosystem: Engineered > Bioreactor > Aerobic > Activated sludge | place: Netherlands...
GTTCGGCGAGCAGCTCCTCATGTGGTGGAACTTCGTCGGCCGTAGTCGCAGCGAGATCGACGACGCCCGCGCCGACTGGGCCAACCACCACGAGCGCTTCGGCTCGGTGCGCTCCACCCTCCCGCTTATCCCCGCCCCGGCGCCCTACTGGCAGCAGGCGGGCTGACCGGGCCCAGTTGTCGAGGTAGGCCTGCCGGTGGCGGGAATGCCGACGGTGCCGCTTCTGACCTCATGCTACGCTCCGCGCGTGCTGTGGAGGGGTACGCGTGAGCGTGGAGCGGTGCCGCCCGTCGGGGCTCGATCGGCCTGGCCTCGCACCGCGTCCGCCCGCCCGCTCGCCACCCGGCTCTACCTACCGGCGTTCTCCGTCGTGGCGGCGGCGATCGTGGTCCTCGCCCTCGGCTGGTGGATCGGCTTCGGCGGCGCCGACCCCGCCCTCGCCGTGTCCGACCTCCGCCTCGTGTTGGCCGGCCCGTTGAGCATCGCCTTCCTCGCCGTGTTCGCCGTGGCCGAGCGGGTCCGCCCCGCCCAGCGCCGTCCCCTGATCGCCCGGGGCCACCGCCAGGACCTGCTCTTCACCGTGTTCAACCTGGCCGTGGTGCTCCCGTTCACGGCCGTGCTCGGCCTGGCCTTCTCCACCGTCGTCATCCGGGCCATGCCGTGGCTCGTGCTCCCAGCCAGCAGCACGGTGCCCCGCTGGCTCGCCACCGCCCTCGTGGTGGTGGCCATGGACGCCTGCAACTGGCTGGCCCACCTGGCCAACCACCGCAACGACGTCCTCTACCGGTTCCACGAGCTCCACCACTCCCAGGAGGACATGAACGTCCTCACCGTGTTCCGCACCCACCCGCTGATCCACGTCTCCTACCTGATCGCCATGATCCCGGCGATCGTGCTCCTGGCCAACGGCACGCTGACCACCACCATCCTCGTCCTCTACGCCGCCATGGTCGCTTTCGCCCATTCCAACACGAACCTCGGCTTCGGCCCCTTGGAACGCATCTTCGTCAGCCCCAACTTCCACCGCATCCACCACAAGCTCGACGGCCCCCAGGACGTCAACCTCGGTTTCACCCTCACCATCTGGGACCAGCTGGCCGGCCTCGCCGTGTTCCCCACCGCCGAGACGATCAGGACCGACACCGGCCTCCCCGGGCGCCCCCTGGCCGTGGAGCAGGCCGGCGACCGTCCCCGTCATCTCCGGGTCTTCGCCGCCCAGCTCGCCGGGCCGTTCCGCCCGGTCGCGCCGGCCCCGGCCGCCGTCGCCGACTGACCCCGACGAGAGACCCAACCCATCGCACCACCCATCAGGAGGACCCAGTGAACCGAACCGGGCTCAGCCCCAACTCGAAGATCCTGCGCCGCACCGTCCCCGTCGCCTGCGCCGTGCTCATGGCGCTCGCCGCCGCCGGCTGCGGTTCGAGCAGCACCAGCACCGACACCGGCGACTCGCCCACCACGGCCCCGGCCGCAGCCGGAGCCGACGGCACCTCGGCCCCCCAGTCGGGTGGCGCCGGGTTCTGATCGCTCCGAGCCGCCGTCCCCGGGGACTGCCGCGCTCTGCTGGCCGATTCAGCTCCCGGCGTGCAGCGTGATCCCTTCGATCACGAGATCGGCGCCTCCCTGGGCCACCGTCCTCAGCTCCCACCGCTGGCCGTCACGGTGCACCTCGAACTCGAGGTGCGCCGTGCGCTCCCGGCCCCCGGTGCCAGCGAGATCGACCGCGGCGACCGACCCCTCGTCGGTGCCGAAGGCGTCGAACGCTCCAACGACCTCAGCGCTGCCGGCCCGGGACCGGTATCGCAGCCGCCCTTCGTAGCGGCCGGGGGGAAGGGGCACGTAGGGGCCGTAGGTGACGAACCCGTCTCCGTCGCCGTGGCGCACCACGCTGGTGCCCACCACCACGCCCTGGCCGACTGCGAGCTCCTCAGCCGGGAACGACAGGGGAAGGTGCGGACGGCCCAGCGCCATCACCGCCACCCGGTAGCCCGCGTCCCGGCCGTGCGTCTCGTCGACGACGGGTGGGCCGAGCCCCAGGGCCCGCGCCCGCTCGACCTGCTCCTGGACGACCTCGGGCAGCCCGAAGATCACGAGCCAGCGGTGCGGATCCGACAGCATCCAGTAGCGCTGGCTCGGATCGGCGATGTGGACCGCGTCGGGGGCGATCACGCGCTGCCCGAGCTGGGCCTGATAGAGGCCGACGAGCGGCCCGGCCCAGGCGCTCACCGGCAGGAACAGGGCCTGATCCCGGTGCTCGATCTGCTCCATCACCGACAGGAACCAGATCCCCTCCCGGTAGGCCGTCTCCGAGGGCTCGCCGTGCTCCCAGAACAAGCGGTCGTATTGAGGGGTGAGATTGAACGGGTGGTAGGCGGTCGGATCGTACGGTGGAGCGCCGATCTGGGCCCACACGGTGAAGGTGACGATCAGGGCGGCGCCGGCGGCGGCGTGCCGTCGGACGAGCAGTGCCGCCAGGGCGAGCGCGGTCACCGCGGCCACTCCGAAGAACGCCGGCCCGCCCGGGAGCCGGAGTTGATCGGGAACGCCGACGAGCAGCAGGTTCAGCCCGGCGGCGATGGCGATGACCAGCCCGAGCGGCTGGACGCGCCGGGTGAGCCGCCCCACCAGCAGCGCCAGGCTCACCCCCAGCGTGCAGTAGGTCATCGACCAGTAGTACGAGATCTCCAGGCCCCCACCGCCCCGTCCGAACTGGTCGAGCCAGTGCAACCCGTACTGGGCTCCGGCCGCCACCGCCGCCTTCACCTCGGCCGGGTCGAGCCGGCCCGGCCGGGCCCGAACGGCCAGCACCGCCCATGCCGTCAGCACGATCGGCGTGACCCACAGCCAGGTGAAGCGTCCCAGCCACTCCAGCCGCGGCGACTTGAGCGGATCAGGGCCCACGCCGGCCCGCAGGAAGTCGATCGTGGGTGCATAGATGTCTTGAATTCCATGGACATGGCGGAAATAGAGGAGGCCCGAGATCGTCACCAGAATGCCGGCGGCCAGCGTCGCCAAGGCCAGCATGAGCCGGCCCCGCCAGGTGGTGGATCCGGTGATGATCGCGATCGCTACCGGAGTGGCCGCAGCGGTGGCGGCGAAAGGATTTGCGATCATCATCAACGCCACCAGTGCCCCGACCACCGCAGCGGTCCGCACTGAGTGGCGCCGCCGCAGCGACAGCAGGACCAGCGCCGTGCCCAGCGTCAGGACGGTCGACTCCACATAGTCGGTCATGAGCGGGCGGATGAACATCGGCATGGTGGCGAACGTGGTGGCGGCCGCCGCCCGCTGCGTCCACGACCACTCGCGCCGAAGCCTCCACAGGCCCAGCAACAGGACGGACACGCCGATCAGGCGGAGCGCGAGCCGGCCGAGCATCGGCCCCGCCACCGCGTTGGCCACGTACAGGGGGTACCACGACGACCAGCGGCTGATGGCGTAGTGGGAGGCCCCGATCCTCGAAGCCTCGTCGAAGTTGATCCCCAGCGCGCTGTAGAAGATCGGGTCCGTCCCGTTGGGCGTCAACCCGTAGGTCTCCGGCTGCATCACGAGAAAGAGGACGATCGTGAGCGCTATTGCAACCACAACATCGACAAATAGTGACGCCGATTGGCGAAGCACCAGCAAGCGAATAGCCGCCACCCTGAAGGGCAGTTGGCGTTCGGAACTCGCGGCTAGTGATAGATCTGTTATGGGCGCCAGGCTACTGACTGATTTGCCTCGGCAGATCCCCAAGTCGCCCGGGACGAACCACACCGGCCTCGTAGGCCAGCACCACCAGCTGGGCCCGGTCCCGGCAGCCGAGCTTGAGCAGCAGGTTGCTCAGGTGGGTCTTGGCCGTGGCCTCCCCGATCGTGAGCCGGGCCGCGACCTCCCGGTTGGTGAGCCCGGCCGCCACCGCCTCCAGCACCTCCCGCTCCCGGGCGGTGAGCGTGCCGGCCAGGGCCACCAGCCCGGGCGGCGGCTCGGCTGTGGCCGCGAACTCGTCCATCAGCCGCCGCAGCGAGCTGGCGCTCATGGCCGCGTCGCCGTCGGCGGCGGCCCGGATCGCCTGGCGGAGCTGGCCGGCGTCGCCGTCCTTGAGCAGGAACCCACTGGCCCCGGCCCGGATCGAGGCGAACACGTACTCGTCGAGGTCGAACGTGGTCAGCACGATCACCGCCACCTCGGGCCGTTCCCCCACGATGGTCCGGGTGGCCTCGATGCCGTCCATTACCGGCATCCGTATGTCCATGAGGACCACGTCGGGCCGGGTGGCCCGCACCGCCTGCACCGCCGCCGCCCCGTCGCCCGCCTCGGCCACCACCGTCAGGTCGGCGGCCCCCTCCACCAGGGCCCGCAGCCCCGCCCGCACCAGCTGCTGGTCATCGACGATCACCACTCGGCGCCCCGTCGGCGCCGTGGTGGCAGAATCGCCGGCTGTCACGCCGCCACCGGCAGGGTGGCCTCGACGGCCCACACACCCGACGCCTCAGGGCCCGCCTGCAGCCGCCCGCCGTACAGCTCCACCCGCTCCCGCATGCCCAGGATCCCGTTGCCCGCTGCCACCCGCCGGGTCAGCGGCCCCATCCGGTTCTCGGCCCGCAGGGTCACGCCGGCGCCCCACACCAGGGCCAGCTGGGTCGACGCCGCCCCGCCGTGGCGCCGGGCGTTGCTCAGCGCTTCCTGGGCGATCCGGTACAGCGTCAGGGACAACCCCTCGGGCAGGGCCCGGGCCGTCCCCTCGACGGTGAAGGTGACCTCATGACCGGCCTGACGGCTGGCTTCGATCAGCGCCGGCAGGTCGGCCAGCCCGGGGAGCGGGGCCACCTCGGCCTGCTCCCCAGGCGCCCGCAGCACCCCCACCACCCGGCGGATCTCGCCCAGGGCGGCCTGGGCCGACTGCCCGATCCCGGCGGCGTCGTCGGGCGACACGGCCTCCCCCCGTTCCAACCGCTCCCGCAGCACCTGCGACTGGAGCGACACCGTGGTCATGTGGTGGGCGGCCACGTCGTGCAGCTCGCGGGCCAGCCGGAGCCGCTCCTCGGCGGTGGCCCGCTCCACCTCGTGGGTCCGCACCTGGGTCAGGTCCTGCGCCATCCGAAGCGCCGACCGGGACCGTTCGTCGAGCAGTTGGATCCACAGCCCGGCCAGCCACGGGGCGGCGGTGAACAGGGTGGGGAAGATGACCATCGAGGGGAAGACGAAGTCGTCGTTGGTGATGTTGAGCGACAGCACGGCCAGGGCGGCGGCTGCCGCCCACGGCTGACGGCGCAGCGACTCGTACCGGCCCACGCCGTAGCTCGACCAGACGAGCAGGACGAGGAACGGATCGTCGGGGCCGTCGAACCCGGCCAGGAACACCGCCGCCAACCACCCCGCCAGGGCCGCCACCAGCACCACGGTCGGCCACCGGGGGCGGGTGAACAGCCCGGCGCCGGCCGCCACCGCCCCGGCGATGGCGATCACCGGCCGGTCGGCCTGCGAGGTGGCCGCCACCGCCCACGCCAGCAGGCTGGCGGCGGCCACCATCCGGGCGGCCGAGCGGTGGGTGGGGGACAGGACTGCCATGGCACTCGCCATTGTGATGGACGGCGCTGTCCCTGTCCTCCGCCTGCAGGGGGAGGGCCCGGCGGGGCCGATCGCCCGATGGGCGGTTCCCGGCGCCGGCTCCGGAGCGGACGATGAGCCCAGCCCACCCGCTCATCGACACAAGGAGCAACCTCATGACCAGCATCCGCATCCCCGCCGGGGCGGCGCCCCTGCTCGGATCCCGGGGGCGCGCCGTGGCCGCCGCCGTCGGCGCCCTGGCGATCGCCCTCGCGGTGCTCGTGGTCGCCGTCTTCCCCCCGGCCGACCAGAACCCCGACGACCTCTACGCCGACCCCTGGGCCTACGCCCGCGACATCGGCCTGCTGGCCTACCTCCTCGGCACGGTGGCCGCCGTCGAGGTGGTCCGCCGCCGCCAGCTCGGGCCGAACCCGGCCACCCGCCTCGTCCAGGTGGGCTACTCCCTGGTCGCCATCGGGGTGGTGGCCGGCCTCGTCCTCGGCTCTGACCCCGGCTGGTTCTTCGTGCTGGCGGGGCCCGGCATCCTGGCCTCGGTCGTCGGCTTCGTGTGGTGGGCGATCCACGCCGGCCGCCGCCGCACCTTCCCCCTCTGGGCCACCGTGCTGCTCGGTGTGGGGGGCCTGACGGCCATCGCCCTGGCCGAGTATGGTTCTCCCGTGCTGATCGGATCGTTCTGGCTGTACCTCGCCACCCGCGCCGTAGGCGACCTCGAACTGGGCGCCGGGGCCGATGGCCGGCGCTGAGCAGGCGAGCTTCGCCGAGTTCGAGCGCCTGGGCTGGGAGGAGGTGGCGGCCGGCTACGCCCGGTTCGTCGACGGCCTCACCCTCCAGGTGGCCGACCCGCTCCTCGCCGCGGTCGGGGTCGCTCCCGCCGGTACCGGTGCCGGTGTCGGTGGCGAGGGCCGGCCGGCGGCCGACGTGCTCGACGTCGCCTGCGGGCCGGGTTGGATCACGGCCGCCGCCGCCGAAGCCGGCCACCGGGTGGTGGGCCTCGACGTGGCCGAGGCCATGCTCGACCAGGCCCGCCAGCGGTACCCGCACCTCGATGTGCGGCTCGGCCCGGCCGAGCGGTTGCCGTTCCCCGACGGCTCGTTCGACGCCGTGATATCCGCTTTCGGCCTGCCCCACTTCGCCGACCACGGCGCCTTCGCCGCCGAGGCGTGGCGGGTGCTGCGCCCCGGCGGGCGGCTCGCCGTCGCCTCGTGGCTCCCACCCGACCGCAACCCGTTCTTCGCCCTCGCCTTCGGCTCCATCGGCCGGTTCGGTTCCCTGGCGGCCGCCGCCGACCTCCCGGCTGGCGTCGACATGTTCCACTGGGCCGATCCGGCCAACACCGAAGGGTTGCTGGCCGGGGCCGGGTTCACCGGCGTGACCTGGGCCGACGCCCGGATGTGGTGGGAGTCGGGCGACGGGCCGGGCGATCTCGTGCGGTTCCTCCGGTCGGCCGCCGTGCGCTCCCGTGCCCTCTACGAGGCTCAGACCGACGAGGCCCGGGCCGCCATCGCCGAGGGGCTGGCCGCCATGATGGAGCCGTTCCACCAGGGCGGCCGGTGGCGGGTGCCGCTGGGGGCCTTCGTAGCGGCCGCCGCCAAGCCCGGCTGACCTCCGCCGAGGGCGGACGCTGGCAGGCGCCCCTGCGGCTGCCCATCGCCGGTGCCCCGGCGTCCACTACGGTGAGGCCCCGGTGAACGAGGAACCCGCCCCACCGCCCCGACGGCAGCCTGGCGCCCGCCGGCCGTGGGCGCTGCCGGCTCTGGTGGCGGTGGCCGCCGCCGTCGTCACGGCTGGGTGCGGCTCGTCGCCGACGTCGGCCGGTTCGACCGAGCCGGTGCGCTCGTCACCGGCGCCCACGTCGGTGGCGGCGTCGGAGCCGGCCTCGACTGCGGCCCCGGCGTCGCAGCCAGCCTCGACGACGGCCACGGCGTCGGCCGGGATCCCGACGAGCGCCACCCCGAGCACCGTCCCCGACACCGTGCGCCACGTCTTCCCCGCCGCAGGCAAGCCGGCCTCCTACGGTCCCGACCACCACGACTACCCGGCCACAGACATCTTCGCCGCCTGCGGATCAGCCGCCGTGTCACCGGTCGACGGTGTGATCGTGCACTGGCGGGCCGACGACCTCTACGACCCGGCGGCCGACAACCCCGCCTACCGGGGTGGTCGGTCGGCGGCGATCCTGGGCGACGACGGGGTGCGCTACTACCTGTCGCACTTCGAGTCGATGGAGCCCGGCCTCGGCGTCGGCAGCCGGGTGGACGCCGGCGACCGGCTGGGGGCCGTGGGCCGGTCGGGCAACGCCGCCGACGTCGACTGCCACATCCACTTCGGCCTCTCGCCCGATTGCCCGGCCCGGGAGTGGACGGTGCGCCGGGGCGTGATCTGGCCCGCCCCCTATCTCGACGACTGGCGCAACGCCCGCAACACCAGCCCGGCCGACGAGATCCGGGCCTGGGCCGCCGCCCACCCCACCGCGTGCGCCGACGCCGCCGCCGACCCCGCCGCCGCCGACGCCGGCTGACATGCGGCCGATCTCGATCTGGTGTCCGGCAGCGTCACGGGTTGACGGTCCGGGACACGAGATACGGCCGATCGAGAGCGGGGGGTGGCGGGTCGGGCCGCCGACGCCGGCTGAGCCCGGGGATGCGACACTGGTGGGGTGGGTAGGCGGGTGGCCCGGGCGGGCCGGGGGAACGGGCGAGGGGACGGTGCGGCGCCGCTGACGGTGGCCGTCACCGGCGCGTCGAGCGGGGTGGGCGCGGCCACGGCCCGGGCGTTGGCCCGGCCCGGGGCCCGACTGGCCCTGCTGGCCCGGCGGGGCGAGGCTCTGGAAGCCGTGGCCTCGGAGGTGCGGGCGGCGGGTGCCGATGCCGAGGTGGTGGTGGTCGACCTGCGTGACCACGGCGCCGCCCGGGAGGCGGCGCAGGCGGTGATCCACCGCCTCGGCCCGCCCGACGTGGTGGTGGCCAACGCCGGGCACTCGATCGCCCGGCCCGTGCTCGACTGCGTGGACCGGTTCGACACCTTCGAGCGCACCGTGGCACTCAACTACCTGGGGGCCGTCGCCTTCCTCCTGCCCTGCCTGGAGGCGATGGCGGCCCGGGGTCGGGGGCACGTGGTCGGCGTGACCACCGTGAACGCCCGGATCCCGGTGCCCGGGTTCAGCGCCTACGTCGCCTCCAAGGCCGCGCTCGACGCCTGGCTGCGGGCCGCCGGCCCCGAGCTGCGCCGGGCCGGCATCGCCACCACGATCGTGGAGCTGCCCCTGGTGGCCACGGCGATGAGCGCCCCCGTCTACGGGCCCGACCCCCGGTTCGCCCTCACGGCCGACGAGGCCGCAGCGTGGATCGTGAGGGCGATCGGCACCCGGCGGTCGACGGTGGCCCCGTGGTGGACCCGGCCGGCCGAGGTGGCGGTGGCCGCCGCCCCCACCCTGTCGGCCCGGCTCCTCGCCGTCGGCTCCCTCCGCGCCGCCCGCCGGGCCAGCCGATCCGGGATGGCGCCGCCCGACGTGCCTGTCGACGGGGAGCGTCGCCGGTGACGGGCCGCCGGGGCGGTGACGGGGCGGCGGGCCCGGCGATGGTCAGCGGACGCTGGCGGTTCGCCGGGCGGGGTCTGGCCCAGGTCGGCCGGGTGTGGGCCCCGGGGGCGGTGGACCTGGTACGGGCGGTGCAGGCGGCGGGGCCGACGCTGGCCGCCGTGGTGGCGGCCCGGGCCCGCCGCCGGCCCAACGAGCCGGTCTGGGTCGACGAGCACGGTGTGTTGTCGGCCGGGGAGCTGTGGCTGGCGGTGGACGCCGCCCGGCCCGCCTCGGCCGGAGGGACGGTGCTGGTGCACACCGGCGATCAGCGACTGCTGCTGGTGACGGTCCTGGCGGCGCTGGCCGCGGGGAACCGGGCGGTGGTGGTGCCGGTGCGGGCCGGGCGGTCGGCGCTGGAGGCGGCCCAGGGCCGGTATCCCGACGCCGGGTGCGTCACCGACCAGGCCCCGGTACCGCCGACGGATCCCGGGAACGGCCCATTGGGCCGATCGGGGGACGGCCGAGCCGGGCGTCGGCCCGGGCGCCCAGCGGGGACGGTGGTCTTCGCCACCAGCGGCACCACCGGCACACCCCGCAGCGTGGCCCATGCCACCGGCGTCGGCCCGGCCGTTCAGATGTTGGGCACGCTCGGCGCCTTCCCTTCGCTGCGCCGCCCGCTGGTGGCATCGGCCGCCGCCATCGACCACGGCCACGGCTTCGGCCTGCTGGCCGCCACGCTGGCGCTCGGCGGCACCTTCGTGGCCCTGCCGCCCGCCCCGACCCGGGCCGCCGCCCTCCTGGCCGACCGGGGCCGACCGGTCGACCTGCTGAGCGGCGTCCCCCGCCAGCTGGCCGACCTGGCCGAGCTGCCGGCCGCCGCCTGGGCCGGCACACCGGTGCGCCGCGTGCTGTCGGGGTCGGACCGGCTCGACCGCGCAACCGTCGCCGCCGTGACCGCCGCCATCACCGCCGAGCTGTACAACGCCTACGGGGCCACCGAGACCGGCACGGTCTGCATCGCCACCCCTCGTGACCTGGCCGAGGCGCCGGGGACGGTCGGCCGCCCCGTCACCGGCGTCCGCCTACGGGTGGTCGACGAGGCCGGTGCCCCGCTGCCGGCAGGGCGGGAGGGGCGGCTGGAGATCCGCTCACCGTTGTCGGGCGGGGTGGCCTTCGCCGGCGACCGGGGTCGGATCGACGGCGACGGGCGGGTCCACGTGCTGGGCCGGGCCGACGGTGCCGTCGTGACCGGGGGCGAGACCGTCGACCCCGCCCTCCTGCGCCGCGCCCTGCTCGCCACCCCCGGCGTGCTGGCGGCCGAGGTGACCCTGGCCCCCGACCCCCGGTTCGGCACCCGCCTGGTGGCCGACGTCACCGTCGCCCCCGGCGGTCCGACGGACGTCGACGGTTGGCGCCGCCGGCTCCGCCACGACCTCGGCCCCGCCCTCACCCCCCGGGAGATCCAGGTTCGCCCGGCCGGGCCGGCGCCTGATCGTCAGGGATAACCCTGAGGCCGACCGGGGGTTGGTCCCAGGGTCGAATCGGTGGAAGGCCCGATGGGCCCCGGCCGGACCCGACTTTACGGTCGATACATGACCGTCGTCCGCCGACCCGAACAGACCGCCGTCGCTCCGTGGCGGACGTCGGCCGCCGGAACCGCCCGCCGTTCAGCCGGATTGGCGCCGGCCGTCGAGTTGGCCCGCCAGGTCGCCGTCGTCGGCCTGGCGGTGCTGTTGTACTTCGGGGTTCGGGGCCTGACCCAGGCCGACGTCGAGACGGCGGTGGCCAACGGCTTCGACGTCCTGGCCTTCGAACGCCGTCTCGGGCTCGACCACGAGCACTGGGCCCAGGGGCTGATCGTCGGCCGGCCGCGCCTCACGATGGTGTGGAACTGGATCTACATCTGGGGGCACTGGCCGGTCATCGCCGGCACGCTGCTCTGGCTCCACCGGTCGGACCGGCGGGCCTACCTCGTGCTCCGCAACGCCCTGTGCCTGTCGGGCGCCATCGGCCTGGTGATCTTCGCCCGCTACGCCGTGGCCCCGCCCCGGCTGATGCCCCTCGGCCTGGTCGACACGGTCACCGAGCAATCGACGAGCTACCGGGTGCTGCAGCCGCCGGCCCTGGTCAACCGGTACGCCGCCGTGCCCAGCCTCCACGTGGGCTGGAACCTGCTGATCGGCGTCGCCCTGTGGCGGGCCTGCCGGCGGCGCCTGATCCGGGCGGTCGCCGTCGCCGGCCCGGTGCTGATGGCCATCGCCGTGGTGGTCACCGCCAACCACTATGTGGTCGACGGGATCGCCGGGGCCGCCGTGGCGCTGACCGGCTGGGCCCTGTCGGTTCGGCTCACCCCCCGCCTGGCGGCGGCCGACGCCCGCCTCCGGCAACGGGTCAGGGCGTGGGGCCGCTCCCGCCGCCGGGCCGGCGCATGGTGAGGGCCACGGCCAGCGCCACCGCCATCACCACGGTGGTGGCGGCGAACATCTCGCCGATGGCGGCGGTGGTGATCGAGGCCTGAGCCTCCTCCACCGCCGCCCTGAACCCGGGGTCGGTCAGCGGGGGCAGGGTGAGCCCCCGGCGCAGCTCGTTGAAGCGGTGGAGGCCCCAGGCGGTGAGGCTCGACAACCCCACCGACAGCCCCATGAGGCGGAACAGCATCACCAGGCCGGCGGCGGCGCCCCGCTGGTCGGGCGGGGCATGGTCGACCACGGCGGCGCTGGTGGGGGCGATGACGAGGCCCAGCCCGGCGCCCACCAGGGCGAGGGTGGCGGCCATGGCCACGTAGGGGGTGGCCGTGTCCCACACCGTGCCCATGACGGCGAACCCGGCCAGCCCGGCCACCAGGCCGGCCAGGATCGGAGGCCGGTACCACCAGCGGGCCGTGAGGTGGCCGCCGGCGTAGGAGGCGACGGCCATGGCCGCCGTCAGCCCGGTGAGCACCTGGGCCGCCCGCACCGCGCTGCGGCCGGTGTCGAGCTCGACCACGTTGATCCACAGCGGCACCTGCACCATGGCGATCACCAGCGCCCCGCCGATCAGGAAGTTCACCGCCATGGCGGCCCGCAGGTTCCGGCCCCGGAACAGCGAGGCGTTCACGATCGGGTCGGCCGAGCGCCGCTCCCGCACCACGAACAGGGCGAAGGCCAGCGCCGCCACCGCGTACAGCCAGGGCCCGCCCACGCCGCCCGAGCCGGTGAGCTGGTCGAGCCCGGTCACGCTCTGGATCTGGGCCCGGCCCAGCAGGGCGACGTTCACCGCCACCAGCCCAACCACCAGCGCCACCGCCCCCAGCCAGTCGGTCCGTCGCCCCGAGCCGGTTGCCGAGGCCTCGGCCCCGACGCCGTCGACCGCCGCCCGCCCGGGCCTGCCGGCGGGGGGCGGCGCCGAGCGGCCGGGGGCCAGGACGAGCCAGCCGGCCACCATGCCGGCGGCGGCCAACGGCACGTTCAGCCAGAACTGCCACTGCCAGGTGAGGTACCGCACCAGCACGGCCCCGTAGATCGGGCCCCACACCCAGCCCAGCGTCTCGATCGCCCCGAGGGTGCCCAGCGCCCGGGCCCGGGCCCCTTCGGCGTACACGTCGCCCACCACGGCCATGCCCACCGGCACCAGGGCCCCGCCGCCGATGGCGGTCAGCACCCGCCCCACCAGGAACGGGCCGAACGAGTCGGCCGACGGGATGATGGCCGAGCCCACGGCGAACAGGGCGAGGGCGGCCACGAACGTCAGCCGCCGGCCGATCACGTCGCTCAGCTTGCCGGCGAGCGGCATGGTGGCCACGAAGGCGATCAGGTAGGCGTTGACGATCCAGGCGGCGTCGTCGAGCCCGTCGGGCAACACGATCCCCAGGTCGCTGATGATGGGGCGCAGCATGGTGCTCACCACCGTGAGGTCGTCGGCGGCCACGAAGGCGCCGAACCCCACCATCGCCAGTACCCATCCCGGTGACCGGGGTGGCGCCCCGGCTCCGGCTCCGGCGCCGGCCCCGGTGGTGGCCGCCCGCCGGCCGGGGCGGGCCGGGCCCAGCCGGGCCACGGTCAGCTGCCGCCGACCCCGGCCCCGGCGGTGGCGCCGGCCGGCCGGGTGATCGTGACGTCCACGCCGTAGTCGCTGAGCTCCATGCGCCAGCTCGTCTCGCCCTCGTCGGACACGGTGGCGAACTCGGCCGTCACCACGTGGCCGGTGGCCTGGTCGATCCAGAGGTCCATGGGGGCGTCGTCGGTCACGAGGCCGCCGGTGATGGCGCCCAGGCGGGTGCCGGCGGCCTGGCCCTTCACGTGCCACTGGCCGTCGGGGGCGTCGTCCACCAGCTCGGCCCCC
>Ga0268299_1003721_pt1 | contig 13383 bp, 8 predicted proteins | sample NOBtaG_FD_193484 | JGI IMG/M metagenome (GOLD analysis project Ga0268299, IMG submission 193484) | Activated sludge microbial communities from bioreactor in Nijmegen, Gelderland, Netherland - NOB reactor | ecosystem: Engineered > Bioreactor > Aerobic > Activated sludge | place: Netherlands...
ATCTGCGTCCGGATCGCCCCAACTGGGCGCCGGCAACCGGCCTCCGTTGTCCCGCTGCAGGCGCTGACTCATCTCCGGCGTGGCGAGCAGTTCGCCCCCCGTGGTGATCAGCAGGGCGGTGCTGATGCCGAGTGCCGTCGCGACGTCGCGGAAGCGGCCGGGTCCGGCCACCATCAGGGCGGTCGAGGCCGCATCAGCGAGTTCCGCATCGCCGGCGAGCACGGTGACGCTCGCCGTCCCGGTGGTCGGCCGGCCCGTCGCCGGGTCCAGGATGTGGTGGTAGCGCCGGCCATCCCGGACGTAGCCGCGCTCGTAGTCGCCGGAAGTCGAAGCGGCTTCGCCGGGCGCGAGTTCCAGCCGGGCCAGGATCCGGTCGGAACGGGGGTCGCGCAGGCCGATGGACCAGGCCCGCCGGCCCTTGCGGCCCACCGCCAGCTGGCTGCTGCCGCCGACATCCAGCAGGGCGCTGTCGATGCCATGCCGGGCCAGCAACCGGCGGGCCCGCTCCAGGGCCGTCCCCTTGGCCATGCCGCCCAGGTCGATGCACAGCGGGCGGGCCGACGTCGCCGTGTGGCCGTCGAAGCGCAGGTCGCCGAGGGTCCCCTGCCGGGCCCGGAGCGCCGCGAGTTCCGCGTCCCGCGGCGGGGCGGCGGCCACCGCCAGGGAGTCCTCGCTGTCGAACTGCCAGAGGCGCACCAGCGCGCAGACCCCGGGGTCGAACAGGCCACCGCTCCGGGCGTGCAGGTCCATGGCGCGCGTGATCAGCGGTGCAAGTTCGGCGCTCACCGGCGCGGGCGCGCCGCGGGCGAGGAGCGCGTTCACCCGGGCCAGTTCGCCCGTGCCATAGGCGTACCAGTCCCGGCCGGACCGGGCGAACAGCCGTTCGATCTCGTCCGCGGCGGGGTCCGCCCGGGCCGCGGGCCCGGCGATGTCCAGGCGCACGACGGTGCCGAAGGCCTCGAAGCGGCGTTCCGTGACGGGCGGGTCGCTGCACGCCGGGAGGGCCAGCAGCGCAAGCGCGAGGAGCCGGACGGCCGTCCGACGGGCGGTCAGGTGCGTGGTTCCCGGGCTGCGAGCCTGGCGTCCAGCGCGTCGAACAGGGTCGCAGCCACGTCCAGGCCACCGAGCTTCTGCAGTTCCTTGATGCCGGTGGGGCTCGTCACGTTGATCTCGGTGAGGTAGTCGCCGATCACGTCGAGGCCGGCGAAGAACACGCCGCGCTCACGCAGCACCGGGCCGACCTGCGCGCAGATCCACCGGTCCCGCTCCGTGAGTTCCCGTACCTCGGGCTGGGCGCCAGCGACCAGGTTGCCCCGGTTGTCGTCCGCCGCGGGCACCCGCGCGAGCACCCGGCTCACCGGCTCGCCGTCCACGAGGATGATGCGCTTGTCGCCCCGGTCGATCTCCGGGATGTACTTCTGGGCCATGGCGAACTGCTGGCCGTAGTCCGTCAGGGTCTCGAAGACCACGTTGGCATTGTTGTCGCCCTGGCGGAGCACGAAGATCGACCGGCCGCCCATGCCGTGCAGCGGTTTCACGACGATGTGGCGCTGCTCGGCCAGGAACGCGCGCATGTCGGCGATGGACCGGGTGATCACCGTCTCCGGGCAGCACTCCGGGAACCAGGCCGTGTAGACCTTCTCGTTCATGTCCCGGAGGCTCCGGGGCCTGTTCACCACCAGCGCGCCGGCCAGCTCCGCCCGCTCCAGGAGGTAGGTGGTGTAGATGTACTCGGTGCCGAAGGGCGGGTCCTTGCGCATGAGGATCAGGTCGAGGGCCGACAGGGGCAGCTCCTGCCGGGGACCGAGTTCGAACCAGGCGGTCTTGCTGTCCGTGACCCGCAAGGGACGGGCGCTGCCCTGTGCCACGCCGTTCCGCAGGCGCAGGTCGTGCTGCTCGAAGTACCAGAGGGCATACCCGCGGCGCTGACCCTCGACCAGCATGGCCAGGGAACTGTCCTTGGCCGGATTGATACCGGCGATCGGGTCCATCACCACGCCGAGCTCGGGCTTCCGCATCGTTGCTGCTCCGTCCTTAGGTCAAATGCGGTCGCGCAGGCGGTACCTTGCGCGAGCCCCTCGTCGGGACCCGTTTTGCGACGCCGTGCCTATTCTCGCGCGCCAGTGCTGAAATGGCACGGAGGCCGGGGGTATCATGCCTCCGCGGGTGTTCCGGCCGTGCTTGGGCGGCCGGCGAGGAGATTCAATCCGGGACAGGGGAGTTCCACCTCGCCCGCATGGCTGGGCCCTGACGGTTATGTTAAAAGTTCATGATGCGGCGGGCGGCAGGACGCCCCGCGTGGAGAACCCTGTGACGGATAGCGCCGCGCCGGCATTGCATGGGCTCAAGGTGCTCGTGATCGACGACAGCAAGACCATCCGGCGGACCGCCGAGACCCTGCTGTCGAAGGAAGGCTGCACGGTCTACACGGCGGTGGATGGCTTCGACGCGCTGGCCAAGATCGCCGACTACCGGCCCGACGTCATCTTCGTGGACATCATGATGCCGCGGCTGGACGGCTACCAGACCTGCTCGCTGATCAAGCACAACCGCACGTTCCGGGAAACGCCGGTCATCATGCTCTCGAGCAAGGACGGCCTGTTCGACCGGGCCCGTGGCCGCATCGTGGGTTCCGAGCACTACCTGACCAAGCCTTTCACCAAGGACGAGCTGCTGGGCGCCATCACGCGCCAGGCGGCGCGTTCCGCGTGACGCTTCCACCGCGGCAGCTGTACGTGGGGACGGTCGAGGAACGGATATGGCACTGGTACTGATCGCAGACGATTCGCCGACCGACCAGCACATCCTGTCGCGGGCCCTCGAAAAGCAGGGCTTCGAGACGCTGGTGGCGAAGGATGGCGAGGAGGCGCTCCGCCTGGCTGCGGAGCGCACCCCGGACGTCATCCTGATGGACATCGTGATGCCCGGCATCAACGGTTACCAGGCGACCCGCCAGCTGGCCCAGAACCCCTCGACCGCCGCGATTCCCATCGTCATCGTGTCCACCAAGACCCAGGAGGCCGACCGCGTCTGGGGCCTGCGGCAGGGCGCGGTGAGCTACCTGACCAAGCCGGTGTCGGACGCCGACCTGGTGGCCGCCGTGCGGAATGCCCTTACCCGATGATGCGCCGGTGATGGAGCCCTGATGGTCGCAGCCGCCCAAGGCAGCCTGCGCGCGCTCCGGGACCACCCGTTCGAGCTCCTGCGGGAGATCGAGCGCCGCAGCCGGGCCGCCGCGGCCGGCGCCCAGGTCGACGACATCGGCCTGGCGGAGTGGGTGGGCGTGGGTTTCCGGCTCGGTGACGAGCGTTTCGTGGTGCCCCGGGACGAGGTCCGGGAGGTGCTGATGGTGCCGCCGGCCGTCACCCGCGTGCCGGGCGCCAGGTCCTGGGTCCGCGGGCTGGCCAACGTCCGGGGTCACCTGCTGCCGCTGGTGGACCTGCGCGAGTTCCTCGGCTCCGGCGTCGGCGGCACCGGGCGCGGCGCCCGGGCGCTGGTCGCGAACAGCAGCGAGTTTCCCGTGGGCCTCGTCGTCGACGAGGTCTTCGGCTTCCGGCGTTTCGTCGACCGGGAGCTGGCCGACGAGGCGCCGGCCACGAAGATCCGCGCCGACCGTTTTCTGGCCGGCAGCTTCCGCCGCGGCGGGGAAGTGTGGCCGGTATTCAGCCTGACGCGACTGCTGGATGCGCGCGACTTCCAGCGGGCGGCGGGCGAGTGAAGCACGCGTACACCTGAGCGAGTCAAAAATGACAGAACAATCTGGCGGAATGCGGCTCCTGCCCACCCTGGGGATCACCCTGGTACTGGTGCTGGTGGCGGCCCTGGCGGTCCTCGCCCTGAAGCCCGGGGAGGCCACGCAGGGCGCGGCAACCGTGCCGGGCGCCAGTGCCTTCGCGGAGGCGCACGCAGCCTACCGGCTGGCATCAGGCGCCATGCGCGGCGACGCGCGGGCCTTCGCCGGCCTGGCGGCAGCGAACCGGCGCATCGCCGCCGCCGATCTCGAGGGCGTGGACGACGAGACCCGCCGCCGGGTGGAACAGGTGCGGGCCAGCCTCGGCACCATCGAAGCGGGCCGCGGCGAACTCGTGGGCCTGCGTTCCGCCGCCGACCGCATGGACCGCTTGCTGCCGCGCCTGAGCGACCAGATCGACGCGCTGGATGCCACGGGAGCCGTCCGCGGCCAGCCGGCGGTGATGGCCCAGCTCGAGCGGTTGCGCTCCCTCGCCGATGGCGTGCGCCGGGACGTGCGTGGCCTGTCGCTGGGCACCGTGGCGGCGGACGCCCGCAGCCCGGCCCTGCTGGATGCGGACCTCGCCATCGCCCAGATCGTCCGCGGGCTCGGCGAGGGCGACGCCGAGCTGGGCCTCAGGCCACTGGCCGGCGCCGATGCGATCCGGGCGCTCGACGGCTTGCGCCAGCAGGCGGGCGAACTCAGCAAGACGCTCCGCGACGTCCTGGCTGGCAGCGACCGGCTGGGCGCCCTGCGGCAGTCCATGGACCAGCTCGAGGGGCTGGTGGCGGGGCTGCCCGTCGAGGTGGTCGCACCTGCTGCCAGCGCGACCTCCAGCCTGTCCAGCCTGGTGGTCACCGGGCTCATCGCCCTCGCCATCCTCCTGGCGCTGGTGATGGCCTGGATCTACCGGCGTGTCGCCGATACGCGGCGGGCGGCTGCGCAGCAGACGGCCCAGAGCGAACGGAACCAGCAGGCCATCCTCACGCTGCTCGACGAGATGAGCAGCCTGGCCGACGGCGACCTGACCGTGCACGCAACCGTCACGGAGGACATCACGGGCGCCATTGCCGATTCCATCAACTACGCCATCGAGGCCCTCCGGGAGCTGGTGACCACCATCAACGAGAGCGCCATCCTCGTCGACGGCGCCGCCAAGCAGACGGAAGGCTCGGCCCGCCAGCTGGCCGCCGCCAGCGAGGCCCAGTCGAAGCAGATCGAGTCGGCGTCCCGCGCGATCAGCCGCATGGCCTCGTCCATCGAGGAGGTCTCGGGCAATGCCGAGCGGTCCTCCGACGTGGCGCGCCACTCGGTGGACGTGGCCCACAAGGGCGGCGATGCCGTGCGCCGCACGATCGAGGGCATGAACGCCATCCGCGAGACCATCCAGGAGACGTCCAAGCGGATCAAGCGCCTGGGCGAGAGCTCCCAGGAGATCGGCAACATCGTGGAGCTGATCAACGACATCGCCGACCAGACGAACATCCTGGCGCTGAACGCCGCCATCCAGGCGTCCATGGCCGGGGAGGCCGGCCGCGGTTTCGCGGTGGTGGCCGACGAGGTGCAGCGGCTCGCCGAGCGCTCCGCCAATGCCACCAAGCAGATCGAGTTCCTGGTGCGGACGATCCAGGCCGACACGAACGAGGCCATCGTGTCCATGGAGCGCAGCACGACGGACGTGGTCGGCGGGGCCCTGCTGGCCGAGAACGCCGGCGCGGCCCTGGAGGAGATCGAGCAGGTCTCGAACCAGATCGCGGCGCTCGTGCAGAACATCTCCAGCTCCGCCCGGGAGCAGGGCAAGGCGGCAGGCGCCGTCACCCGCAGCATGGACGTGCTGCAGGAGATCAACTCCGAGACGGCAGCCAACACCAGCGCCACGACGAGCGCCATCAGCAAGCTGGCCGAGCTGGCCACCCAGCTGCGCCGGTCCGTGGCCGGCTTCCGCCTGCCGCCGGTGACGTCGGGGGCGCCCCGCTCCGCCGTCAGCGGCCTCTCCGGGCAGTTTCCCGCGCTGGCCGAGGCAGCCGACTTCGACCCGGGCGTGCCTGACGAGGCGCCCGTCGAGGCCCCGGCGGAGCCGCACGCCCGGACGGTCCGGTATGACGAGCCGGTGTCCTTCGTGAGCAAGCGCACCGCCTGAACGTGGCCGCGTTCCCTGAATCCACGGGTGCCTCGAGCGCCGTAGATCCGGTTCGCGAGCCGCTGCTTCTCGTCGCCGACGAGCTGGCCGTCACCCTGAACGAGGCCCGTGCGGCCCTGGAGCAGTACGCGGAAGGCGAGGTCGGCAGCCAGCCGCTGGAACGCTGCGCGGCCCTCCTGCACACGGCGCGCGGCGTGCTGCAGATCACGGAGACCTGGGGCGCCAGCCTGCTCGCCGAGGAGATGGAGCAGACCTGCCGCCACCTGATCAAGTCCCGGCGCGACGCCCAGACCGACGACGGCATCGAGGCGCTGTCCCGCGCGGCCGTCCAGCTGCCGGCATACGTGGAGCGCATCCGCGACGGCGGCCGTGACGTGCCCCTCGTGCTGCTGCCGCTGCTGAACGACCTGCGGGCGGCCCGCGGCCGGCCGTTGCTGTCGGAGAGCACGCTGCTCCTGCTGAACATCGCGCCCGGCGCCCTGGGCGGCCCCCGGACGACTGCCCCGCCGCGGCCGCCGGTGCGCCCGGACGCGGGCCAGGCCGGGTCGCCCGAATCCGCGGCCCCTGACTCGGCCAGGCTGGCCAAGACGCTCCGGCCCCGTTTCCAGCTCGCCCTGCTCGGGTGGATACGGGGTGAGGGGGGCCCGGATTCGCTGGCCCGGCTGCAGGACGTCGTGGGCCGGCTCGAGGCCGCTTCCGGCAGCGAGATCGTGCACCAGCTGTGGTGGGTGACTGGCGGCGTCCTCGAAGCGCTCGCCGATCGGGGCCTGGACGCCGGCGTCTCGGTGAAGCGCCTGATCGGCCAGGCCGACCGGGAGATGAAGCGGCTGCTGACCCAGGGGGAGCGCAAGTTCGCCGCCCAGCCGCCCGTCGACCTGGTCAACAACCTCCTCTATTACGTGGCCCGGGCTACCAGCTCCGGGCCGCGGATCGCTGCGATCCGCGAGGCCTTCAACCTCTCCGGGCTGATTCCCGGCGACGAGCAGATCGAGGTGGCCCGCCAGAGCCTCGCGGCGCCCAGCGTCAAACTGATGCAGACGGTGGCCGCGGCGATCCGGGAGGACCTGGCCCGCGTCAAGGACGTTCTCGACATCTACGTGCGCACGGGCATGGAGCGTGTCGAGGAGCTGGCGCCCCAGATCGAGCTGCTGAAGAAGATCGGCGATACCCTCGGCGTGCTGGGCCTCGGCGACCTGCGCGAGGTCGTGCAGACGCGCCGGGCCGAGCTCGAGCAGCTGATTGCTGGGAACCGGCAGCCTGACGAACCCACGCTGGTGGCCATGGCCACGGCGCTGCTGGAGGTCGAGGACCGCCTCGAGCATCAGCTGATCGGCCTGATCGCGCCGGACGGCGTGGCGGGCGAAGCAGAGCCTGCGGGCCGGGACGACGCCGACCGCATCGTGGTGACCCAGGCCGTGATGCGGGAATGCCTCGCCAACCTGGCTCGCGTCAAGGAGGCCATCAGCCTCGTCACCGAGCGCTCGGGCGACGGCGCCGCCCTGGATTCCATTCCCGCGCTGCTCCGGGGCATCACCGCGGCCCTGCTCATCGTGGAGAAGGAACGCGCCGGCCGGGTCGCCGAGCGCATCGCCGTGGCGGCCAGCGAAGTCGTCCAGCGGGGTGCCGGCCCCGACGCGCGGGCGGCGCTCGAACGGCTCGCCGACGCCATCGTGAGCCTCGAGTACTACATGGAGACGCTCCAGGCCGGCCGCCGCGAGCCGGGCTGGATGCTCGACAACGCTGCCCGTTCGCTCGATGCGCTGGTCCTGCCGGAGCCCGCCGTTCGCCCGGATCTCGACGCCACCGGCCGCGTGACCCGCGAGGACCTGCCTGCCACGCTGGTCATCGACCGGCCCGCCGGCGGGATGACCGTGGACTTCCCGCTGCCGGAGGCCGCGGTCCCGCCCGTTCCCGCCTACCGGGGGCCGTCGGCCGACCGGCCGGTGGTGGCGGAAGGCGGCCAGCACATCGACCCGGACATCCTGGAGCTCTTCATCGAGGAGGCCCGGGAGGCCATCGACGCCATCAACGTGCATTTCCCGGCGTGGGAGCTGGACGAGGGCGAGCGGGAATCACTCCTGACCGTGCGCCGGGCCTTCCACACGCTGAAGGGCAGCGGCCGCATGGTTGGCGCCGAACTGATCGGCGACTACTGCTGGAGCGTCGAGCAGCTCCTGAACCGGGTCATCGACGGCACCGTCCAGCGTTCGCCGCCCCTGGTGGATTACCTGCGCCGCGCCATTCCCGTCGTGGCGGAACTGCTCGAGCAGCTGGAGGTGGGCGCGACGCCCGCCAGCGACATCCGTGCGCTGATGGCCGAGGCGGTCGAGCTGGGCCGGCCCCTGGCACCCGTGGAGGCGGATGCCGCCGCCGACAGCGGCGATGCCACCGAGGTCCTGCCGATGATGGAGCTCGACGGGATGCTGGCGCCGGCGCCGCCCGTCCCGGCCGAACCAGAGCCCGTGCTCGGCAACAACGACGAAACGCTGGTGGTCCGGTTGCCACCCGCGGCCACCGTGGTGCTCGGCCCCGACGATGCCACGCTCCTGGCGCCGTCGCTGGCGTCGGCGCCGGTCCCGGCCATGGATCCCGTGCTGCTGGACATCCTCTCCCGGGAGGTGGCCGTCCACCTGGCCGCCATCCGGGAGTTCGTCGCGCGGGCCGGGGAGGCGGTTTCCCAACCCCTGCCCGAGAGCATCTTCCGGGCCTGCCATACGCTCCACGGCAGCCTGACCATGGCGGGCGTCACGTCCGCCGTGGAAGTGGCCGCACCGTTGAACGAACTGATGGGCGTGCTGCACACCGCTCGCCTGCCGGCGGACGCGGCGGTCATCGCGGCGGCGGGCGAGACGGCCGCGGTCGTTGCCCGGATCGTCGAGCAGCTCCGGGAACCCGCGCCGGCGGCGTCGGCTACCGACGTGGAAGCCACGGTCGCGGCGCTTACTGCCAGGTTGCACGACCTGGTCGCCCAGGCCGGCGAGCGCGCCGCCGCGTTGTCGGCCGAGGCGGCGGACCCCGGCACGGCGTCCATGCCGATTCCCGTGCTGACGGAGCAGGATTTCGCCGGGGCAGCCGATGAAGTGGCCGAGGCCTCGCCCTGGTCCGCGTCACCTGCTGCCAGTGAGCTCGAGGGCGAACCGCCCGAGCCCGGCATGGATCTGACCGAGGTCTTCGACGTCAGCGAGGCTGACCTCGAACCGGAATTCGCGCCGGTATCCGAGCCTGAACCGGAACCCGCACCCGCACCGGAGCCTGAACCGGCTGACGCAACTGGCGTGGAAGCAGTCGCCACGGTGGCTGGCTGGGACGCCGAAGTCGCGGCCATCTTTGCCGAAGAGGCCAGCGAAATCCTCGAGAATTGCGACCTTGCCGTGGCCCGCCTGGCCGCGCGGCAGGACGAATCCCAGGCGCTGGCGGAACTGCAGCGTGGCCTCCACACGCTGAAGGGCGGGGCGCGGATGGCGGGGCTGTTCGCCATGGGCGACCTGAGCCACGACCTGGAGACCCTCCTGCTGCGCATGGCGGATGGCATCCTGCCCCGCGGGACGGGCACCTACGGCCTCGTCCAGGCGGCCCTGGACGAACTGCATCACCTGCGGGACGAGATTCCCGCCGGCATCGCCGCGGCGCCAGCGCCTGCCCTGGTGGCGCGCCTTGCGGCCGCGCTGCGCGGTGACGTGGCGCCGGCGCCGGCGCCGGAACCGGAGCCAGAACCCGAACCAGGACCGGAACCGCAGGCAGAACCGCTCCCGGCAGCCGAGCCCGAGGTCGCCGGCGTACCGGACGAGCAGTACCCGGAAGTGGTGCTTCAGGACCTGGAGCCGGCCGCGACTCCCGAACCCGAGGAACCGGAAGCCGCCGCGGAGCTGCCTGCCTCGCCGCCGTCGCCGCCCCTGGCGCCATCCATTCCACCGGCACTGGAACGCCTCGGCGAACTGGCCCGGGAGCTGGAGGCGCCGCCGGCAGTCCGGCCCCTGTCGCCGCCACTGCAGGTACCGCCATTCCCGGCAACCGAGGCAGAGCCGGCCCGGCTGGCCGCCGCCCGCGAGCGCGCGGCCGAGCCGCGGGATATCGCGCGCGTCGATGCCGGCATCCTGGAGCAGCTGCTGAACGGCGCCGGCGAGATCAGCATCGCGAACTCCCGCCTGAGCCAGCAGCTCTCCCAGATCCAGTTCAACCTGGAGGAGCTCAACCAGACCGTCGTCCGGCTCCGTGACCAGCTGCGCAAGCTGGAGATCGAGACCGAGGCCCAGATCCTGCATCGTCACCAGGCCGAGCCCCACAAGGAAACCGAATTCGATCCGCTGGAGCTCGACCGGTATTCGAGCATCCAGCAGCTGTCCCGGGGCCTCGCCGAGACGGCGAGCGACGTCAGCAGCATCAAGGACCTGCTCCACAACCTCAGCGCCGACACGGAGGGGCTGCTGGTGCAGCAGGCCCGGACGACGACCGAGCTGCAGGACCAGCTGATGCGCACCCGGATGGTGCCCTTCGACCAGCACGGCTCGCGCCTGGCCCGCCTGGTGCGCCAGACGGCGAAGGACCAGGGCAAGCTGGCCGAGCTCAGCATCGTCGGCAGTGGCGACCTGGACCGGCAGGTCCTGGAAAAGATGCTGCCGCCCTTCGAGCACATGCTGCGCAATGCCGTGATCCACGGCCTCGAGTCCCCGGCGGAACGCGAGGCGCTCTCGAAGCCGCCGGCCGGCTCGATCCGCATCGCGATCCGGCGCGAGGGTGCGGAGGTCGTCATCGACATCGCGGACGACGGCCGGGGACTCGACGTCACCGCCATCCGCCGCAAGGCCGTCGAGCTCGGCTTCGTCGGCCGTGAGGCGGCGCTGACCGACGAGGAGGCCATGCAGTTCATCCTGCGCTCCGGCTTCAGCACGGCGGACCAGCTCACCCAGGCCGCCGGCCGCGGCATCGGCATGGACGTGGTCGCCAACCAGGTGGCGAAGCTGGGTGGCACCCTTTCGATCTCATCCCAGCGCGGCAAGGGCACGACCTTCAGGCTGCGGCTGCCCTTCACGCTGGCGGTGACCCAGGCCCTGATCGTCCGCGCGGCCCACGAACTGTACGCCCTGCCCCTGCCGACGGTGGAGGGCATCATCCGGATCGCGCGGGCGGAGTTCGAGGAGCGCATGGCGCGTCCCGAGCCCGCGATCGAGTACGGCGGTCAGCGTTATTTCTTCCGCCACCTCGGCCAGTTCCTGGGCCTTGGCCCATCCCGCCTGCCGGACGAGCAGGAGCGCGTCTCGATCATCCTGGTCCGGGCCGGCGAGAACTCGACGGCGCTGATCACGGACGAGATGCAGGACAGTCGCGAGATCGTCGTGAAGCCCGTCGGTGCGCAGCTCGCCACGATCCGGGGCATCTCGGGCGCCACCATCCTGGGCGACGGGCGCATCGTGGTGATTCTCGACGTGGGCGCCCTCGTGCGGTCTTCCCGGCCGTCGCCGGACGCGCCGGCCCCGGTGGCCGAGCCCGAGCAGAAACAGACCCTGGCGCTCGTGGTGGACGACTCCATCACCATGCGTCGCGTGACCCAGCGGCTGCTGGAGCGGAACGGCTTCCGGGTGGTGACTGCCAAGGATGGCGTGGAGGCCATCAGCATGCTCCAGGACCACCGCCCCGACGTCATCCTGCTCGACGTGGAGATGCCGCGCATGGACGGCTACGAGTTCGCCCGTCACGTCCGGAACGACGCGGCGCTTGCGAAGGTGCCGATCATCATGGTGACCTCCCGCGTCAGCGAAAAGCACCGGGCCCGCGCCATAGAGATTGGCGTGAACGACTACCTGGGCAAGCCTTATCAGGAGCGCGAGCTGCTGGAGGCCGTCCAGCACCAGCTCGCCGCCCGCTGAGCCACCCGCCATGACCGTCGCCCACGATGAGCTCTACAGCCTCCTGGTGCCCCTGAACCAGGAGCGCCTGATCGTGCCCCGGGCCTGCGTGGCCGAAGTGGTCCGCTACGCGCCCCTCCAGGCCGAGGAGGCTATGCCACCGTGGTTCCGCGGCCACATCGCCTGGAATGGCCACCGTGTGCCCGTCATCTCCTTCGAGGAGCTGGCCGGCCTGACCGCGGCCGAACCGGGCGGCCGGACCCGCGTCGCCATCCTCTCCGCCATCGGCGGTCGCCTGTCCACCGGTCACTTCGGCGTGCTGACGGAGGGCTTCCCGCAGCTCGTCCGGATGAACCGCGAGGTCGTGCAGCCCGCTGCGCGCCAGGCCTGGCCCGAGAACGGCCCCGTCATCTGCCAGGTCCGGATGATCAACGAGTACCCGCTGATACCGGACCTCGAGGCCATCGAGGACCTCATCGAGGACGCCATCAATCCGCGCGAGGAGCTGCTGTCGTAGGAGCGGGAAATGGGGACAGATTTATTTACCCATTTACCCGAGACCAAGATTTTGGGTAAATAAATCTGTCCCCATTTCCCGCTCCTACGAGCCCAAGTCTCCCCGCGCGTACTGCAGGATCGCCAGCGCGGCGAGGGGCGCCGTCTCCGTCCGCAGGATCCGGGGGCCCAGGCGCAGTCCCTGGAAGCCAGCCCCCGTAAGCGTCCGGATCTCGTCTTCCGTGAACCCGCCCTCGGGCCCGATCGCCAGGGCCACCCGGGTGGCCGAGCCCAGCAGTTCGCCCAGCGTGTGCTCACCCCGTGGATCCAGGGTCAGTCCCACGGTTCCGGGCATGAGGGCTGCCAGAGCGTCGTCCAGCGGGGATGCGGCCATTACCTCCGGCAGGACCGAGCGGCCGCACTGTTCGCAGGCGCTGATGACGATGCGCTGCCAGTGGTCGAGGCGTGCCCGGGCCCGCTCGGCATCGAGACGCACGACGCTCCGGCCGGTCAGCACGGGATGCAGGCGGCGTACGCCCAGTTCGGTGGCCTTCTGGACCACGGTGTCCATGCGGGGCCCGCGGCTCACGCCCTGGAGCAGGGTGACGTCCAGGGATGACTCGCGGTCCACGGGCCGGCCCGTGCCGACCTCCGCCGACACGCCGCTGCGGGCCACGACTTTCAGAACCGCGTCGTAGTCCGCGCCGGAGCCGTCGAACAGGGTGATAGGATCGCCCGCGGCGAGGCGCAGCACCTTCGTGACGTGGGCTGCCGCCGCTTCGGGCAGCCGATGGGTGACGCCGGTGCGCAGGGCATCCGGCGTGTAGATGCGGGGGCGTTGCATGAGCGGATATTACCCGTGAGGGCGACGGGCAAGGGGCGGGCCAGGGGGACGGCCAGAATGCCGGCCAGGGCCCGGAAAGCGCGGCTCCGCCTCGAGCCGGGCAATGGCCTGGTTCGCGGGGCCCGGCAGTTGCCGTCGCCCAACTGCGACGACCGGCCGGCCGGGGTGATGCCCGAACTCATCGTGATCCACGGCATTTCGCTCCCGCCGGGCGAGTATGGCGGGCCGCACATCGACCACCTGTTCACCAACGCCCTCGATCCGGCCGTACACGACTATTTCAGGGACATCGCCGGCCTCAGGGTGTCGAGTCACCTCCTGATCCGTCGCA
>Ga0268299_1003722_pt1 | contig 13381 bp, 7 predicted proteins | sample NOBtaG_FD_193484 | JGI IMG/M metagenome (GOLD analysis project Ga0268299, IMG submission 193484) | Activated sludge microbial communities from bioreactor in Nijmegen, Gelderland, Netherland - NOB reactor | ecosystem: Engineered > Bioreactor > Aerobic > Activated sludge | place: Netherlands...
CCGCGCCTACTCTGCACGCTCGCGATCTGCCTCGCGCTCCTGGCCGGCTGCTCCGACGACGACCTCGGCGGCGCGCCGCTGCCGACCGCCCCTCCGAGCGCCACGCGCACCGCGACCGCCGTGCCGGCGACCGCCACCGCGCCGCCGACCGCCACGAGCACGTCGGCGCCGACCGAGACTCCCCCGCCGACCGCGACCGCCACCGCCGAGCCGACCGCCACCCAGCCGCCGCCGGCGCGCGCCGCCGCCCGCCGCATCGAGAGCGCGAGCGATCTGCTCTCCGGCCCGCTGGCGCACGGCCGCATCGGCGACTGGCTGCTCGAGAACGAGGTCGCGCGCTTCGTCATCCAGGACGCCCCCCAGCGCGACATGTACAGCGTCGGCGCCTTCGGCGGGAACCTGATCGACGCCGAGCTGCGCAGCCGCCCGGGCCTGGACAACTTCCTCGAGGTCCAGCCGGCGGTGAACATCGAGACCGTCATCAACGCCCAGTCGGTCGAGATCGTCAACGACGGCGCCGACGGCGGCGAGGCGATCGTGCGCGCCTGCGGCCCCGACGATCTGCTCGACTTCGTCAACCCGTCGACCATCGTCGAAGGCGCCAACCTGCCCTTCCCCGACTCGGCCGACGAGCGCGACTACGACGTGCAGGGCTGCACCGACTACGCCCTCGCCCCCGACGCGGCCTACCTGCGGATGACGACGACGATCTTCAACGACGAGGACGCCGACCTCGGCCTCTACGTCGGCGATTTCATCAACGGCGCCGGCGAGCTCGACCAGTGGACCAGCACCGAGGCCGGCCTGGGCGAGATCCTCACCGGCAATTACGGCGTGCTCAGCTACATCGGCATCGGCGACGCCGCCGGCGTCGACTACGCCTTCGTGCCGGTGCCGGTGGAGGGCTCGCCGATCGCGGGCTCGAGCTTCTTCACCGCCTCGGGCGTCAGCTACCTGATGCAGAGCCACTCCATCCTCAACGTCATCTTCGGCGCGCCGCCGACCTTCGTCGTGCCCGCCGGCGGCAGCCGCAGCTACACCCGCTGGTTCGGCGTCGGCGACGGCAGCGGCGGCAACGCCATCGACCTGCAGAACCAGGTGCGCGCGCTCGACAGCGGCGAGCTGCGCGGCTGCGTCACCGTCGGCGGCCTGCCCGCGCAGGGCGCGCGCGTCTCGGTCGGCGCGGCCTTCGGCGAGCAGATCCCGGTGGTCGCCTCGGTCTTCACCACCGGCGCCGACGGCTGCTACCGCGGCACCCTGCCGGTCGGCTCCTACGGCGTGGTCGCCAGCCAGAGCGGCGTGCCCTACGAGGGCAACGGCACGCGGCCGCTGGTCCACCCGGTGACGATCGCCGCCGGCGCCACCGCGGTCGAGGACATCGCCCTGCCCGCCACCGGCCGGGTCGCCGTCACCGTGCGCGATCCGAACGGCCTGCCGCTGCCGGCGCGCGTCGGCGTCATCGGTTTCGATCCCAGCCCCGAGACCATCCTGCCGACCCAGCCCATCCCCGGCCTGGGCGCGACCAACACCGGGCTCTTCAACGACATCACCAAGGACGCCCTGCTCTTCGGCTACGTCGCGATGACCTACGCCGGCGCCGACGGCACCGCCGCCTTCGACGTCGAGCCGGGCAGCTACCAGCTCGTCGTCAGCCGCGGCAGCGAGTACTCGCTCTTCTCGCAGCCGATCACCGTCGCCGCCGGCGAGCCGATGGCGATCGAGGCGCGCCTCGCGCGCGTCGTCGACACCGCCGGCTTCATCTCGTCCGACTACCACGTGCACGGCATCAACAGCGCCGACTCGCGCGTCAGCCACCGCAACCGCGTCCACCAGTTCGCCGGCGAGGGGGTCGACAACCTCATCATGACCGACCACCACTCGCACACCGACCTCACGCCGCTGATCGCCGAGCTCGGCTTCGCCGAGTTCCTGCACACCACCACCGGCGAGGAGATCACCACCTGGGACTACGGCCACTTCAACGCCTACCCGCTGCGGGTCGACCCGACGCGACCGTCGGGCGGCTCGACCGACTGGGGCGTGGCCGCGCCCGCCGGCGAGGACTTCACCTCGCTCGGCGCCTACGGGCTCACCCCGGCCGGACTCGCAGCGCTGGCGACCGAGGGGCCGCAGAGCACGGCCGACACCGTCATCCAGATCAACCACATCGACTCGTTCTTCAGCCCGCTGCAGATCGACACCGCGCTGGTGCCGCCGCGCTCGTTCCTGTCGGAAGCGGGCAAGGTGCGCTTCCGCCTCGACCCGGAGACCGACAATCTCTTCCACCACTTCCCCGCCCTCGAGCTCTGGAACGGCGCCGGGCGCGGCGCCCAGAACGCCTTCCTCGGCGAGCGCATCGGCGTCTGGATGAACCATCTCAACCAGGGCCTTCGCACGACCGCGATCGCCGACACCGACACGCACGCCTTCACCAACCTCGAGACGGCGGGCGCGCGCACCTGGACCGCCGCCCCCAGCGACGAGCCGAGCGAGATCGACTCCGGTCAGGTGGCGCGTATGGTCGCGGCCGGCAAGGCCGTCGGCGGTCAGGGGGTGTACGTGCAGGCGCGGCTGCGCGCCGCCGACGAGTCCGGCGCGCTCGCCGACCTCACCCTCGACGGCTCGACCGTGGTGCAGAGCAGCGCCGGCGTCGACCTGGAGATCCGCGCCCAGGCGCCGCTGTGGGCGCCGTTCGACCGCATCGAGATCTACGCCAACGCGCAGACGGTGGTGGCGGCGAGCGTCGGCGGCGTGCCGACGCTCTACGGCGCCGAGCCGACGCGCGTGCTGAACGCCGGCGCCGACTTCACCATCGACACCGTCGTGGTCGAGGAGAGCGTGCCCGGCGCGTCGCGGCTGGAGACGCACGTCACCGTGCCGTTCCGCGAGATCACCGCCGACACCTGGTTCGTCGTCGTCGTGCGCGGCACCGACGGCGTCTCGAACCCGATGTTCCCGGTGTTCGCGCAGGACCTCGCGCGCGCGGGCAACACCACGCTGGCCGACCTGCTCGACGGCAACCGCGGCGAGAGCGGCGTGCTGGCGCTCGGCTTCACCAACGCGCTGTGGGCGGACGTGGAGGAGTGAGGGCCGGCGGCGCGCTCGTTCTGCTCCTCGTCTCCGGGCACGACGCCCCGACGCCCGCCCGCTTGCGCCGCGGTGTCCGCGCGCTCGCTCTGCTCCTCCTGTCCTGGCAGGAACTCGGAGCCGCGACCGTGAGGGAGCGGTTGGCCCCGTTCCAGCGCGAGGCCAACCGCTCCCTGACGGTCGCGGCTCCGAGCTCGTGCCGGGATGGCGGTGGGGTGGAGCGGGCGGCGTCTGGAGTGCGGCGTGCAGCGCCGCTCTGGATGGCTCAGCAGGACCAGGTCGGCGCTGCACGCAGCACTCCAGAGCGCGACGCCGTCGCGGTGCAGGCCGGCTTTCTCACCGCGCTGACGGCCGCGCCGCTGGTGCTGCGCGGCCACCTCGCCGAGGTGAAGCGCATCGATCGCCACGGCTGGCGCGCGCTGCTGCGCAGCGAGCGCACCCTGCGCAGCGACACCGCCGACGGCCAAACCCTCGTCGTCGCCTGGGAGGAGCTCTCGCCCGGCCGCCCGCCGCGGCTCGCCGACGGCGACGACGCCCTGCTCGCCCTCGCCCCGCTGCCGACGGCCTCACTCTGGCGACAGCGCTTCGCGGGCGAGTCGCGTCCCGTCTTCGTCCTCGCCGGCGACGGCGCCGGCCTCCTCCACGCCCCCACTGCGGCGGAGATCGAAGCGCTCACCGCCTTTCTCGCCCAACCGACGAGCGCCGCCGCGCTCGCGCGCGTGGCCGAGATCAGCCCACGCCTCACGCCCCAGGCGTTCGCCGCGCTCGGCAGCCTTCTTCCCCCGGATCGGGTGCACCGTACCGCCACGCCCGCCGCCGACCATGGGCGGGAAGGATCACCCGATACCCACGACGCCGGTCAGGCCGACGCGATCGCCACCCTCGCCCGCATCGCCGGCGATCCCACCCGCTCGCCCGCCGACCGCGCCGCCGTGCTCGACCTCGCCGTGCGCCACGGCCTCCTCGCCCTGCGGCCAGCGATCGAGCGCCTCGCACGCCCCGGCTCGCCGCTTGAGGCCGAGGCGCTCGCCGCCCTCGCCGCGCTCGACGGCGGCCTCGCGCCGGCGCGCGCCAAGGCGCTGCTCGCCAGCGAGGATCCGAAGTTGCGGGCCGTCGGCGCGCGCAACCTGCGCGGTCTCGACGCCGAGCGCGAGCTGCCGCGCCTCGCGCGTGCCGATCCGTCGCCTGCCGTCCGGCTCGCCGCCGCCGAGACGCTCGCCGCCGCCGGCACCGTGTGGGGCATCGAAGGCGCGATCCCGGCCCTGGGCGACGGCGACGCCGGCGTGCGCAACGGCACCGCGCGTGCCCTCGCGCGCCGGGGCCGCGAGGCGCTGCCCTACCTGGAAGCGGCGTTGAGGAAGGACCCCGCCGCCGCGGCCGGCGCGATCGTCACCCTGTCGATGATGGGTCGACCCGGCCTCGAGATCGTCGCCGTCGCCGCCCGCACCCACCCCGACGAGCGCGTCCGCACCCTCGCCCGCCTCGCCCTCGGCGACGCCCCCGGCCACGAGCACTGAGGGCGCATGCGCACGCCCAGCGTGGCCGCGATGCGCGAACGGCTGCGCCCCTCACGGGGCGCACTGCGGTTGGCCCGCGGCGAACCCCGGGCTCGCGCCCGGGGCTAGACTCCCGCGCCGCTCCGCGGCGCCTCCCACGCCCGCAACCGCCGCGCAGCGATGCGACGAATCCAGGCCAACGCACACGCCGCGGAGCGATGCGCGGAACCCGCGTCGACGCACGCGCCGCGGAGCGGCGCAGGGGCATAGCCCCGGGCGCAAGCCCGGGGATGAACGGGCAGCAACCGCAGCGCGCCCCGGCAGGGGCGCAGCCGCCCGCGCACCCACGCCCGCGACCGACGCGCCGGCGCTGCGACCCGGTTGGCGCGAAGTAACAAGACCCGCCGAGCCCAGTCGGCGTACGTTCGTCGCGCATGCCGAATCGTGAGCCCATGATCGCAGGTTGCGGGTTGCGTGCGCGCCCTGGGCGGCGCCCATCGGGTTCCGCTGCCCTTCACCTGGGGGGTACCGAGGCGCGCTTCGTCGCGGGCGCGCTGGCAGCGCTGTTGCTGGCCGGATGCGCGGTGGGGCCGAACTACAAGCGGCCGCCGATCACCTCGCCGGAGGTCACGCGCGGCCAGGTCGGGCCGACCGAGGCGGCATCGCTCGCGGATCTGCCGTGGTGGCAGGTCTTCCAGGATCCGGTCCTGCAGCAGCTCGTCGCCGAGGCCATCCGCGGCAACTACGACCTCCAGACCGCGGTGTTCCGCGTCGAGCAAGCTCGGCAGTTGGTCGGGGTCGCGCGCGCCGATCTGCTGCCACAGGTCGAGTATCGCGGCGCGGCGTCGCGGCAGCGCTCGTTTCAGACCACGAATCTACCGAACGAGACGTTCAATCTCTTCCTCGGCTCCTTCAACCTCGCGTGGGAGCTCGATATCTGGGGCCGGATCCGACGCGCCACGGAGTCGGCACAGGCCGATTACCTGAGCACCGAGGCGTTCCGGCGCGGCGTTCTGCTGACCCTGGTGAGCGACGTGGCGAAGGCCTACTTCGAGTTGCTCGGGCTCGACCGCGAGCTCGAGATCGCGCGGCTCAGCACCCAGACGTTCCAGAGTACCCTCGATCTCTTCACCCGCCAGTACGAAGGTGGGGTGGGCACGCGCCTCGAGGTGTCGCGCGGTGCCGCGGCGGTGGAGGAGGCCGCGGTCACGATCCCCGACATCGAGCGCGCCATCGTCGCCAAGGAGAACCAACTCCGGATTCTCCTCGGCCGCAATCCAGGCCCCATCGATCGCGGCGCACCACTCGCGGAGCACCCAGCCGCGGCCGAGGTGCCCGTCGGCCTGCCGGCACAGCTCCTGGAGCGCCGGCCGGACGTCCTCCAAGCCGAGCACGCGGTGGTGGCGGCCAACGCCGACGTCGGCGTCGCGGTCGGCAACTTCCTGCCGAGGGTCGGGCTGACGAGTCTCTACGGCGGCCTGAACCCGGAGGTGGAGAACCTGGTCAAGGGCGCCGGCAACGTCTGGGCGATCGCCGGCACCCTCACCGGGCCGATCTTTCAGGGCGGCCGGCTGCTTGCGACCTATCGCGCCAGCGAGGCGGCGTGGGAGGAAACGGTGCGCGAATACGAGGCGACCGCGATCAACGCCTTCGCGGAGGTGTCCAATGCCTTGGTCTTCCAGGAAAAGCTGAAGGAGATCCGGGTTCGGCAGGAACGCAAGGTCAGGGCGCTTCAGGAAGCGGTGGACATCTCCCTCGAGCGCTACGCAGCCGGGCAATCGACCTACTTCGAGGTGCTCGAGGCGCAGCAGCAGCTCTTTCCCGCCCAGCTCGCGCTGACCCGCACGGCGCGCGACCAGTTGACGGTCGTCGTGCTGCTCTATCGGGCCCTCGGTGGAGGGTGGAATCTCGAGACCGAGGCGTGGACAGCCGACGGACTCGTCGCCGCCGCGGAGCCCGACGCGCAGGAACCGCACGAGACGAGTCGCGTCTGTACACCCGCGCTCGGCGCGCCGACTGACGCGCTCTGTGGCGCAGCGGAGGGACTGGCACCATGACCCGCAGATTACAGGTGGCCATCGTCGTGATCGTCGCCACACTCGGCGTCGTCACCTGGTGGTTTCTCCAGCCGAAGCAGCTACCGGAGGGGTTTGCCCAAGCGAACGGCCGCATCGAGGCCACGGAGATCGACATCTCGCCGAAGATCCCGGCGCGGATACGGGAGATCCACAAGGACGAGGGCGACCTGGTCGCGGCCCGCGAGACCATTGTCGTGATGGACACGGACGCGCTCCAGGCGCGGCGCCGGGAAGCCGAGGCGCGCGCGCAGCGGGCGCGGAGCAGCATCGTCACGGCGGAGAGTCGCGTCCGTCAGGCCGAAGCCGACAAGGCCGCCGCGGCAGCGCTGACACTCCAGCGCGAGGCCGAGCTCGACGCCGCACGCCGGCATCTGGCGCGCTCGCAGAAGCTCGCGCCGCGCGGGGTACTGCCGGAGCAGACCTACGACGACGATCGCGCCCGCGTCCGCGGCGCCGAGGCGGCCGTCAGCGCCGCGCGGGCGCAGGAGGCCGCGGCGGACGCTGCGCTCGCGACCGCCCGGTCCGAAGTGCTCGGAGCGCAGGCGGAGCTCGAAGCCGCAGGGGCGACGATCGAGCGCATCCAGGCGGACATCGACGACAGCACGCTGTGGTCGCCCCGCGACGGTCGCGTTCAGTATCGGCCTGCGGAGCCCGGCGAAGTGATGGAGGCAGGCGGTCGGGTTCTCAACCTGATCGATCTCACCGACGTCTACATGACGTTCTTCCTGCCCACGGCAACCGCCGGACGCGTGGCGCTCGGCGCCGAGGTTCGCCTGGTGCTGGACGCCGCACCCCAGTGGGTGATCCCGGCGCGCGTGACGTACGTGTCCGACGTCGCCCAGTTCACCCCCAAGACGGTGGAGACCGAGGAGGAGCGCCTGAAGCTGATGTTCCGCATCAAGGCGAACATCGATCCCGCGGGGCTGCGGAAGCACATGAGCATGGTGAAGACGGGGCTCCCCGGCATGGCCTACGTGCAGCTCGACTCGCAGGCCGAATGGCCGCCCGAGCTGCAAGTGCGTTTGCCGCCCGAATGACCAACACGCCACCCACCCCGGTCGCGTCGCTGCGCGACGTCGGCCTGCGCTACGGCGCGACGCATGCGCTCGAAGCAGTCACGCTCGACGTGCCATCGTCGTGCATGGTGGGACTGATCGGCCCCGACGGGGTCGGCAAGTCGAGTCTGCTCGCACTGGTCGCCGGAGCGCGCCGCATCCAGACCGGGGTCGTTCACGTCCTCGGCGGCGACATGGCCGATCGCACCCACCGCAGCCGCGTCGGCCCCCGGATCGCCTACATGCCGCAGGGGCTGGGCAAGAATCTCTATCCGACCCTGTCGGTGGCCGAGAACATCGACTTCTTCGGTCGCCTCTTCGGGCACGACCGCGCCGAGCGAGAGCGCCGCATCGCGGACCTGACGCGGAGCACGGCACTCGCCCGGTTCGTGGACCGACCCGCAGGCAAGCTCTCCGGCGGCATGAAGCAGAAACTCAGCCTGTGCTGCGCGCTCATCCACGACCCCGACCTGCTGATTCTCGACGAGCCGACCACCGGCGTCGACCCGCTCTCCCGGCGGCAGTTCTGGGAGCTCATCGAGCGCATCCGGGCCGAGCGACCGAGCATGAGCGTGATGGTCGCGACGGCATACATGGAGGAGGCCGCGCGCTTCGACTGGCTGGTCGCCATGGACGCCGGCCGCGTGCTCGCCACGGGCACCGGGCCGGAGCTCCTCGAGCGGACGGGGACCAGATCCCTCGAGCAGGCCTTCATCGCCCTCCTCCCCGAGCAGAAGCGCCGCGGCTACGAGCCGGTCTCCATCCCGCCGCGCGGCGAGGGCGCCGACGAGACCGCGGCGATCGAGGCGGACGGGTTGACGATGCGCTTCGGCGACTTCGTCGCGGTCGACCACGTCAGCTTCCGCATCGCGCGCGGCGAGATCTTCGGCTTCCTCGGCTCGAACGGCTGCGGCAAGACGACGACGATGAAGATGCTCACCGGCCTGCTGCCGGCGAGCGACGGGCGGGCCTGGCTGTTCGGCCAGCCGGTGGACGCCACCGACATCGAGACCCGGCGCCGGGTCGGCTACATGACGCAGAGCTTCTCGCTCTACGGCGAGCTGACGGTCCGGCAGAACCTCCTGCTCCATGCCCGGCTGTTCTCCGTGCCGGCGGAGAAGATCGATGGCCGCGTGCAGGAGATGGCGCAGCGCTTCGAGCTCGTAGACATCATGGACGCGCTGCCGGACTCCCTGCCGCTCGGCCAGCGGCAACGTCTCCAGCTCGCGGTGGCGATGATTCACGGGCCGGAGCTCGCGATCCTCGACGAGCCGACCTCGGGCGTCGACCCGGTGGCGCGGGACGGCTTCTGGCGCATCCTCGGCGACCTGTCGCGCCGCGACGGGGTGACGATCTTCGTCTCGACCCACTTCATGAACGAGGCGGAGCGCTGCGACCGCATCTCCCTGATGCACGCCGGACGGGTGCTGGTGAGCGACGCACCGGCGGCGCTGATCGCCCAGCGCGGCGCGAAGACGCTCGAGGAGGCCTTCATCGCCTATCTCGAGGACGCCTCGGCGGAGATCCACGAGCCGGCAGCCGCACCCGAGACACCTGCGCCCGAGGCGGCGGCGCCAATGGCTCCTCCCGCAGAGCGCGCCGACGAGCCGACCCGGCCCTTCGACGTGCGGCGCATGCTGAGCTACGTGCAGCGCGAGGGTCTGGAGCTACGCCGCGACCCGGTGCGCCTCACGCTGGCGATGCTCGGCACCGTGATCCTCATGTTCGTGATGAGCTATGGCATCACGCTCGACGTGGAGCATCTCACCTTCGCGGTGCTGGATCGCGACCAGAGCACCATCAGCCAGAACTACGGGCTCAACATCTTCGGCGCGAGCCGCTACTTCACCGAGGCCGCGCCGATCACCGACTACGACGACCTCGATCGCCGCATGCGCTCCGGCGAGCTGAGCCTGGCGATCGAGATTCCCCAGGGCTTCGGCCGCGACGTGGTCCGGGGCCGGCCGGCGCACGTCGCCGCCTGGATCGACGGCGCGATGCCGCTGCGCGGCGAGACCATCCGTGGCTACGTGAGGGAGATGCACCTCCAGTGGCTCCGGAGCAAGGCGCGCGAGCTCGATGCCGAGACTCCCGCGGACACCTTCCAGATCGAGCTCCGCTATCGCTACAACCCCGACGTCAAGAGCATCGTCGCGATGGTGCCGGCGACGATCTCGCTGCTCCTCATGTTCATCCCCGCCATGCTGTCCGCGCTCAGTGTGGTGCGCGAGAAGGAGATGGGTTCCATCGTCAACTTCTACGTGACGCCGACGACACGACTCGAGTTCCTGCTCGGCAAGCAGTTGCCCTACATCGCGCTGGCGATGTTCAACTTCCTGACCATGGTGCTGCTGGCGGTCGCCGTCTTCGGCGTGCCGCTCAAGGGCAGCTTCGTCACGCTCGCGACGGCGACGCTGTTCTACGTCGCCGCGGGCACCGCCCTCGGGCTGCTGATCTCCACCTTCTGTCGCAGCCAGATCGCCGCCATCTTCGGCGCCGCGATCATGACGTTTCTGCCCTGCTCCCAGTTCTCCGGCGTGCTCGATCCCATCTCCTCGCTGGAGGGCTTCGGCGCATTCGTCGGTCGTGTGTTTCCCACGACCTATTACCTCATCATCACCCGCGGCACGTTCTCGAAGGCGCTCGACTTCTATCCCCTGCGCTACCAGTTCATCCCGCTGCTGCTCGCCGCCCCCGCGTTGCTGGCTCTCACGGTGGCTCTGCTGCGGAAGCAGGAGACCTGACTCGTGCGAAGTGCCAACGTCTTCCATCTGGGCGTGAAGGAGCTGCGCAGTCTCGCCCGCGACCCGGTGATGATCGCCCTGATCCTCTACGGCTTCACCGTCTCGGTCTATGCCGCGGCGACGGTGATGCCGGAGACGCTCAATCGCGCGCCGATCGCGATCGTGGACGAGGACTGGTCGCCGCTGTCGATGCGCATCTCCGGCGCCTTCTTCCTGCCGTCCTTCACGCAGCCGTCGCTCATCACCCAGGAGGAGATGGACGCGCGCATGGACGTCGGTGACGACACGTTCGCGGTGGACATTCCCCCGGAGTTTCAACGCGACCTCCTGCGCGGGCGACGGCCGGCGGTTCAGCTCAACGTGGATGCGACGCGCATGACGCAGGCCTACATCGGCCAGGGCTACGTCCAGGCCATCCTCATGGACGAGGTCAGGGCGTTCGTCGAGCACCGCCGCGCCGCCCCAGCGCTGCCGGTCGAGCTCGAGGAGCGGGTGCGCTTCAACCCGCAGCTCACCAAGCCCTGGTTCGGCGGCGTCATGGAGCTGATCAACCAGGTCACCATCCTGGCGGCCGTGCTCACCGGCGCGGCACTCATCCGCGAACGCGAGCACGGTACGGTGGAGCACCTGCTCGTCATGCCGGTCACGCCGTTCGAGATCATGTCGGCCAAGATCTGGGCGAACGGCCTGGTGGTCCTGGTCGTCTGCGGCCTGTCCCTGGCGTTCGTCATCCAGGGGCTGCTCTCCGTGCCGATTCGGGGATCGGTGGCGCTGTTCCTGGTCGGCACGGCGCTGCACCTCTTCGCCACGACCTCGCTGGGCATCTTCATGGGCACGATCGCCCGCTCGATGCCGCAGTTCGGACTGCTGTTCCAGATCACGCTGATCCCGTTGATCATGCTCTCCGGCGGGATCACCCCTCGAGAGAGCATGCCGGAGTGGGTGCAGACCGTGATGCTCGCCGCTCCCACGACCCACTTCGTGACGCTGGCGCAAGGCATCCTCTACCGCGGCGCCGGCCTCGACGTCGTCTGGAAGCCCTTCGTGATCCTGTTCGCGATCGGCGCCACTCTGTTCGGCTATGCGCTCGCACGCTTCCGCGCCACGATCGGCACGATGGTGTGAGAAAGGAGTCCCCATGACCAAGACGATGAAGGCGGCCGTGGTCCGCGCCTTCGGCAAGCCCCTGGCCATCGAAGCGATCCCAGTTCCGACACCGGGGCCGGGCGAGGTCCTGATCAAGATCGTCGCCAGTGGCGTCTGCCACACCGACCTGCACGCAGCCGATGGTGATTGGCCGGTCAAGCCGAAGCTGCCATTCGTCCCGGGACACGAAGGAGCGGGCATCGTCGCGGCCATTGGTCCGGCGGTCAGCCACGTCAAGGAGGGCGACCCCGTCGGTGTCGCGTGGCTGCACGACGCCTGTGGCGCGTGCGAGTACTGCGTCGCGGGCTGGGAGACGCTGTGCGAGGCGCAGCACAACAGCGGCTATTCTGTCGACGGAGCCTTCGCCGAGTACGCGATCGGCTCGGCCGCGTACGTCGCCCGCCTGCCCGACCGACCGGATTTCACGGCGATGGCGCCGATCCTCTGCGCCGGCGTCACGACGTACAAGGGCATCAAGGAGACCGACACGCGGCCGGGACAGTGGCTGGCGATCTCGGGACTGGGCGGGCTCGGGCATCTGGCCGTGCAGTACGCCAAGGCGATGGGCCTGCACGTGGCAGCGCTCGACGTGACCGACGACAAGCTCGCGCTCGCCCGCTCGCTCGGCGCCGAGGTGACCGTCAACGCCAGGGCCGCCGATGCCGCCCAGCAGGTTCTCCGGCAGACGGGCGGCGGCGCGCACGGCGTGCTCGTGACGGCGGTGTCGCCCGCCGCCTTCGGCCAGGCGCTACAGATGGCGCGGCGCAAGGGAACCGTCGCCTTGGTGGGCCTGCCGCCCGGCGATTTCCCGACGCCGATCTTCGATGTCGTCCTGAAGCGGATCACCGTACGGGGCTCGATCGTCGGCACGCGCACCGATCTGGCCGAAGCCATCGCCTTCGCGGCCGAGGCCAAGGTGCGTGCACACGTGCGCGAGGCGCCCCTCGACGACGTCAACCGAGTGTTGTCCGATCTGAGAGCGGGAGCGATCGAGGGCCGGGTGGTGCTCGAGGTGGCGTAGACGCGACGACGTCGGCGAACGCACCACGGGCCCACGCGCATCCGGACGCGAGGACGGCCTCCGAGGCTCGATGCCTCTTCGAAAGGGCTCGCCGGTGATGAGTGGACGATGAAGCAGGCGGAGCAGCGGAACCTCTTCGATCGCAGCACGTGGACCCGGTTCGCGCGGGAGATCCGGACCCTCGCCACGTCCGAGGTCGGCGGTCGTGCCATGCTGCTGTTCGGGGTCCTGCTGGCACTCCTGCTCGGGATCAACGGTCTCAACGTACTCAACAGCTACGTCGGCCGCGACTTCATGACCGCGATCGAGCAGAGGAACATGTCCGACTTCGCCCGGCGCGCGGCCCACTCGAGCCCGGCGGCGCGTGGCACCTGAGCACCGACCGCCCCGAGGTGTCGGCGTGAACGGGCCGAAGCAGCGATGCCACCCCACCCTCCGTACCCTGGTCGTCGCCGGTGCGCTGGTCGCGGTGTGTGGCTGCAGCGACGTTCTCGGGCCGCGAGCGAGCCTCGGGCCAGGGGCGATCGTCCGCGGCCGCGGGCTGTACAACGAGGTCATCACGGCGACCAACAACGAGCAGACCCTCGAGCTGATCGTCCGGGCGCGGTACGGCGAGCCGACCGGCCTGCTCTCCGTCGCCAGCGTGACCGCGAATCTTCGTGCGAGCGCGTCGACCGGCGCACAGTTCGGGATCGGGCCGTCCAGCAACTACAGTGGCAACCTCGTGCCCCTGTCTCTCGGTTTCGCCTACGAG
>Ga0268299_1003723_pt1 | contig 13376 bp, 14 predicted proteins | sample NOBtaG_FD_193484 | JGI IMG/M metagenome (GOLD analysis project Ga0268299, IMG submission 193484) | Activated sludge microbial communities from bioreactor in Nijmegen, Gelderland, Netherland - NOB reactor | ecosystem: Engineered > Bioreactor > Aerobic > Activated sludge | place: Netherlands...
CGGCGGTTCGCAGAAGACACGCTGTAGATTCACCACGACGGCACGAAGACACGACGGACAGCACATCCAAGGACTGGTCGGGTGTTCCTGTGAAGCCGGGAAGCGTTGCTGTGAGTTTCCTGGTGCCTTCGTGACTTCGTGGTGCAAGAGTTGTAACTGAAGGAAGCCAACAATATGAGTTCGATCGTTGATGTCGTAGCGCGCGAGATTCTCGATTCCCGCGGAAATCCCACCGTCGAGGCGGATGTGCTGCTCGAGTCGGGCGTCATGGGCCGTGCTGCGGTTCCGTCGGGTGCCTCCACGGGCACGAAGGAAGCGGTCGAGTTGCGCGACGGCGATCCCGCCCGATACCTCGGCAAGGGCGTCCTGCGTGCGGTCGAGAACATCAACACTGAAATCTGCGAAGCGATCATCGGGCTGGATGCGGTGGAACAGTCTCTGATCGATCAGACGTTGATCGAGCTCGACGGCACCGAGAACAAGGAGCGCCTGGGCGCGAACGCCTCGCTGGCGGTGTCGCTCGCGGTGGCGAAGGCAGCCGCCGAGGAATCCGGCCTGCCGCTGTACCGCTACCTCGGCGGAGCGGGGCGCATGCAGCTGCCGGTGCCGATGATGAACGTGATCAACGGCGGTGCGCACGCCAACAACAGCCTGGACCTTCAGGAGTTCATGATCATCCCGATCGGGATGGGCAACTTCCGCGACGCCTTGCGCTGTGGGGCGGAAGTCTTCCATACGCTCAAGAAGCTGATCAACGCCAAAGGCATGCCGACCACTGTCGGCGACGAAGGCGGTTTCGCGCCGAACCTGGCGAGCAACGAGTCGGCGCTGCAGTTGATCATGGAGGCGATCGACAAGGCTGGCTACACGCCGGGCACGCACGTCGCGATCGGCCTGGATTGCGCCAGCTCCGAATTCTTCAAAGACGGCCGCTACTTGATCGAATCGGAAGGGCTTTCGCTCGAGGCAGGTCAGTTCGCCGACTATCTTGCGTCCTGGGTGGACAAGTACCCGATCATCAGCATCGAAGACGGCATGGCGGAGAACGACTGGGACGGGTGGGAGATCCTGACCGACCGTCTGGGCGAGAAAGTGCAGCTGGTGGGCGACGATCTGTTCGTCACCAATACCCGCATCCTCGCCGAAGGCATCCGACGCGGCGTGGCGAATTCGGTTTTGATCAAGATCAATCAGATCGGGACGCTGACCGAGACGTTCGCCGCCATCGAGATGGCCAAGCGCGCGGGTTACACCTCCGTCATTTCGCACCGCTCTGGCGAAACCGAGGACACCATCATCGCCGACATCGCCGTGGCAACCAATGCGTTGCAGATCAAGACCGGCTCGTTGTCGCGAGCAGATCGGACCGCAAAGTACAATCAGCTCCTGCGCATCGAGGAAGATCTGGGCGAGTCGGCCAGCTATCCCGGGCGCGAAGCCTTCTACCAGCTGTTCTGAATCGGACTACCGCATGCGCTATCTGGCCATCGGCTTCGTCTTGCTCGTCGCTGCCATCCAGACGCCGCTGTGGTTCGGCAAAGGCGGTTGGCTGCGTGTTTGGGAGCTACGCCAGGAAGTCCAGACGGCACAGGTCAAGAATGAGAACCTGCGCGCGCGCAACGCCGCGCTGGAGGCCGAGGTGCGCGACCTCAAGACCGGTCATGATGCGGTTGAAGAGCGCGCGCGCAGCGAACTGGGCATGATCAAGCAGGACGAGATCTTCTACCAGCTCGTCGAGCCGGCCAGGCAGGCCGCCGTCGCACCTCGATAGTCCGCGCATCCAATCCCTGCGTGGTTTCGTACAAGGCGAAACCACAGCGGGAGGAGCGTATGACGAAAGCTTTGGGAAAGGTCGATTCGGTCCTGCGCGGACTCGATGGCGCGGGTCAATGGATTGGATTGCTGAGCCTGCGGCTCTTGCTCGCCTACGAATTCCTCGAGGCCGGAATGGAAAAGCTAGGCGGGGAGAACTGGTTTGCCGACATCCAGGATGCATTTCCGTTTCCCTTCAGCCTGGTGCCAGTCTCGGTCAGCTGGTTTCTCGCGACCTGGACAGAGTTGCTCGGCGCCATTGGGCTGATACTGGGTTTCGGAACCCGCTTCTGGAGCGCCGGGCTGATCATCCTCACCATAGTGGCCTGGGTGAGCGTGCATGCCGGCAACGGCTACAACGTTTGCGACAACGGCTTCAAGCTACCGCTGATGTATCTCGTCATGTTCCTGCCGCTGTTGCTGATCGGGCCGGGCAAGCTCAGCGTCGATGCGCTGATCCGCAATCGCTTCGCTTCAAACTGACGATGGACGAGCGAGGTCTTCGGGCGCATTGAGATTGGCGAACGCCGCCTCGTCCTCGAACTCGACCTCGACGTGAGGCATGCTGCGATACCACTCGCGCACGCGCCGCCCGCCTGAGTGCAGATAGCCTTCGAGCACGGGAAGCGCGGTGCGTTGCACGAGGGCAAAGACCGGATGAGGGCCCGACGCGGTCCGGGCAACGGCGACTTGCGCACCGGCAGTGACGCAGGCCCGACGCAACCGCGCAACGAGGTCGGTCGGCAGCCAGGGGGAGTCGCATGGGCAGCTGGCCAGCCATTCGTTGCGCGCGTTGCTCAATGCGGCATGCAGACCCGCAAGCGGTCCGGCAAAGCCAGGCACGATGTCTGGTACGACCAGATAGCCCAGGGTCTCATAGCGCTCGAGTCCTCTGTTGGCACTGACGAACAGCTCATTCACCTGCGGCCCGAAGCGCTCAATCGCGCGGACGATCAGCGGCTTGCCATCCAGTTCGACCCACCCCTTGTCGACGCCGCCCATGCGGGTGCCACGACCACCGGCGAGGATCACGCCGCTCACGCGAGTCATGTCACTCAGATGATTCCCTCGAGGATCTGCACTTCCACCTCTGCTCCGGGTGCGGTGTTGCCCTGATCGTCGGGCAGCACGATGAAGCAGTTTGCCTGCCCCATGGAAGACAGCACCTGCGAGCTCTGATCTCCAGTGGTGCGCACACTCCAGTGCCCATCCTCCGCGTGGCTGAGGATGCCGCGTTGGAATTCCGTGCGCCCGGGCGCCTTCTTAATCGGGCTCGTGCAGATCGCCTTCAGCGTCGGGATCGGCGCCGGTTGCGGCACGCCCATCAGCACCATCAGCGCCTCGCGCACGAACTGGTAGAAGGTCACCATCGCAGAAACCGGATTGCCCGGCAGTCCGAAGAAGTGCGCATTGCCCAGCTTGCCATAGGCGAGCGGGCGGCCTGGGCGCATGGCGATCTTCCAAAACAGCACCTCGCCCAGTTCGTTGAGAATCTGCTTGACGAAATCGGCTTCGCCCACCGACACGCCGCCGCTGGTGATCACCACGTCTGCGACACTCGAGGCTTCCGCGAAGGTGCGACGGATGATCTCCGGGTCGTCGCGCACCACGCCGAAATCGAGGACATCCACACCCAGGCGGGTGAGCATGGCGTGGATAGTGTAGCGGTTGCTATCGTAGATCTGACCGGGCCCGAGCGGCTGTCCGATGCCGACCAGTTCGTCGCCGGTGGAGAAGAACGCCACGCGCAGCCGGCGGTAGACGCCCACCTCGCCGATGCCCAGCGAGGCCAGCATGCCGATCTCGGCCGGGCGCATGAGCTGTCCGCGTGGAAACACAACGCCACCCTTGCCGATATCGCCGCCGGTCCGCCGCACGTTCTGACCCCTTTGCTGCCCGGCCGGGATCCTCACGTTACCGTCGGCAGCGGTGACGCGCTCCTGCATGATCACCGTGTCGGTTCCCGCGGGCATCACGCCGCCGGTCATGATGCGTACCGCCTGACCCTGGCGTGCCTCGCCTTCGAACGGACGGCCAGCGTACGAGGTGCCGATCACCGCCAGCGTGGTGTCTGCGTCGCTGGCGAGGTCGGCATGGCGCAGTGCATAGCCGTCCATCGCCGAGTTGTCGTGTGCAGGCACGTCGATGCCGGAGATCACATCTTCGGCGAGCACGCGGCCCAGCGCAGCCCGGATGTGCACCCGCTCGATGCCCTGCACCGGCGTGAGGAAGGCGCGAATGTACTCGCGCGCCCTGGCCACCGGCATGGAGTTGGGATCGTAGTCGGAGTCCTGAGCGATGGCCGATAGCGTCTTGCTCATCTAGCCTCCGATGTAGGACATCTCGACCTTGCGCAGCTTCGCCGTCTCGGCCGTCCGGATCTCGGAATAACGGTCCGCGCGCTGCCCCCAGACGCCCTGCAGCCGCTGTGCGATGGCGTCGTCGTCCGCGCCACTGCGCAGCAGCGAACGGAAATCCGTGCCTTGGGTGGCGAACAGGCAGGTGAACAACTGCCCCTCGGCAGACAGGCGTGTGCGCGTGCAGTCGCGGCAGAACGCCTGGGTGACCGAAGAGATGAAGCCCACTTCGCCGGAGCCGTCCTGGTACCGCCAGCGCTCCGCGACTTCCCCGCGATAGTTCGGCTCAGCCGATTCGATCGGCATCACCGCATGAATCATCTTCACCAGCTCGCGCGAAGGTACGACGTGCTCCATCGTCCAGCCGTTGGTTGCGCCCACGTCCATGAATTCGATGAAGCGCAGAATGTAATGCGGCCCTTTCGCACGGAAGTACCGCGCCATGTCCACCACGGTGTGGTCGTTCACGCCGCGCTTGACCACCATGTTTACCTTGATCGGAAGCAGCCCGACGCGCTCTGCCTCCTCCATGCCTTCCAGCACTTCAGCCACTGGAAAATCGACGTCGTTCATCGAGCGGAACACGGCGTCGTCGAGCGAATCGAGGCTCACCGTGATGCGCTTCAGGCCGGCATTCTTCAGATCGCGCGCCTTCTGCTTGAGCAGGGAGCCGTTGGTGGTGAGTGTCAGGTCGAGATCGTCCCAGTACGCCAGCATCTCGATGAGACGCTCGAGCTTGCGGCGCACCAGCGGCTCGCCACCGGTGATGCGAATTTTCTCCACGCCATGATCCCGGAAGATTCGCACCAGGCGATGGATCTCGCCGAAGCTCAACAGCTGATCGCGCTCCAGGAACTGGAAATCCTTGCCGAACACCTCCTTGGGCATGCAGTAGGTGCAGCGGAAGTTGCAGCGGTCGGTCACCGATATGCGCAGATCGCGCAAGGGACGCGCGCGCGTGTCCAGCAGCGGCTGCTCGGATTTGCGCGGCGGCACGGGGCCGCGTTCGGGCAGTTCCCGATTCTCGGAAGGGTTGGCGTTGGTCGTGCTCATTGTCGGAGCGTTAATCCCATTGAGGAATAACGATTATACCGGCCCGGTCCGGGAAGGAGGAGCGATATTGACCATGTGCAAGACAGGTGTTTGTCCAAGTTCAGGCGAGCGAATCGCCTGCCTCCGCGCACGACGAAGCCGGTCAGGATGCCTTGTACGGCTCTCGCCGTATAATGCCGGATACACCGCTTACCACCACAGGCATGGACAACGCTGACGTGTACAAGGGCCTGGCCGGCGAGGCTGCCGTGAAGGTCTCCGTCCTGTTCTTCGCGCGGCTGCGCGAAGCGTTCGGGATCGAGCGCGAGGACATCGTGGTGCCTGGTCCGGCGCCCACGGTTTCCGCACTGCAGGCGTTGCTACGACAGCGCGGTGGTGCCTGGGAGAAGGAATTGGCGCCGAACCGGCCGGTGCGCATTGCGGTCAATCAGGACATGGCAAGTGCCGATACGCCGCTGCGAGCGGGCGACGAGGTCGCCGTGTTTCCGCCGGTGACCGGAGGCTGACGTGCCGGTCCGCGTACAGACGCAGGATTTCGACATCGCGGCCGAAACCGCCGCCATGCGCGCGGACAACCCTGGCATCGGCGCCATTGCCAGCTTCATCGGACTGGTGCGCGACCTCAACGAAGGCGACAGCGTGTCCGCAATGACGCTGGAGCACTATCCGGGCATGACCGAACGCGCACTCGAGCGCATCGTTCAGGACGCCAAGCAGCGCTGGGACATCATCGAGGTGCTGGTCGTTCATCGCGTGGGCACCTTGCGTCCACTCGACCAGATCGTGCTGGTCATCGTCACCGGGGCGCACCGCGGCGAGGCGTTCGCTGCCTGCGAATTCGTCATGGACTACCTCAAGACCCAGGCCCCGTTCTGGAAGAAGGAACAGACTTCGGCTGGGGACCGCTGGGTGGACGCGCGCGACAGCGACGACGCGGCCGCGCAGCGCTGGCAATAGTCCCCGGTATGGCAATCGAGACGCAGACCGCCAAGCGCCCCGGCAAGGGCCGTGCGGCGGCGCACAAGCCCGATGGCCCGCAGATCCGCATCATGTTCCGCAAGGCCATCGCGATGGGACCCGGCAAAGCCGACCTGCTGCGCGCCATCGAAGCGACCGGTTCGATCTCGGCAGCCGCGCGCACACTCGGCATGTCCTACCGGCGCGCCTGGCTGCTGGTGGATACGATGAACCAGTGCTTCAAGTCCCCGCTGGTCGAGACCCTCACCGGCGGCCAGCACGGCGGCGGGGCGCGCGTGACCGAACTGGGCCACGATGTCCTGCGGCGCTATGTCGACATGGAAGCCAAGGCCGCACAAAGCGTCAAGGACGAACTGGCGCAGTTCGCGCGGTTGATGGGCTGATCCACTGCTGCTTGGCCCGCAGCTCGAACGCAGGCCAGGACAACGCCCGTGAATGCCCGAGCCTGCGGCGTCACGGGTCTGGCTTCTCCCGCTTGAGCAGTTCGCGCTTGCGCTCCAGCCCCCAGCGGTAACCCGCCAGATCGCCATCGCGCCGCACCACGCGGTGACAGGGCACCGCCACCGCGATCGGATTCGCCGCGCATGCGGCTGCAACCGCGCGCACGGCCCTCGGCGTGCCCAGACGCTCGGCAATCTCGGTGTAGGTGGCGGTTGTGCCCGGTGGAATGTGCCGCAGTGCTTCCCATACGCGTTGCTGGAATGCGGTGCCACGTATGTCCAGCGGCAGTTCCGGCGTGGTGCCCGGATCCTCGATTGCTTCGATCGCACGCGAGACGAGGTGCTCGAATGCCGGGTCGGTGCCCTGCAGCTGCGCGCGGGGAAATCTCGCCCGCAGGTCCTGCAGCAAAGCCTGCACATCGTCTCCCAGCAGGATCGCGCAGATACCCGTGGCGGTCGCGGCGACCAGAATGACACCGAGCGAACACTGCGCGTGTGCAGTGCGAATCGGCAGCCCCTCGGCTCCCTTGCGATATTGCGAGGGCGTCATGCCGAGCGTTTCGTGCGCGCGCTCATAGAACCGGCTGCTCGAGTTGAAACCCGCATCGTGGATGGCGCCGGTGACCCGCTCTGCTCGATTGAGCGCAATCTGGACCCGTTGCGATCGCACACGAACGGCATAGGCTTTGGGCGTCACGCCGGTGATGGCCTTGAAGACGCGGTGGAAATGATGAGGGCTGAGGTTGGCCTCCAGCGCCATGTGTTCGAGGGACATCGGTTGATCCGATGCCTCGAGCAGGCGACAGACCCGCTCTACAGCGAGCGCGTGCGACGTTCCCGAATCCATCGCGTCCGGGTTGCAGCGCATGCAGGCACGGAATCCCGCGCGTTGCGCATGTTCAGCCGTGGCGAAGAACACGACGTTCTCGCGCTTGGGCCGTCGCGCACCGCAGGACGGTCGGCAATACACGCCCGTGGTTCGTACTGCGTACACGAAAGATCCGTTGGCAGCCCGGTCCTTGCGCAGGACCGCATTCCAGCAGTCGAGCGCATCGGGCACTGGGGGATTGGGGGGCACGGCAAGTTCCTGCTTCATTGAACACCTCGGCGAATCGAGTCTACTCGAGGTCGCATGATGGCTCAGGAGGCTGGGCGCCACACTCCGGTTCTTGCGACCGAACTCGCCATCCGGCGCACGCCGGGAGCCATTGCTCGCGGCGCGCAATGCGGCGTCCCGCCAATGGCTTCAACGGTGGCTCTTCGCCTCCTGCGTCGGCACGCCGAATTCGCGCCGGCACACCTCAGCAAGCACGCCGACGCCCTCGCGGATGTTCTCCACCGGCGAGTGCGCGAAGCAGATGCGCGTGCGCACCTTTCCCGCCACCGGGTCCGTCATCCATTCAGCGCCCGGATTAATGGCCACGCCCGCCTGCAGCGCGACCTGCGCCAATTTGGTCGTATCTACGCGTGCTGGCAGCTTCACCCACAGGAAGATTCCGCCGGCGGGATCCTCGAACTCGGCCTGGTCGCCGAATTGCGCACGCAGCGCCGCCATGAGCGCCTCGGCCTTGCCGCGCAGCGTCTTGCGCAGCGCATGCACGTGGGGCTCGAAGTGCTCCCGGCAGTACTCGGCCAGCACCATCTGCTCCAGTGCGCCAGAGCCGCCATCGGTCTTCATGGGCAGGATGCGGCTCATCATTGGCCAGCTGGCGACCACGTAGCCCAGGCGCAAGGCCGGAGCGATCGATTTGGAGAAGGAACCGATGTGCACGACCTGGTCGTCGTTCACCATGCCGCGCAGCGCTTGCGGCCGCACGCCGTCCCACACCAGATCCGCGTAGCACTCGTCCTCGAAGATGGGAATGCGGAATTCGCTGGAAAGCGCGAGGATCTCGCGGCGGCGCGCTTCGGGCATCACCGTGGCAGTCGGATTCTGTACCGTCGGTATGGTGTAGATGAACTTCGGCCGAATGCCTTCGGCGGTCAGGCGTACGAGTGCCTCGCGCAACGCCGAGGCGCTCAGTCCGTGCGCATCCACCGGAACACCGACGATCCTCGCGCCGAGCCGCTGCAGGCGCGTAATCGTGCCGGCATAGGTCATATCTTCCACGATCACGGCATCGCCGGGCGCGACGAACACGCTGTTGACCAGATCCAGGCCCTGGAGCGATCCGGAGGTGATCAGCACTTCGTCGGCGTCGCAGCGGATGCCGGCATCGCGTGCGAGCTTGGCGGCGATGAACTCCCGCAGGGGCCGATAGCCCAGCGGGCCGCTGTGCATCCCGTACATCGACAGCGTCCTGCCCTCGCGCTGCAGCACGCGCGTGGCGGCCTCGATCAGGTGTGCCACCGGCACGCTGTCGGCGTCGTTGTGGCCGCCGACGAAGTTGTACTTGGGAAAGCCGGTCCACTTCGCTGCCGCCGCCGGAAGGTCGGATCGGAGCAGCCCCGTATAATCGAACCCGGAGGTCATTCGCACTCCTCGTCTTGGTTGTTGGAGCGCTATTCTGCGGCATCTCCGAGCTGTAGAGACTGGAAGGGGGAGGGAGGAGGAAAAAATGAAGATCAAGAGCATCGAAACGTTGTCCTGCGACGCAGGTTGGCGCAATTACCATTTCTGCAAGGTGACCACGGACGACGGCATCGTGGGCTGGAGCGAATTCGACGAGGGTTTCGGCGCGCCGGGCGTGGCCACCGTCATCGCGCGGCTGACTTCGCGCATCCTCGGTCAGGACGCCAACGCGCACGAGCGCATCTACAACGAGCTCTACACGGTTACGCGGCCGGCAGCTGGCGGTGTGGTGGCATTGGCCCTCGGGGCGATCGAGAATGCGTTGCTCGATGCCAAGGCCAAGCGCCTCGGCGTTCCCGTGTACGAACTGCTCGGTGGCAAGGTGCGCGACCGCATCCGGGTGTACTGGTCGCACTGCGCGACCTGGCGCATCAGCCTGCCTCAGGTGTACAAGCCGGCGATCACCGATCTCGAGGGGGTCAAGGCGCTGGGGCGCGAAGTGCGCGAGAAGGGCTTCACCGCGCTGAAGACCAACATCTTCACCTACGACGCACAAGGAAAACAGGCAACCGGCTGGCGGCCGGGCTTCGGCGTGCCCTTCGAGCCGGGTCTGAATGTCGAGCGACACATCCTGCGCAATCTCGTGCGCCACCTGGAGGCGCTGCGCGAGGGCGCCGGCCCCGACGTGGATATCCTGCTCGATCTGAACTTCAACGCCAAGACCGAGGGTTACCTGAAGATCCTGCGTGCCATCGAGGACCTGGACATCTTCTGGGTGGAGATCGATTCCTTCAATCCGCAAGCGCTCGCCTACATCCGCAGCCACAGCCCGCATCCGATCAGCTCGTGCGAAACGCTGCTCGGCCTGGGCGAATTTCTGCCGTACTTCCGCGAGCAGGCGATGGACGTGGCGATCGTGGACACGCCATGGAACGGCGTGTGGCAGTCGATGAAGATTGCGGCCGCGGCCGATGCATACGAGGTGAACGTCGCCCCGCACAACTTCTACGGCCACCTTTGCACGATGATGAACGCGCATTTCTGCGCGGCCGTGCCCAACCTGCGCATCATGGAAACCGACATCGACCGGCCGGAATGGGATCACGAGCTGTTCACGCACTTGCCCGAGTTCATCGATGGGCACCTGGTGATGCCGGATCGGCCGGGCTGGGGCATCGAGCCGAACGAGGCGGGCATGAAGAAGCATCCGCCCAAGGAGTCGATCGGCCTCATCAGCCGCCGCAGTTCGTGATGCTTCGAGACATTCGCGAGGGACGAACATGATCGCGTGGGATCTGCAGGGCAAGGTCGTCGCCGTGACCGGCGGCTTCGGCAGCCTGGGCGCGGCCGTGGGACGCACGCTGTCCGCTGCCGGTGCCGGCGTGGCGTTGCTGGATCGCGTCGATGCGGCCAAGGCGCCCGCGGATCTACCGCAGGCGATGGCACTGGGCGACGTGGATCTGGGGTCGAGCACCTCGTCCAGCACGGCGATGGCCCGCATCGTCGAGCGCTTTGGCCGCCTTGATGCGCTGATCAATGTCGCGGGCGGGTTCCGCTGGGAAAAAGTGGACGGCGGCAGCGTGGAGACCTGGGATGCGCTCTACCAGATCAACCTGCGCACGGCGCTCAACGCCTGCCAGTCCGCACTGCCGCACCTGCTGGTTTCGGGCGACGGGCGTATCGTCAACATCGGCGCGGGGGCTGCGACCAAGGCGGCCGCCGGCATGGGCGCTTATGCCGCCTCCAAGGCAGGTGTGGCCAAGCTCACCGAGGCGCTTGCCGAGGAATTGAAGGACCGCGGCGTGACGGTGAACGCGGTGCTGCCCTCGATCATCGACACGGTGGCCAATCGCGCGGACATGCCCAGCGCCGATTTCGCGCGCTGGGTGAAGCCGGAGCAGATCGCGGAGCTCATCGCGTTCCTGCTCTCCCCAAACGCGCGCGCGGTCACCGGCGCGCTCATCCCGATCTCGGGACGGGTATAGTCGCAACCATGAAAGAGAGCTGGACACGGCGTCGGTTCATCCTGCGTGCCGGCGTGGCGGTCGCCTCGGTGCAGACCTTTCAGAACCTGGACCCGTGCTGCGTCTACGCTGCCGATGCACCAACCGCGCCCGAGGAGCTGTTCGAGCTCAAGCCGGTGGCCGACGGCGTGTACGCCGCCATCGCTGGGGCGCGCTACAAGGTCAATTGCAATGCCGCGGTGATCCTCACCGACGACGGCGTGGTGGTGGTCGATTCGCACTCGAAGCCATCGGCGGCGCATGCGCTCTACAAGCACATCCAAGCGATCACGCGACAGCCGATCCGCACCATCATCAACACGCATTTCCACTGGGATCACTGGCAGGGCAACCAGGCCTACGTTGAACGCTTTCCCGACATCGAGATCATCGCGTCGCAGCGCACGCTGGAGAATCTGACGCGGCCGGATGCCGGCAATGGCGGCATCCCCCACGTGGAGAAGCAGCTCACCACCGTCGTACAGGAGATCGAGCAGCTACGCGCGGAACTGGCCGCGACACAGGACCTGGCCCGCCGGGCACGGCTGCGCTCGAACCTGACGCAGGCGGAGGACTATCTCGAGGAACTGCGCGGGTTCAGACCAGCCCTGCCCACGCGAACGGTCGCAGACAAGCTCACGCTCGGACACGGCGGCCGCAACATCGACCTCATGGTCCTGGGTCGCGCACATACCGACGGCGACCTGTTCATCCACCTGCCGAAGGAAAAAGTGGTGGTCACCGGTGACGCCGTGATCGATTGGATGCCCTACCTCAACGACGGGTATCCCGAAGACTGGGTGCGCACCCTGGATATCCTGGAGGGCTTCGACTTCGCGCACATCATCCCGGGCCATGGGGAAGTCGCGCCGCGTGGGCATCTGGGATTCTTCCGCGGCTACATGGCTGATCTGGTGGCGGCGGTCAGGCTGGCGATCGTGGAATCGGCCAGCCTGGACGAGATGAAGAAGACGCTGCCCGACCGGTTGGCGCCGAAGTACGAGGCGGCCATGTCCAAGTACCCGCTGGGACAGTATCGCGATCGAATCGGATCGAACATCGAAGTGGTGTATCGCAAGCTGATCGCCGCCTAGTGCGGCAGCCGCTATGGCCCGAGCGCCTCATCCGCTGGGTGCGTGCGACAGGTCGCGCGCACGCTGAAGCAGCGTGTACTTGCAAAGCAGGTCGGCGCCCAGGTTGGCCGGCCAGTTGTGCCGATCGATGCAGTCTATGAATTCGTCCAGCACGAGCGCGAAGTGCTCCTCGTGCGTGGAGCGCAGCGCCGGCGAGATCGCCAGCCGAAATCCATGGTCAACGGGCTGTTCGGTGAGGCCGGGAAACGCCGGTTGCATGGACGCGAGGACCGCCCCAAGCGCACTCGCATACGAGGCGGACGGTGCATGCGGGCGCACGGTCAGTGCGGTCTGAAACCGGGTCGATGCGTCCAGGCGCACCTCGATATCTGCCCGCGTGCCGCGGGCCACGAAGCAATGCGTATCGCCGCCACCCTCGGGGATGGCCGGATCCCAGCGTGTCTCGAGGTCCACACCGATTCCGCGCATGCGATAGCGCACCGAGGCGTTGCACAGGTAGCGGAGGATCCCGTCTGCAACGTGTTCGTCGAGCTTCACAGGGAAGCTGCGCAGTTGCGTGATGCGCTGGAACAGGTCCAGCGGCACGGCGCTCGGCCACTGCCGCGCCGCAATCAATTCGACGTCGCGCGCGAAATCGTGTGGGTGATCCGACCCGGTCATCCATTGAACCAGATCCGCCAGGTGCGTGTTGACGTCGCCTATGCCCTCGCCCTGCGCATCGACGTCGAAGTACCATGCAGGCCGCACCAATGGGCGGCCGTTCACCAGCTTGTAGAGGTGATGCACGCTTTCCATCGACAAGGCATGCAGTGTCCCCATCACCTCTTCGCATTGCATCAAAGCCTTCATCGCCCGCACGCACACCTCGTGCCGTTCGGTCATGATGTCCATTGCCAGCGGCGGCGCGCTGCAGACGCGCCGGACCGCGTCCAACTGATCGGCAGCGATGACCCAGGGCTTGTCGGCGAGCACGGCCATGCCCGCCGCGTGAAGGCGTTCGATCACGCCCATCTTGGCATCGTTGCGCCCGGCCACGATGGCCAGGCGTCCCGGCCGCTCGGCGATCAGCCGCCGAAGGTAGCCGTCGCCGCGCTGGACATGCAGCTTCCAGTGCGTCGGATTGCTCG
>Ga0268299_1003724_pt1 | contig 13376 bp, 11 predicted proteins | sample NOBtaG_FD_193484 | JGI IMG/M metagenome (GOLD analysis project Ga0268299, IMG submission 193484) | Activated sludge microbial communities from bioreactor in Nijmegen, Gelderland, Netherland - NOB reactor | ecosystem: Engineered > Bioreactor > Aerobic > Activated sludge | place: Netherlands...
GAATTTGTGCGCGTCAGCCTGGGCGGTGTGCGCGATGAGGCCGAGATTCGCGGGCATCGGCGTACCTATATCGGCGCGCTGCCGGGACGCATTCTACAAACGATGAAACGCGCGGGAACGATCAATCCTGTATTTATGCTGGATGAAATCGACAAGCTCGGCATGGATTTTCGCGGCGATCCGGCAGATTCGCTGCTGGAAGTGCTTGACCCGGAGCAAAATCTAGCCTACTCCGATCATTATCTGGAAGCGCCCTATGACCTCTCACAGGTGCTTTTCATCACGACGGCGAATGATCTTGAACCGCTGCCCTCGGCGCTGCTGGACAGGCTGGAAGTGATCGAATTCCCCGGCTACATCGAAGAAGAAAAAATCGCCATCGCTAACCAGTTCCTCATCCCCAAGCAGCTTGAAGCGCACGGGCTAACCGACGTGAAGATGAATTTCGATCCGTCGTCGCTGCGGGCGATCATTCGCGAATACACCTACGAGGCGGGCGTCCGCAATCTGAATCGCGAAATTGCCAATATTTGCCGCAAAGTCGCGCGTCTGGTGGCGGAAGAAAAGCGCTTTCCGCACCGCGTCGTGCCCGCACACCTCACCAAATATCTCGGCCCACCCTATTACATCGGCACGCGCACACTCGAAGAAGATGCGGTGGGTGTGGCTACCGGGCTGGTGTGGACATATGGCGGCGGTGACATCACGATTATCGAAGTTTCGCTCCTGCCCGGTAAAGGCGTTCTGATGATGACAGGCAATCTGGGCGACGTGATGCAGGAATCAGCACAGGCGGCGATGAGCTACGTGCGCGCCCGCGCCGAAGATATTGACGTGCCGAATGACGATTTCGAAAATTACGATGTTCACGTCCACGTCCCCGAAGGCTCTGTGCCAAAGGAAGGGCCTTCCGCCGGAATCACGCTGGCGACGGCGATTCTTTCGGCCTTCACCGAGCGCAAAGTGCGCGCCGATTTCGCCATGACGGGCGAGATCACGCTGCGCGGGAAGGTGCTGCCTGTCGGCGGAATCCGCGAAAAAGTGATGGCGGCGCATCGCGCGCGAATCAAAAATCTGATTCTGCCCGCGCACAACGAAAAAGACCTGATGGAAATCCCAAAAAAGACCCTGCGCGGCCTGAATATCCATTTTGTGGATGACATGCAGCAGGTGATGGATTACGTCCTGCTCGAACCCCCGGCAGAAGGGCGTAAACGTGACGCCAATCGTGAAGAGGAGGACAAAGAAACCGACGCTGAAAAAGAAAAGGTGTCGGGATGAGCGCATCAGTTGAAGACATCTGGCAAGCGATTAAAATTGGACGCAGCAGTAATATCGATTGGTTCAGCGAGCAAACTCCGCCTGCAAGCCTCGCGGCGACCTTAGCGGCGATGGCAAACAGCCAGGGCGGAACCGTTTTGATGGGTGTTGCGGGGCCAACGGCTACTCCGGTGGGCGTCCGTGATACCGAAACCACGATTGATCGCGTTTTGCAGGCTGCGCTCTCGATTGAGCCACCGCTGATTATACCCCTGCCGCGCGTGATGCTGCTCAAAGGACAATCTATCGTCATTGTTTCGATCCCGCAGGGAATGCCGCACGTTTATTCCTTCGATGGGCGCTATCTCCAACGGCAGGGCGAAAATAACGTCCCACTGAAGCCCATTGAACTGCGGCGGCTGATTATCGAACGCGGCGAAGCCAGTTTTGAAACAGAAGCCGCGCCAAATGCCAGCCTGGATGACATGAATTGGGAAAAAGCTGAGGCTTATGCCGCCAGTTTGAGCGGGCTTGGCGAATCCGATACTCGCAAACTGTTGATTAAGCGCGGCTGTCTGGTGATGGAAAACGACAAACTGCGCCCTACCCATGCCGGAATTTTACTCTTTGGCAAAGACCCACAGCACCATATTCGCGGCGCAGAAATCACAGCGGCGCGTTTTGCCGGGGACACGATGAGCGACACGTTTAGCCGTCAGGATATTTTAGGCACACTACCCGATCAGATTCGGCGCGCAGAGACTTTTCTGGTCGATCATCTGCGCAAAGGGGTGCATATCCGGCACACGATGGCGCGCGAAGAAAATTTTGAATACCCGCTGGAGGCCGCGCGCGAACTGGTCGTGAACGCCGTCGCCCACCGTGATTACAGCATCAATGGGGACGGAATCCGCCTGTTCATTTTTCGCGATCACATGGAAATTGCCAGTCCCGGCGGTTTACCCGGCCCGGTGACAATTGACAACATCAAAGATGAGCGTTTTTCGCGCAATCCGGTCATCGTCCAGGTGCTTTCGGATATGGGCTTCATCGAGCGCTTGGGTTACGGTGTTGACCGCGTGATCGACCTGATGCGGCAGCAAAAATTACGCGCGCCGGAGTTTGAAGAAACAGCCGGGGGATTCCGCGTTTTGCTGCATAACCAAAATGTGGATACAAAAAACGAAGAATCCGCCGGAGATGTCAACGTCTCACGTTTTAATGGCGAATATAACGGCGTTGAAATCAACCCCCGCCAGGAAGCCGCCCTGATCTACTTGCATACCCCTGGTAACACCCGCATTACCAACAGCGATTTGCAGGAACTCTGCCGGGATGTCCACGCAGAAACAATCCGACGCGACCTGGTTGACTTAGTGACGAAAAATATTTTGCAAAAGATGGGACAAAAACGTGGCTCCTACTACGTCCTCAAACGCGACTGACCATGCTAACACGACTGACTACGATCTCATCACGCTTGGCGAAACCATGTGGCGGCTCTCAGCACCAGGGCATGAGCGTCTGGATACGGTACGCAGCCTCGATTTACAGGTTGGCGGCGCGGAAAGTAATCTGGCGATTGGGCTGGCGCGGCTGAAAAAGCGCGTTGCCTGGTGGTCGCGCCTACCGGAAAATGCGCTCGGTCAGCACGTCGCGCAAGCCTTGCGCACGTATGGCGTGGATGTTTCCGGCGTCTACTGGCAGCCCAACGCCCGCCTGGGAACGTATTTTATCGAGTTTGGCAGCCGTCCACGCGCGACGCAAGTCGTTTATGATCGCGCCAATTCCGCCGCCAGCCAGATGCAGCCCAGCGATTTTGACTGGTCGATTTTAAAGCGCACCCGCCGCCTGCACCTGACCGGAATCACCCCGGCGTTGAGCGCATCCTGCCTGGAAACCGTTCGCCATGCCATCCGTGAGGCCAACGCGGTTAATGTGCCAGTTTCGTTTGATCTGAATTACCGCGCCAAATTATGGACGTGGGATCAATGCCGCCCGGTGATGGACGAATTGGCGTCGATGTGTCCGCTGGTGATCGGCGCAGCGCGCGATGCCCGCAGCCTGTTGGCGGACGACAAAACCCCTCTCGATCAACTGGTGCGAATCCTGCATGAACGCTGGAAAGGCGCAACCGTGCTGCTGACCAACGGCGAAATTGGCGTTTTTGCCTATGATGGTGCGCAAAATTATCATATTCCGGCATTCACGAACGTGCAGATTGTGGATCGCGTCGGCGCGGGTGATGCGTTCGCGGCTGGACTACTGAATGCGCTGCTCGACGGTAAAAATTTGGCTGATTCGATTCGCTATGGTCACGCCGTCGCCGCGCTCAAGATGACGATTCCCGGCGATATGGCGCTGGTTTCGCCTGCCGAAGTCGAACGCCTGCTCTCGGAAGCCTCAGCCGATATTCAACGATAAACGATAGCGAATACCCACAATAAACGATAGCGGATACTCACAATAAACAATTATGAAATTTTTCAACACAGCCCTTATGACGCGCATCCCGCTCTATTTTGCGATTTTTTTCATCCTTGTGAGCTGCTCCCCGGCGGCCCCAACGCAGGAAGCCACCCCTGAAACGGTTGCACAGACCAATCTGACCTGCGATGAGCTTGTCCAGACAGCCTTGACCGAAGTCAATGAAACCTGCAACGGCCTGGAACGCAATCAGGCGTGTTACGGCAGCAATCAGGTGATCGCCGAGCTACAGCCGAACGCCGATGGCAAATTCGACGCGGTGGGCGACATTATCAATTTGCCGCTGCTCAAACAGATCACGACCTCGGCGCTGGATGAAGCGGCTCAAACCTGGGGTGTAGCCCTCATTAAAGCACAGGCCAATCTGCCCGACAGCCTGCCCGGTCAGAATGTGACGCTGCTGGTCTACGGCGGCGCGGCGCTGGATAACGTTTCGCCGGACATGCAAGCGGTGATTTTGAACACCGGAGTCGGCGGCGTCACCTGTGCTGATGCGCCAACCGCAGCCGTTGTCGTTCAATCGCCGGACGGTACACAGGTCAGCATGAAGGTCAACGGCGCGAATGTCACGCTCGGCTCGACGCTCTATATGACCGCCGTCCAGAATGAATCGCTGACCATCGCCACGATTGAGGGTGAAGGTATTGTTGAAGCTGCCGGGGTCACACAGGTCATCAATCCCGGTTCACAGGTGACGATGCCAATGACCGCCGATAATGGCCTCACCGTGAGCGGCCCGCCATCTGAACCTGAGCCTTTTGACGCGCAGCCAATTCAAAATGCGCCGCTGAATTTACTCGAACGTCCGGTAGAAGTGCCGCCGCCGATTACCGTGCCGACCAACACGCCTGCCCTGCCGGTGACGAGTACGCTGCCGCCTGTCACGCTGGCAATCCCACCAACGCTGACCTCCACGCCCTGCGCGCCGCGCACCGATTGGACGGAAAGCTACACCGTTCAGGATGGCGACACATTGTTCGCGGTTGCCCAGAGCTACGGCCTGAGTCTGGCGCAGTTGCAAACGGGCAACTGCATCACCGACGCGAATCAGATTTTCTCTGGTCAAACGCTGCGTGTGCCGCTCGTCGAGCCAACTTCGACGCCTATCTTAGAAACGCCAACGCGCGCTTCGGTGACAGCCTCACCCACGTCCGCACTACCCCCTGGTTCACCCACGCCGATTGACGCCAATTTCCGCGCCGATGATACGACTTTAGCGGCTGGCGAATGCACGATTCTGCGTTGGGAAGCCCAGAATGCGCAAACTGTCTTTTTCGATGGTCAGCCGACCACCGCTGCTGGCACGACTGAAGTCTGCCCAACGGCGACACGGCGCTATACCCTGCTGGTCATCCAGGCCGACGGCACGCAATCGCCCTATTTCGTATCGATTACGGTGCAGTAAGGGTAGGGCTGAGGTCAAAGGGCTGAGGACTGAGAAAAATCAGTGATGAGTGAAAAGTAATGAGTGCTGAGTGCTGAGTGAAAACCAGTGCCGAGTGTAAAGTGATGAGTGCTGAGTACAAGACGGGCATTTACCCATACTGTTTGAATTTACTTTAAACTCATCACTCGTTACTCATCCCTCATCGCTAAAAAAGCTGATTAGCTTTTCCGCATCGCGCTGCGCCAGAGGGAATCGGCGTCTTTCGCGTTCAATTGCGCCCACTGACCCGGCTGCAAACCATCGAGTGTGATCGGCCCAATCGCCCAGCGCACCAGCCGCAGCGTCGGATAGCCGACATGCGCGGTCATCCGGCGCACCTGCCGATTGCGTCCCTCGGTGATCGTCAGCCGAATCCACGAATCCGGCACATTTTTACGATAACGAATCGGGACTGGGCGCTCCGGCAAATCTGGCGGCGAGGGAAGAAGTTCCACCTTTGCCGGACGGGTACGCCCATCATTGAGAATCACGCCCTCGCGCAATTTTTGGAGCGCATTTTCATCAGGAATACCCTCGACCTGCGCCAGATAGATACGGGGATGCTCAAATTTTGGATCAGTTAGGCGTGTGCTGAGGCGCGCGGAATCGGTTAGCAGGAGCAAGCCCTCGCTGTCCATATCCAACCGACCCGCCGCGTAAATATTCGGAATCGAAAGATAATCCGCCAGCGTGGGACGACCCTCAGCATCCGTGAACTTGGTCAAGACGCCATATGGCTTCCAGAAGCGGATTATTTTCGCATCCATCGATTCGCTGCTTATTCGACCAGCTTTTTCGCCACAAAGACGCCGTTGGGCTGGGTCACGACAGCTTCCCCGCCTTTGAACTCGATGCTGAACCCTGGCGCGCCTTTGATATTAAACGTCGTGCCTTGATAGGGGACAAGTTCCTGCGTCGGCTGCCCCGGAACGGTCACGATCAATGTGTCTGCTCCCCTCAAGCTCACTTCCAGCACCATACCAGGGATCAGCTCATATTTGCCGACAAAAGACGCCAGAAAACTTGCATCTTTCATGGTTTTATCGGGCATCCGCGTAAAAATCTGCGCCTTCACACTCCCCTCAAGCTGAATTTCCAGCCGGTCAATATTGCCCTTCACGTCGCCGTAGAAGAATATTTTGAAGCGCGCGTCGATTTCTTTCGGTACACCTTCGAAAATATCATAGTGATAATGCTCCATCGGCATCGGAATCGCGTTGAAGGTCGCCAGCAGGCCATCGCCGTTTTTCGTGACGGAAAACACGCCGTAGCCGGGATGCTCATACTCGCCGACATAGGCATCCAGATCGTGCGAAGGCTTGGTATCCGTCTTGCGGGCGGCATCCGATTTTTCTTTGCCCTCTTTTTGCGCCGCCTTCAATTTATCGACGACGGCTTTGAACTTGCCATTCCAATCGATCTGGTCAAGGCCAAGCAAACGGTCATAGATGCTGTAAGCAATCGTCTGGGTCGCGAAATTGCCGTCCAGATTGGTCAGCACGATCACGCCTGCGTTTTGATCGGGCATAAACGAGACGAACGCTGAAAAACCATCGATATTGCCACCATGATGGATGAGGGTATGCCCTCGGAACGGTTGAATGAACCAGCCGAGGCCATAGGTGATGTACTCCGCTTGCATCAGTTCACCCCAGAGCGGGTCTGCAATCACCATCTGAGGGCTGTGCGCCTGCTTCATAACACTCTCGGAGACAACCTGGGTTTCGCCAAATTTACCCTTATTCAATTGCAGCAGCACCCAATTAACCATCTGGGTAATGCTGGAATTGATCGAACCTGCTGGCCCGACTTCCGTAATGTTGCGGAAGGGGATTTGCTTGACCACTTCCTCTTTTTCCTCATACGGCAGCGCAAAGTCAGGCGTTTCCTGGGATTCTTCGACCACAAAATTGCTATTGGTCATCCCCAATGGCTCGAAAATGCGCTGGCGAACGAGCGCCTCCCAGCCCAATCCGCTGACTTTGCCCGCCAGATAACCAGCGGTCATGTACATCAGATTTTGATATTGGAAATCCGTGCGGAAATCGCGGCTGGGTTCGAGGTATTGCAGGCGATCAAAAATTTCTTCGCGCTTGGAGGACGAGTTGTACCACATCAGGTCATGGCGCGGCAGGCCGGAGCGATGACACAGCAGGTCGCGCGGGGACATCCGTTCCGTTGCAAAGGGGTCGTGCAGTTTGAAAGTCGGCAGATAATTTTTGACAGGCTTGTCCCATTCGAGCTTGCCATCATCGACCATCAGGCCAATAGAAGCAGCGGCAAACGCCTTCGTCGCCGAGCCGATGGCGAAAATGGTGTCGGGCGTAACAGGCAGCTTCTTCTCGACATTGCGATAGCCGAAACCTTTAGAGAAAATCGTCTTGCCATCCTTTACGACGGCAACACCAACCCCTGGAACTTTCCATAAATCGATGGTTTGGGAAATATAATCGTCCAGCCCCTTCAACTGCTTAGGCGTTTTAGCCACGTTGATAAATCCTTTCGTAGAATAGCGTTTCCAAAAAAGGCTATTATAACGTGGAATGCCTTCAGCCAAAGACCGCAAACAATACCCAAAAAACCACCGCTAAAATCAGGAAAGGTACACACGCGCCGATCACAAAAACGACCAAAAATTCCCACAGAAAAAGCTGACAGCCTTTGCCGCGACTATCCTTGATGCGCCAGTGCGTCCCGCGCGTGATTTTGACATTGTAGCGATGCGCGACCCAGCCCCGTAAGCGAGGCTCGATGCGGCGGTTAAACTGCCAGTACCAGATGAGAATCAAGACAAAGGGCATCATGCCGAAAATCATCGGCAAATAGGTTTCCCACATCCGTTCAACCCAATCTAAAAATGATTTAGTGTCTCAAAAATATAAAACCAGCCAGCATCATCTGGTTTTGTAGGGGCAGGACTGAGACCCGCCCTGGATTGCGTTACCCCAATTAATCCGCTAAATGACCTTGCCGTCATCCAAATATCAGCGCTTGGTCAGGAAATCCAGCAGGTCAATCTTGGTGAGGATGCCGACCACGCGCTTGTCATCGCTGCCCGCGACCTGCTCCGTCACCAACGCGATGTCATTTGTCCCGAACACGCTCATGACCGATTCAATCGGCGTCTCCGGATTCAGCGTGTAAACGTTGCTGTCGATCACGCCTGCGTCCTCAATCGCGACCTTCGTGGCCTCGCTTCCTGGCTGACTGAGCAGGTAGCTCAATAAGCTGACCTCCGTCACGATGCCGAGCAGTTGTTCGCGTTCGCCGACCACCGGAAGCTGGGAAACGTCGCCGCTTTTCATCTTGGCGATCACTCCGCCGACAGGCTCACTACAGCGCGCCAGCAGCAGTTCGCGCTTCGCTTTGCGTTCCAGCACCGTCGAGACGCGCGTTTCGACCCAATCACTTTCCAGAAAGCGATTTTCGCGCATCCAGTTATCGTCAAAAACTTTGCTCAGGTAGCGTGAACCGCTGTCCGGCAGCAGCACGACGACCATTTTATCTGGCCCCAGGTCGCGCTCCGCCACATAACGCAGCGCACCCGCCACCGCCGCGCCAGATGAGCCGCCAACGAACATGCCTTCCTCGCGCACCAACCGTCGAGTCATCAGCAGCGATTCTTTGTCGTTGACACGCACCATGTCGTCAATCACCGTGAAATCGTAATTTGACGGGATGAAATCTTCACCGATGCCCTCAACCTTGTAGCTGTGCGCCTCGGTCATTTTGCCCGTATAGAAATAATCGTGGAGAATCGAGCCGATGGGGTCAACGCCGACGATCTGAATTTTCGGATTCATGCTTTTCAGGTAACGCCCGACGCCCGTAATCGTGCCACCCGTACCCATGCCGCAGACAAAAACATCGACCTGTCCCGCCGTCTGATGCCAGATTTCCGGCCCGGTGCTGTCCACATGCGTCTGCACGTTGACCGGGTTGTGATACTGGTTAGCCAGGATGCTGTTCGGCGTTTCGGCGACGATTTGTTTGGCGACGCTGTAATAGCTGCGCGGGTCTTCCGGCTCGACATTGGTCGGCGTGACCACCACACGCGCACCATACGCCCGCAGAACGCGAATTTTTTCCTCCGACATTTTATCTGGCATCACGAAAACGGTTTTATAGCCCTTGAGAATCGCCGCAATCGCCAGCCCAACGCCTGTATTGCCAGACGTTGCTTCGACGATGGTGCCGCCGGGTTTCAGGGTCCCATTACGTTCGGCGTCCTCGATAATCGTGATGCCGATGCGGTCTTTGACCGAGCCGCCCGGATTAAAATATTCGACTTTGGCGATCATCTGAGCGCGGACACCCCGCGCGACACGGTTGAGGCGCACCAGCGGCGTGTCGCCCATCGTCCCTAGAATATTGTCGTAAATTTTCGGCTCGGCGGGCAAATCCATTGCAGAAGGTGAAATTTCGTCTTTAGCAACCATTACATTTCGCCTTTGATTCATATCGGCTTTTTTACAGTGTAAGGGTAGGCGGGGCTTTCTGGCAATAGAAAACGCTTAGACGTTTAGAATCAGGGGTTATCGTCCGCGATGCCGCCATGCTGAATATTGTCATACTCCAGCGCGACATCCAGCAGCAGGCGAATATCGTCGGTGGCTCTAATGATAATTTTGATGAGTTCGTGCAGGTCGTCGGGGTTGGTAGGTTCAGTTTCGTTCAAAAAGACGCTCATCAGTTTGGCGGCTGAAATCACGCTGCTGAGAGGGTTGCGCACATCATGCACCAGCAGGCCAATAAACTTCTCCTGCGGGGTGTTCAAATAGAGGGCCATCAGCTCATCTTTTGACTTACTGGGCATAATGTTCCGTTCTTCTATCGCTTTTGAGGCATCATAAAATTGTTTTCAGCAAACTTCGATCCACATTCCCACCAGAAAGTACGCACACAACTGTTGGGCTGGGTGGCACTTTGCCCGAAAGCAGCCCTGCGAAACTGGCGGCTGCCGACGGCTCTGGCAAAATTTTGCAGCGTTCCAAAATCAGGCGCAGCGCGGCGATAATGTCATCATCTGTCACCAGCACCACCTCATCGACAAACTGCTGGACGTGCCGCAGCGTATGTTCACCTGCAAACGGCGCAGCGAGTCCATCAGCAATCGTCGTGGATTTATCGAGATGATAGACGGCATTCTGCTCCAGGCTTTTGGTCATCGCCTGTGAGCCGACTGGCTCGATACCAATCACTTTGATCGACGGTTTTTGCAACTTGATCGCCGCTGCAATCCCGGAAATCAAACCGCCGCCGCCGACAGGCACAATCACGGTATCCACATCCGGCACATCGTCCAAAATTTCGAGTCCCAACGTGCCGTGTCCGGCGATTACGTCCATGTCGTCAAAGGGATGGATAAAAATTTGACCCTGCTCGGCCTGGATTTCGCGCATTTTCGGCAGTAAATCCTTGCCCGTGCCGTGCTGAATGACCGTCGCGCCATAGCCTTTGGTCGCGTCAACTTTGCTCTGCGTGGCGGCTTCTGGCATGACCACTGTCGCCGAAATACCCAACTGCCTCGCCGCATAAGCAACGGCCTGTGCCGCATTCCCCGCAGAAATCGAGATCACGCCTTTCAATTTTTCGGCATCGGTCAATTTTTGCATCCGATTCAGAATGCCGCGCGGCTTAAACGACCCCGTTTTTTGAAACATCTCGGCTTTAAAATGCAATTTTTTAACGCCTGTTCGCTCACCAAGCGCCGTTGACGACAGCATCGGCGTACGATGCAGTTTCTCAACCACCAGTGGACGTGATGCAAGGATGTCATCAAGCGTAACAAGGCCTGAATTATTTGCCATTCTGACCTCGCAGTTTCGCCAGCCGCGCACCTGCTTCGCGCAGCGTGTCGTCGCCTTTGCAGAAGGCGAAACGCGCCTGCTTGCGGACGATTTCTTTATGCGGGTCACTGTAGAAGAATGTCGGCGGGATGCAGGCGACACCCACTTCTGTCGTCAGATATTTGGCAAATTCCAGATCGTTGCCGCCATACACATCGGAAAAATCGACCATGACAAAATAGGTGCCTTGCGGCGTCCGCGATTTCAGTCCGGCTTCAGTTAGACCCTTCATCATGATGTCACGCTTGACGGTGTACATCGCCTGAAAATCTTCGAAATACGTCCCCGGCAAGCCGAGCGCATAGGCGGCTGCGATCTGCGACGGATGATTCGCCGCAAACGTAATGAATTGATGCCCCTGCCAGATGCCTTGCATGAGGTGATTCGGGCCGTAAATCCAGCCAAGCTTCCAGCCTGTCACGCTAAACGATTTACCCAGGCTGCTGCAAACCACCGTGCGCTCGAACATCCCTGGCAGCGAAGCAATCGGAATGTGCTGCGCGCCGTCAAAAACCAGATGTTCGTACACCTCATCGGCGATAACGGTCACGTCAAATTCTTTGCAGAGGTCGGCGACCATCGTCATTTCTTCCATGCTGAACACGCGCCCAGTAGGGTTGTGGGGCGAATTCCACAGGATCGCGCGCGTATTGGGGTTAAAAGCCGCGCGTAGCTCATCCGGGTCAAATGTCCAGTCCGGCGGGTGCAAAGGCACGTAAACGGGTTTCGCGCCTGCCATCAGAATACCGGGGACGTAGCTGTCAAAAAATGGCTCGATGACGATCACTTCGTCGCCGGGATCGACTAGGCCGATAATCGATTCAAAAACCGCCACGGTTGCGCCAGGGGTGACGACCACGCCGCCGTTGGGGTCAACGTCCAGCCCATAGAAGCGGTTGGCATGGGTGGCGATGGCCTGCCGCAGTTCGAGAGCGCCTGTTCCCGGTGCATACTGATTTCGCGCCGCGCCAGCCTGCAATGCGCCAATCGCACCATTGATAATGTCCGCCGGGCCGTCAAAATCTGGCCTACCCTGCCCCAGATTAATGGCGTTGTGCTGCGCAGCGAGGTTGTTAATTTCAGTAAAGATCGTTGTGGCGAAGCCAGCGACCCGCTTGGCATAGGTGGACATGGGTACTCCCTAATGAATTTTGCTGATGGCTATCAGGAAACCACGCATACTATAACATTTCCCCTTATTATTTCCACGAGATTTTGTGAATCGCATTAAGACCATGTAGCCGCACCCACAATTCCTTATATTTGACAGGCTCACCCGCAGCCGTGAGCCACCCATTTTTAACCCAGCCCTTTACCCAGCGTGTGATGCCTTTTTGCAGCGTTTCGTTATCGGTATAGAATTCGATTTTTGAGGGCGACTCTATCGCTTCCAGCGCAGCAATTGCGCCGACCAGCGCCATTTTATAGCTGTTCGCGCCCTGCTCCTCCCCGCTAAATTCCTGGTCAGCATTCTGACTTTTTATTTTGATGTTCCACGCTCCCGGCGATGCGGTAGAGCGAATGACAATGCCGTCGAACTGCGGTTTCTCAGCTTGAACGATGGGCGCTTCGCCGCGCAGTTTTCGGATTTCGTTCATCGCCAGAAAATCGACCCGTTCATTATGCTCATGTCCGGCGTGGCCTTTGAGCCAATGCCATTGAATATCGTGCCGTTGAGTTGCAGCGTGAAGGCGCTGCCACAAATCCGGGTTTTTGACATCCTTCCAGTTTTTCCTGATCCAACCTTTAATCCATTCTGTGATGCCTTTTTGCACATATTGGCTATCCGTGTGCAAATCAACGGCGTAAGGCTGGTCGAGATACTCTAAAGCTTGACAGGCAGCGATCAGTTCCATGCGATTGTTGGTCGAATCTTTTTCGCCACCGCTGAGTTCAATTTTTTTGTCGTCAAACAGCAGCACGACGCCCCATCCTCCTGTTCCGGGATTGGGGTCGCAGCCGCCGTCAGTATAAATCGTTACATGAGGTTTGGGCATCTTATATCCGTTGTATTTTTTGTTAGGATAAGCAAAAAGGGCGAGTTTACACCCGCCCTCTCATCATTCAAATATTTCGGCGATTACTGCTTCAGGAAATTGCGCAGTACTGTGTGCAGAATGCCACCGTTGCGATAATACTCAATCTCGACAGGGGTGTCGATACGGCACTTGACCGAGAATTCTTTCGCGCTCCCGTCAGCAACCGTCGCACGGACAGTAAGCTGCTGCCCCGTCTTGAGGTTATCGTCCAGCCCAATAATTTCAAACGTTTCCTGTCCGGTCAGGCCAAGCGACTGCCAGGTATTGCCGGGATTGAATTGCAGCGGCAGAACCCCCATCATGACGAGGTTGCTG
>Ga0268299_1003725_pt1 | contig 13374 bp, 17 predicted proteins | sample NOBtaG_FD_193484 | JGI IMG/M metagenome (GOLD analysis project Ga0268299, IMG submission 193484) | Activated sludge microbial communities from bioreactor in Nijmegen, Gelderland, Netherland - NOB reactor | ecosystem: Engineered > Bioreactor > Aerobic > Activated sludge | place: Netherlands...
CAGACTCGTTGACGATCACCGATTGATAACACAAACATAGGGAGATTGCCTCCTCCTCTCGACAGAAATGGTCACTTTAGAATGACTATTTCGGCTTATTTACGGCAAGATAGCTTAAAAATTCCCAGTGACAGGCAAATAAATCGGGAATTACAGCAAAATAGAAAATCTTTGTGATTTTGCAAAGGTCTCAGCAAGGATAAAATGGTTACGGGGGGCAGGATTTGAACCTACAACCTTCGGGTTATGAGCCCGAACAACTTGGTATTTATGAGTGTTGATTAATATTTGTCTAACCCATGTAATTCAATAAAAACAATATAGTTGAAAAATTTCCCTATTTATCTGTGTTGATCTATATTCCATTATTCTGATATTATTTCCTTACACCAGCCTTACACGGAAATAGACATATGAAATGGGATAACTTCACATCGAGTAGAATCTCTGGATTCAATTGTAGAGCGGGTTCTAAGCAAACTATCTACTGGGATGGCAGGACACCTGGATTAGGGTTGCGAGTCACTTCCAGCGGTGCAAAATCTTACATATTCCAAGCAGAGCTGCACGGCAAAACCATACGCATAACTATTGGCGATCAACGAGTATGGAGTATTGCTAAAGCGCAAGCAGAGGCCGCTCGGTTAAAAGTATTAATCGACCAAGGCATAGACCCACGTCAACAAGCAGCCGACCAACGCGCAAAAACGGAGGCCGCCAAAGCCTTGGCAAAGAGTAAAGAGGCTTTGGTTAACGATGCATGGCAAGCCTACCTTGCTTATCAAAAAGACAAGATGCAGCATTCCCATATTGAGCGCGGTAAACGCTGGGGAGAACGCCATTTAAAAGACCATGAGAATTTGTCTCAAGCCGGTGGAGAGCCCAAGAAGCGCGGCAAAGGCTTGACAGCACAAGGCGTACTGTACCCATTATTGCAGATGCGCATGGCCGATATTAATACCAATGTACTCAAGGAATGGCAAAGGGAGGAGGCAGAAACACGGGCAAATAACGCACGCCAAGGCTTTGAAATGTTCCGTGCTTTCTGGCGCTGGTGTGCATTGCGCCCGGAATATAGCGCGGTCATCAATCCGCAAGCCGTGGAAGGTAAAGATTTACGCGATGAAGTACCGAGCCGGAAAAGTAAGAAATTTGATGTATTGCAACGTGCACACATGCCCGCATGGTTTGCAGCCGTCAAGACATTAAACCCTGTTATTAGCGCATACCTGCAAGCTTTACTGTTGACCGGTGCAAGACGTGAAGAAATGGCAAGCCTGACTTGGCAAGATGTAGATTTTCAATGGAGTAGCATGTGGGTAAAAGACAAGGTACATGAAGAAGGCCGGAAGATTCCACTAACGCCCTATCTAGCCAGCTTACTAACTGCTTTGCCGCGCCGCAATCAATGGGTATTCAGTAGTATAACCGCGGCCAATGGAAGGATTGCAGAGCCGCGCATTCCACATAACCGAGCCTTATCTATTGCCGGATTGCCGCCTGTAACCTTGCACGGATTGCGCCGCACTTTTTCCAACCTTGCCGAATGGGTGGAAATGCCGAAAGGTATCGTGGCGCAAATTATGGGGCACGCACCAAGCGCTACTGCTGAACGTCATTACATTTACCGCCCGCTTGAATTGCTGGCTGTATGGCATGGTAAATATGAAACATGGATATTGAAGGAAGCAGAGATTAATTTTGTACCAACACAAGCAGGATTGCGTGCAGTTAAATGACAATTGCAGCATGTAGCGCTACACTATACAATGAAGCATGATAAAGACTTTCCGCCATAAAGGATTACAAGCTTTTTTCACCAGCGGGAGCTTATCTAGAATACAACCTCATCATGCTGCACGATTGAGAAGGCAATTAGTAAGGCTTGATCTTGCCAAACAGGCAAATGATATGAATATTCCCGGCTGGGGGTTGCATTCTTTAAGCGGCAATCTATTAGGTCATTATTCAGTAACGGTAAATGGTAACTGGCGCATGACATTCACCTTTGAAGGTGAAGATGCCGTTTTGGTTGACTACCAAGACTATCACTAGGAGATTTTAACATGAGTGAAATACATAACCCCCCACACCCCGGTGAAACCTTGCGAGATGATGTATTACCGGCTTTAGGAATGTCGGTAACAAAAGCAGCTGAACAACTTAATGTCAGCCGTGCTGCTTTATCGCGTGTGCTAAATGGACGCGCTGCAATTTCTCCAGAAATGGCTTTACGTCTTGAAGGATGGCTAGGCGTAGAGAATGGCGGCAAAGCTGATTTATGGATAGCGCAGCAAGCGACGTATGATCTATGGAATGCGCGCAAATCTGGCTTGCCGAAAGTTGAACGTGCGAACATTGCGCACGCTTTGGGTAGTCACACAGCTTAATAAGGCATGATTAAATCATCCCGGCCACATGATGATCTACGGGATTGGATAAAGCAGCATTAAAGAGTAATACCGCCACCTGACGGAATCAGGTATAAGCGGGGTTATCAAGTGTTAGAGCACCTGAGCCCCTAACCGCAACGCAACACTAAAATGCCTCAAATCATATTAACTAATCATCCACATGATATAGGATGGATAAGATCAGTAATGCTTTTTCCAAACGATGAGGCTTTACGAAACCAGAATTATGCTATTGAAGTGGCAAAGTATGAAGTGGACAATATTGATTGTTTGACTGAGAAATGGATTCTTTCTAAATCTAAAGAATCCGACATTCCTATCAGTGCAGAATGCATAAAGCTAATAATCGAAGCGCCTGCTGATTCTGTTCTTAAAACAATACGAGCCAATAGAACAAAGCAAGGAATTGTTGCAGGTCAGGTTTTAGCTTCTCTATATCTGATGGATAAATTCGGATTGGAAGAGCCTAGCTTGAATAAAGCGGTGTATGTCTCAAAAGAATTCGCCAAGAAAATAAAATATGGCGATGGTTTCTCAATGTTTTCTGAAACTAGAATCAAGGAGTTTTGGAAGGAATATATGCCAGTGGCACATTTTTGGGCAGCGCTTGTGATTAATCGATTCTACTCTTTTGTGCCCGATCAATTAGATTGCTTCTCAGAAGGATTTTCTCAATTTCTTCGGGTAGCTGCTGATATTTACAATTTTGGAATTAACTTCATTCCTAAGCGAGCCAAGCCTAAAAAACCTTTTCTTGATACTGAAAAGTGCTGGGTATTAGATAGTTGTATCACCCCACTAACACTAACATCAAACACTGCGCCTGCTAATTTGATAAAAATACTTAAAAAATATAAAGCACCAAAACCGTTATCTAGCCTAGGTTCTGGCACTTCTTAGACTAGGTCACGATAATGTGATCCAGTTGCGAGTCGATTTTTAATGTAAATAATAACGAACTATCTTAAACACCGCCTTAAGGCAAAGGATAGTTCAAAATGCAAACAGTATCAGATCAGTTTCAACCAATAGAGCAAATCACCCTCACTGCTGTACCGACCGAGCAAGCAGCCTTTTACCTCAATCGTAGACCTCAGACGCTCAGAATCTGGGCAATGAAAGAAAATGGTTTAGTTCGTCCAATCCGTATCAATGGCCGCCTTGCATGGCCGGTAAAAGAGATTAAGAAAGTTTTAGGTGCGGAGGTGTAAGTATGGATAAAAACATCAACGCTCCACACGTAACTGGCCAATGTGCTCAAGTACTACAACTAATAAGACTTAATCAACCGATTTTATCTTTAAATTTAACAGCAGATCATGCAATTCCAGAAGCAGCGGCACGTGTTCATGATTTAAGAAATAAAGGGTTCAATATTATTACGACAATACTTCCAAAGGTAAAATTTCGTGGCGCGATTCGTCGCAATGTTGCAGCTTATTCTTTGGGTGTTCCTGAATGGAACCAACGGATGGAAGTTGGAGCGGGGGCAACCGCACCAACCAATACAGGAGCCGGAATCAATAGGCAAGAAACCGACACGGCAGAGCATAGCATGGAGGGCAGTATATGAAAACCTCCGAGCAGCCAATCATAGATAAATCATTTTATCGTGCTAGCACGTTAAAACGGATAAGGCGAACCAATCATCAATTGGATCAGTTAGATAATCAGATTGTTGATGTTCTTGAAAATGACCACCCACAAAGCGTAAGGCATATCTTTTACCGCATGACCGATCCACGATTACCGGAAAGTGTCGAGAAATCAGATGCGGGTTACAGACATGTTCAGGATAGATGCGTGAAGCTGAGACGATCAGACCGTATTCCCTATGCCTGGATAGCTGATATGAGTAGGCGTGGTTATTTTGTTCATACTTATTCAGATGCCAGTGAGTTTATATCGCGGATGGCTGGATTATACCGGGCGGATTTGTGGGCAGATTCCGATCATAGGTGTGAAGTATGGTGCGAAAGCAGAAGTATTGCCAGCGTCATTCAAAGTGTCTGTACTGAGCTTGCTATCGATTTATATCCTTGCAGCGGATTTGCCAGTCTTTCCTTTGCTCATTTTGCCGCAGAACAACATAACCAAATGAAGGATTATCGACCACTGACAATTTTCTATATTGGTGACTATGATCCGGCAGGAGTAATGATTGATCGTTCACTAGAACGTGAATTAAGGCTTCATTTAGATTCAAGAATAGATATGAGTTTTGATCGTATCGGTATTAATGAATCACAAATTGCTGAATTCGATTTACCAACTAAACCCCGCAAGAAAAGTGATACGCGCTCACAACAAGTTATTTCTACTGTTGAGGCTGAGGCAATGCCTGCGCATATCTTGCGTGAATTACTTAGAAACCACATTGAAGGCTTGTTACCAGCTGGTGCGCTACATGCCGCAAAAATAGCAGAGCAATCCGAGCGGGAAGGCTTAAAAATGCTGGCGCGTCATTTGCGGGGTGCGCAATGAGGAAGAAATACAAAAAGCCACCTGAAACCTTCACAGGAAACTTTTCCGCCATTCCACATGCTGTTATGGATAGTCAGGCATTCATAGGGCTGTCAGATCGCGGCAAATCGCTTCTATTTGCGTTAATAAGACAAATCAATGGCAGTAACAATGGAAAGCTGCAATTAACAAACAGATGGCTTTCTGAGCGTGGCTGGAAATCGATTTCAATCAACAACAAATCGATAGCTGAACTTAAAGATCGTGGCTTAATTGTTTCGACAAGATTAGGAGGATTAAATGCCGGGTGTAATTGGTATGCAGTGACATGGCTGCCAATCAGTAACTATGTAGAGTTAGATATAACCGCTCAAACCTATAAACAAGGCGCATGGGCTGATTGCAAATTACCTAAAACCGAACGACGCAGGCCACCCCAAAAACAAAAAACGCATTCCGGTAGTCGGAACAGCACTATTCCGGCAGTCGGAACAGAGCCACAATCCACTGTTCCGGTAACCGGAACGAAAAGAGCCATTTTTAACCATTCCACTGTTCCGATAGTCGGAAACAATGTATCTATGCCATATGTACCACCTCATTCAGGTAGTAGAAGAGTAGTGGGAAAATCACGGAAGGGGATGATTCAGTGATGGCTGACTATGGAAAGTGCAAACGGTGCAAAGTGCGTTTTTTGATGGTTAATTTTTTGGATTATCGGAAAGCAGGGTATTGCACATTGGAATGCTCAATTGGTGAACCGCCTGGAATTCCATCGGCTGAGAGCATCGCATGGAAAGATAAAATTCTCACGCACTCTTTAAAGGAACGATTGCCAGAACCATCAAAGTATGACTTACCACTTCGAGAATGGAAATTTGACATGGTGCATTATCCACCGCCTAAAGGTTGGCAGATTGAGAATTGGAAATTGGTAGATGAATAAATACAGTTCTGAAATGGCGATACCCAAGACCAAGTGTGATTCGTGCACGCTGATAGTATTGATCCAAAAGGGTGCAATCCGATGAGAAAGAGAAAGGAATCAGATTCGCCTGTGATTCTTGAAGGGCAAGTATTGCAGGCACTACCTGCCCCCCAAATAAAACTTGCCACGTTAGAAGATTGCAGGCGTGAAATGGCACGGGTTTATCGAGATGCACGGACATATCGCATTGAATCGCAAGATGCTTCCAGATTGGTGTATATGTTGTCCCAGATTGGTAAATTACTTGAGCTTACAGATATTGAAAAGCGTGTTGAATTATTGGAGAAACGAAACAATGACCAGTATTAAGAAACGGGTTGAGAAGCTGGAAAAATTACAGCCTGATGGATTACAGCATTTAAGCGATGATGAATTGGATGCCAGACTCGCAGAACTGCTTAATGATCCGGAAATGCAGGCCTGGTTAGCGGATGATACTGATAATGATCCTTTACGCTTGCGTGTTATTGAATATAAACGCTCAATAAAATGAACATTAAAAATCGATTAGAAAAGTTAGAGGCAACGGTAAAACACCAACGGCGCAAATGGGTAAGCATCATTCAAGAAACGAATGAAAGTCTTGAAGACTGCTTGAATCGGTACGGATATGAAAATCGGGAAGATTTAAACTTTTTTGTGCGCCAAATTATTGATAGCAATGTGTCCTCAAAATCGAACCATTGAAATTAAGGAATTTTTTTTGAAAGAACTAGATAATTCAGAGATGGATTGCTTACTTCAGACAGTATACAAAAAACGGGAGCTTTGAGCCCCCGTTTAAATCAATTTAAAATTATATTATGGATTGCTTTCTGCTGCGGGCCATGAATCCAATCAAGCCTAAACCTGTTAATAGCATGGCGTAGGTTTCTGGTTCGGGTATTGGTGATAGATTATCAGTCGCACCAAAGGTTGTGAAAGGTTCACCTCCGATGCTGAATTGAACTTGTTGATAGCCATCGCAGCAACCTTCAAAGCCATATATGTTTAACGTGTGATTTCCAGCAGCAAGATTCAAAGAAGTTGCACTTAGAAACTGTAAAGCGTCACTATAATTACCATTCCACCACATATCATTTGACTTGAAATCATAAGCAATACCATCAATAAAAAGAGCCCCCCCGCGACCAAAATCAACACCAGCTCGAAAATCCCAAGCACCGGCGTTTGCAGCGGAAACATAAAATTCAATGGTTGATTTAAAAGCAATGTCGGTACTGGAGCCGTTAGAAAATAAACTATGATTGGAGATATTGTAAATAGGAACTATTGTTGATCCATAACCATTTGAAGGTGAAGAAACAGCTGCATCAACTGCGGACTTATATGCAGCAGCATCAATTTGCTGACCAGTTGATGAAAATCCAGTTTCAATCGTAATAATACTTGCGTTTGCATTGCTGATTAACATACCGGATATAATGGCAGTTACAAATTTGGAAATAATATTCATACAATCCTTGTGATAGTAAAATTTACGGATATTGAAAGAAATAAATTGCCTTGCTAGTTCAATAAATATCTCTCTTTAATAGAGGCTATCGGCATACTGACTTTATGAACAAATAGGACAATTGCCTCATCTTTCTACTATATTCATACTGGTTTTTCTTGTTGAACAGAGTTGGCCTTGCAAGCCGAGCTGCTGATTGCTGCAAAGACGAAAGGAAGGCACGTAAGAAAACCTGAATCTGTTACGGAAAATTTGCCGGAATATTACTTTTTCCGTGTGCGTGCAGGATTAGGGACTAATGATTGTCAACAGAAATATAACTGGGTCGTTAATAAAGACGTTTCGTTCGTTGTCTCATCAGGCCTACCGGTTATCTAAGCTATGTTAGCTGGTAACTGACTCATACCAGTACGTACCTTCGGCATTCCAAAAGCCATGCGTACTGGTTTTTTATTATGGGTTTCTGTAACGCAGAAAATTATCAGTGTTTGGGATAACCAGAGAAACTCTGACGAATCTCCCTGGCACCTTTCATAAAGCGTGATGCTGTGCCCTTGCTTTATCGGCAGATAAGAAAATAACTGTAGTGAAAAAAGAAAAATTTAATAACTGACTACTTAATGATAGTTTTTGTTGATTAGCCATTCACAGGAATTTCTTACACCAGCCTTACACGGAAGCCATAAATAAAAAAGCACTTAGGATTTTATTCTCTAAGTGCTTGTTTTATTTGGTTGCGGGGGCAGGATTTGAACCTACGACCTTCGGGTTATGAGCCCGACGAGCTGCCAGACTGCTCCACCCCGCGTCAGTAACGGGATTATAACATGAGCAATCATATACCGGTCAATCAACATCTTTAATCTATACTTTTATCGGCGCACAATACTCAACATTGTGAAAAATGGTTATTCCATTTCGTTTGTTTATGACGCTGCCAAGCAATTTCTTTTCTGAGCGCTGAATCAATGATCTGTAGAACATTATCAACATTTACCGGTTTTTTCTGTTGTTTAACATTTCCGGTTAAACGTGTTTGCGGCAACTGACCACGCTGATAATAAGACCATATCTCGGCTGCATAATCTGAGTGTGCCAATTCCGGTGCAAATCGACTAAAATAAGCAGTTAAGTTATCGATATCGCGTTTTATCATGATACGTGCTTGGTGATTTCCGGTAGCACTCACAGCCTGTGGCAGATCTATAATCACTGGTCCTTGATTGTCAATCAATACATTGTAAGGTGAAAGATCTCCATGCACAATTCCGACACATAGCATGTGTACAATCTGATCAAGCAGGATTCTGTGATAGGTACGCGCCTGTTTGGGTGTCAGCATTAATTCATTCAATCGTGGCGCCGCATTTCCTTCAGAATTCGTAATCAACTCCATCAGTAAAACGCCGGCGAAGAAGTTGTAGAATTTGGGCACGCGAATTCCGATCCTTTCAAGTCGACATAACATTTCAACCTCGGTGCTTTGCCATGCTTCTTCACGCATGTTTCGACCATAATAACTACCTCTTTCCATTGCGCGGGCACGCCGACTGTTTTTAACTTTACGTCCCTCTGTATAATTGGAGCGCTGATGAAAGTTACGCTTATTACTATCTTTGTAAACTTTTGCGCAACGGATATCTCCTCTACTGATTACCATATAAATCATGGCTTCTTTTCCGCTCATAAGATGACAGATTACGCTGTCAACCAGACCTTCTTCAACTAATGGTTCGAGTCTTACAGGTATCTTCATAGGGCATTATGCAAACGTATAAAATATTCTTAAACGCTTTTCATCCTCCTGTGATTGTAATGTAAAAAAATGCTTGCAAATCTTTTGAGCTATTCGTTAGCTATGCCATCTGGAATAACCACGTCCCGAGAATTGTAGAAAGATTGATTGCTTTTTGGAATGTGACAAATTGTCGCGCGACAATTTGTCACATTATGGTTTTACAATCGAAACAGAAGTTTTTTCATAGATTATGCAACCCAGATGCCTGATCCAGGCCGCATAGATATGAAAAATCATCTAAAATGCAAACTTATTGGCTTGTCTCACTATCATTATCAAGTCTGGCGTAATAACCAGGTTTTACTACGCACCATCTGATGGAAGGAATGTTATGCAATCGGAAGAAGATCTGTTTACACATCAGGATACCCTAGCCAACTTACATGAAAATTTGCCGCTGACAGAAAAGTTACGCTTCTTGCATCAGACCATGCGCCAGGATTTTCCCTTTATTGATCGATTGGCAATTGCTTTATTTGACGAAAAAACCGAGATGCTCAAGACCTATACGCATAGCACAGAAGGCAATCAGAATCCAGTATCTACCTATGAGGCACCGTTGAGTGCAGCACCGTCACTATTGAGTATTATTGAGCATCGCCGCCCGCGGCTAGTACAAGATCTCAATATTTTTTCTCACGGCACCCATGAGCATACCAAGCGAGTAGCTGCTACGAGATACAAATCCAGCTATACAATGCCGCTTTATCAGAATGGTGTTTTCATAGGATTTCTTTTTTTTAATTCGCTGCAGGAACATCCATTTTCTCCTCAAACGCTGCGCCAGATTGATATTTACGGTCATTTAATCGCATTGATGGTTATCAGTGAATTGACTGCGATCCGCACTTTATTGGCTGCAGTACGCGCGGCTCGAAGTATGACGCATTATCGTGATCTTGAAACCGGCTCGCATATCGATCGAACGGCCCACTATGCACGCTTGATTGCGCGTGAACTAGCATCCCGTTATGGCATTACTGATGAACAGATTGAACACATATTCCTGTTTTCACCCATGCACGATGTGGGTAAGATTGGAATTCCCGATAATATTCTGCGTAAGCCAAGCAAATTAGATGCAGCAGAATTTGATATCATGAAAACGCATCCGGTAAAGGGGCGTGAAATTATCGATGCCGTGCTGGATGACTTTGGATTGAGCGCATTTGGTCACACCGACATCCTGCGAAACATCGCTGAATATCACCATGAGGCGGTGGATGGCAGTGGTTATCCCAATGGTTTAAAAGGTGAAGAAATTCCGATAGAAGCGCGCATCAGCGCTGTTGCGGATGTATTTGATGCATTGACTTCGCGCCGCTCGTACAAAGCAGCATGGAGTAATGAAGAAGCTTTTGCGGTACTGCGGCAAATGTCCAATTCCAAACTGGATTGGGATTGCGTTGAAGCATTAATCACTAATGCTGACAAGGTTCTGGAAATACAACAGCGCTTCCGCGATAACAATCTGATCTAGAAATCCAGAAAGCCAAAGCTTATTCGCCAAGTTTATCCTTATTAATCCAATGCTGTACCACCAAGCTTCCCACCATATCCCCCTCCACGTTGACCGCAGTACGCAGTGTATCGAGTATACGGTCAACAGGCAGCAATATCGCGATCGCTTCAACCGGCAATCCAACAGATTGCAGTACCACCACCATCGTTACCATACCCGCACTTGGAATACCCGGTGCACCGATTGCCGCCAGCATGGCAGTTACAAATACAATCAACTGTTGCGAAAAGCTGAGCTCAATGCCTACCAGATTAGCGATAAATAACGCTGCAACTGCTTCATACAGTGCGGTACCATCCATATTCATCGTCGCACCCAGCGGAATCACGAATCCGGCCACATCGCGTTTGACATGCAAATGCTGTTCAGCGCAGCGTAACGTAACTGGCAGCGTTGCAGCACTGGAGCTGGTTGCAAAAGCAGTGATCAACGCTTCGCGCGCACCCAGCCAGAATTTAAGTGGTGTCATACCCGTAGTCAGATAAAGAATCATTGGTAGTACCACCAATCCATGCAGCAAAGTCGTTCCTGATACTATCGCCACAAACTTAATCATCGTTAACAACAAACCGGCGTCTTGCGCAACCACTAACTGCAACACGAGAGCCATAATACCAAGTGGTGCCAGACGCATAATCCAACCCACTAACATCATGATTAACTCCAGGAACTCCTGCATTAATGTCAGGATGTTGCGATAACGTTCCCCACCCACTACCAAAGCAATGCCCAATAATAAAGCAAATATCACCACTGCTAGCACATTGCCTTGCGCTAAGGCAGCAATCGGGTTCTGAAACAGCGAGCGCAGGAATTGTGCAAAAAAATCAGGTAGCGACATTTGTGTCGCCTGAAAACCCTGCATTGCATCCTGAAACATCGTAATCTGTAGTTCGCCGCCAGGCTGCAACAAGTTAGCGGAAATCAATCCCAATATCGCCGCCAGCATCATCGTGGCAATGAAGAAAATCAACGCTATTTGCCAGACGCGGCTCATTTTTCGATGGGAACGTAAATTGGCCACGCCAACAACAATCGATGTAAACACCAGTGGAATTAATACCATCCGCAATAAATCGGTAAATAATGTACCCGCCAATTTTGCGATGTATAACCCACTTTGTACAATTACCGATTGTTGTTCCAGCGCTGCAAGCCAGAAACCCAGCAATGCACCGGTAACAACACCGAGCAAAATTTGGTTATTCAGTGATATTGCGTGCATGGACTGGCTACACCCAATTCTTACCGATCAGAAAATCCGTATATAATTTCTCCTCAGCGCTGCCTGCCATCGGCCTCCAGTCATAGCGCCATTTCACAATCGGGGGCAAAGACATCAGAATGGATTCAGTACGGCCGCCAGTTTGCAAACCAAATAAAGTTCCACGATCCCACACCAGATTAAATTCCACATAACGCCCGCGGCGATAAGCCTGAAAATCCCGCTCATTTTCGCCGTAGGGTGTATCTTTGCGTTTCTCCAGTATGGGACGATAGGCGTTGAGGAAGTTTTCACTCACATTGCGCATAAGTTTAAAGCAGGAATCAAAGTCAGGTTGATTCAAATCATCGAAGAATACACCGCCGATACCACGCGGCTCTTTACGATGCTTCAAATAAAAATACTCATCGCACCATTTTTTAAAGCGTGGATAATAATCATCACCAAAAGGTTGCAATGCCTGCTTGCAAGTCTGATGAAAATGAATCGCATCTTCTTCATACCCATAATAAGGTGTCAAATCCATACCACCGCCAAACCACCAAACGGGCTCAGCGCCATCCTTACGTGCTTCGAAGTAGCGTACATTCATATGCACGGTTGGCGCATAAGGATTGCGCGGGTGCAACACCAGTGACACACCCATCGCTTCAAACGAACGACCTGCTAATTCGGGACGAGCAGCGGTAGCTGAGGCAGGTAATCCGGCTCCATAGACATGGGAAAAATTGACGCCACCACGTTCTAATACATTTCCTTCTTCAATGACACTACTCATGCCACCACCGCCTTCCGGGCGATCCCACTGATCCTGTTTGAACATTTTACCGTCCACCTGTTCCAGCCCGTTAACGATGCTGTGTTGCAAATTAATAAGAAATTCTTTGATTCGTGGTGTGTTCATGCAAGCTCCTGATTTTATTTTGTTGGTCTGATCAAAATTCGTATGTACCGGACATTGTTTTATTTTGAAAGGCTTTAGACTGACAGATACAATCTGCTGGTCTAGAAAAATTTTAAGAAGCGGTAAATTAAGTGATTATTACATCGTAAAAATAATTCATTGTTTCTGCAGTGATGTTCCTGCCAGCAAAACAATCCTGTTATTAAGTAAAAATCGTAACACGATTAACTATCGATATGGCATTTTCAGGCAGTAATTTATCGTTACCAGGCAGTCCTTAAAAACAAGTTCTTAGATAGTGTAGTCACGAGATATTTGCCCAGAGAGCGATGCATCTGATTTGTACAGCGGCGAGAAAAGAGGTGGTATTTTTGGCGTATCTTGTGGCGATGCTGCGCCATCTTTTGAGGTGCAGAAAAGCATTTTCTACAAGATGCCGCAATTTATACAATGCCTTATCGTAGAACCTTTGCGCTACACGGCTTTTCTTTGGAGGAATTATAGCTTCCATGCCCTGTTTTCTTGCTTGTTCAATAATCGCATTGCTGTCATAACCGCGATCCGCCAGTAAATAATCCGCATCAAGCCCTTCGATCAGGCGGCC
>Ga0268299_1003726_pt1 | contig 13367 bp, 12 predicted proteins | sample NOBtaG_FD_193484 | JGI IMG/M metagenome (GOLD analysis project Ga0268299, IMG submission 193484) | Activated sludge microbial communities from bioreactor in Nijmegen, Gelderland, Netherland - NOB reactor | ecosystem: Engineered > Bioreactor > Aerobic > Activated sludge | place: Netherlands...
TTTTCTTTTTCTTCCTCAGTAAACTCTGGATTTATCATTTTTTGGCCTTTGCTTATGTTTTTTTATAGCATAGCCTTTTTTACTTTAATTCTAAATCACTGTTTACGCCCTTTCAAAGTATAAAACAATTGTTGTAGGTTGTATTCTTGCAGTATTAGCTACAATGCCATCTTCAAGAGATGTTCCACCACCTGCTATTGTGTTGATAATCCCTGTTTCTTTATCAACACGTCTTATACGTTCAGCCCTATTATCAGCAATAAAAACATTGCCCAGGCTATCAACATATGAATTAGTTAAAATACTTAGATTAGCTTCTAAGGCTTTACCACCATCACCAGAAAAAGCTGTTCCACCAGCAATAGTAGTTACTTCTTCTAAGTTAAGCTCAGAAACAGGTTTAGCAATAACATTTACTTCCTTTTGTGCAATACCGCCGCGAGTAAGAACAGAAAAAGTTCTAATACCTGGTGCATCCTGTGATGGGACTCTAAATCTTATTTCTGTTGCACTAACAATTTGAGCATCTTTAATGATATTTCCACCAAAAGTTACAACGCTTTCTGGAGCAAAGTTTGAGCCTGTAACAACAATTTCTGCCCCACCTTCCATACGAAAAACCCCAGGACTAACATTTGCTATCTCTGGCGCGCCAACCGTTACAACCTTAATCGCTTCATCCTCAGAAGTAGCGGCTGCATCAAGAACAAAAGTTTCTGTTCCTTGTACTACAACATTAACAGCTTGATTAAAACTTACTCCAGGTTGTGCCAGTTGTGTAACCTGTGTATTTTGTCCAAATGGATTTGTTATAACTTGAACCCCTGTATTATCAACTACATAGATATTATTGACACCATCTAAACTTATTGATTGTGGACGATCAAAAACAATCTCATTATTGTTTTGTTCGTTAACTAAATTATGGTTTTGTATATTAGCACTTGAACTTGTACCTAAGGTTGAAACATTAGCAATAGGGCGACCATTTTCTTGACGTGTTATTTCAATTACTCTAACTCTATTATTGTCTTCATCTGCTACGGTTAGTAATCGTCCATCTGCACTAAGTGCTAAACCAGCAGGACGCTTAAATCTAGCTTGTTTGCCTATACCATCTTCTTTGCCGCTTTCACCTGGCTGACCAGCAAGTAAACTTACTGTATTACTAGCAAAATCTACATAGTAAATTGCATGGTTATCTGTATCTGAAACATAAAGATTGCCACCAACATCTGATACTAATCCGCGTGGACTATTAAAAAGGGTTTGTCCAAATGGTGCTAAATCATTGCTGTCAAATTGGCTTTTTCCTGGAAAACCTGCTCCAATTAATGTTTCTACTTGTTGATTAAAGCCTATTTTTCTAATTCCATGATTAAGTGTATCCGCAACATAAATGCCACCTTTTGAGTTGTTGTCTATTGCAATTGCTGTTGGGCCGGCAAAAAGTGCTTGTTCACGAAAACCATTTTGACTGCCTACTCTATTGCGTTGTCCAGCAAAAATTTTAGTACCTGAAGTTAAGGCTTTATCTGCAACTAAAATTACATTTTGAAGCGGGTTACTAATATATAAACGACCTGTGTTATCAAGTTTGGAATCTCCTGGTACTCGCTCACCTTTACCTTTTCTTACTCTCGCCACTACAACAAAGGTAGAAACACTTTCACTACCTCGTTTTGCTGTAACTGTGGCAAAACCTTGTTTAACTCCTCTAACTTCTCCTGTAGTTGGATTTACTTGTGCAATATCTGGGCTACCTGAAGACCATATAACTCCATCTGCAAGCCGGCCATTACTGTCAACGGCTGTTAAAGTAATTCGGTTTTGTTCATTAACAATGGGATTACGTTGTTTGATTAGTAAATTCTGCGCTAATGGTTCTACTGTGTCATATAATGGAAGGAAAATTTGGTCATTATTAGCTATATTTGTTGTATCTAAAGATACTTTTGGGCTAACACTTAAAAAGCAACTCATTAAGGAAAATGAAATTACTATGCCGCGTACTTTATTAGATGAAAATAAACTCATATGTCAACTGTCTCCCTACACCAAACTTCTTAAAAAATCTTTCTCATTAGGAGAACGCGCAATTTTTATTGGATTTCTATCATTTTAACGGAAAAATTTTTCTTTTAATTAAAAACTTTTAGCAGTTTTTTATAAGTTATCGAGAAAAATATATTTAGCAGATAACAATGTTTTAAATTAGTTTTTCTTTTCTTAACCATTCCTCAGTCAATTTCATCCCTTCAGATAAATTAACTTTAGGAGTATAACTTAAAACTTGTTTTGCTTTGTTTATATTGTAGGTAGCTCGGCGAGTAAGAAAATTCAGTGCATTTCTTGTAATAGGAGCTTTTTTTCCTGTAATTTTTTCTGCTAACTCCATTGTTAAAGCTACTATATAAGCAACAGGAAAAGGAAGTGTTTTTAATTTTTCCTGTCCTAGCATTTTTGCATAATAGCCAAAAAACTCTTTCCAAGTAGTACTTTTTCCATCAGTAATAATAAAGCCTTGGCCTATCACATCATCATTTTTAGCAGCCATTATCATTGCATCTACTAGATTATCAATGTAAACATAATTACATAAGCCTGTACCACCAGCGACTAAAAACATTTTATTATCTTTAATTGCTTTTATTGGTCTTATAGTCCATGCACTTGAGCGAGGCCCATAGACTGCACCAGGGCGGATAATTACGGCAGGAAATTTTTCTTTTTCAACAGCTTCTAAAACTACTTTTTCTGCTCCTACTTTAGTTTCTGAATAAAGTCCACTCTCAGGGTCAAAAGCAGAGTTTTCATCTGTTCCATCTTTAGGATTAAATCCATATACAGCAATACTACTAATATGTATAAATCGTTGACAATTATTTGTTTGTGCTGCAATAACAATATTTTTTGTACCTTCAACATTAGCTTGATAAAACATTTCTCGACTACCTCGGTCACTGGCCCAGGCAGCAGAATGAAAAATAACTTCGCACCCTTGACTAGCTTTTTTTAATGAAGGCAGATCAGTTAAATCTCCAATAGCTATTTCAATTGGTTTGTCTATGGCTTCTTTTAGCTTATCGCCTTTTTCCTTACTACGCGCTAAAGCACGAACTTTAGCACCTTCTTCTTTAGCTAAAATTTCAACTAACCGATGTCCAATAAAACCTGTTGCACCAGTAACTAAAACTGTTTTGCCTGATATATCCATAGCTTTTTATTTATTCTCCAGCAGTTTTATCCTGCTAATTCTTTTTAAGATATGCTTTAGCCTTAACTCTACTTCAGTTACATCAAAAGGTTTTGTCCAATAATCTTCTACACCTTTGGCTAAAGCTTGTAATTTATCTTGTCTTTGAGTACGCGCTGTAAGAAAAATTAAAGGTATTTTACTTAATTCTGGGTCTGCTTGTAAAATATCGTAAAGTTTATATCCATCAATATCAGGCATCATAATGTCAGAGATTATTAAATCTGGACGGGTTTGCTTGATTAAATTTAATGCTATGCGCCCATCTTTAGCTGTCATTGTATGACAACCCATATTTTCTACAATTTCTTGTAGTAATAACAAAATCCCTAATTCATCATCAACAATTAAAACTGTATGGTCATGTAAACTAGTATTTTCACTAGTTTCTAGAAGCCTATCTTGCCACTGTTCTGTATTTAAGGCTATTCCTTCTTCTGTCTTTTTTTGGGAAAATGATTCTGTAACATTAATTGGAGGATTTGTTTTTTGCCAAAGTGTTGGAGTTTCTAAAATATTTTCATCTACAAAAGTGCGAAGTTTAAATTTTTGAGTCTTACGACTTATTTGAGGCAATGTATCTAGGTCTAATTTTCCAAGAAAAGCTAATTCCTGTGCTGCATCTTTAAGTTCATCTATAAGCTGTGAAGCCGACTGTTGGCGCATTTCACAAGATTTGGCTAAGGATGTTAAAACACATTTTTCTAATTTTGGTGTAATATCTGACCGTAACTCTTTTAGAGAAGGAACAGGTTTTAATAAATGTTGTCTAGCTATAGCTGATGGTGTTCCACCATTAAAAGGAACTTGCCCTGTTAACATTTCATATAGCATAATCCCTATAGAGTATATATCTGTACGAAAATCAACTTCTCTGCTTTCAAACTGTTCTGGAGACATATAAAGAGGAGTGCCTAAAATAATGCCTGATAATGTAATACCTACTAATTGCTCGCTTAGTTTAGCAATACCAAAATCAAGTATTTGTACAAAGTCTGAGTCTTCCAAAATAATGTTTTCTGGTTTTAAGTCGCAATGTACTACACCTAATTGATGGGCAAGCTCAATAGCTGAACAAATTTGAAATGTAATGTTAAGTATTCGTTCAAAAGAAAAAACTTTTTGTAATCTCAACTCTCTACTTAATGAATTACCTTTTAATAATTTCATTACCAAATAGCCAGCATTACATGGTAATGTACCGTAATCATAAACAGTAACCACATTAGGGTGGTCTATACGTGAAGAGGCTAAAGCCTCACGGCGAAGGCGTTTTGGTGCGGATTGATCAACCATCATTGTAGGAAGCAGGATTTTAATTGCTACCGATCTAGCAAGCTCTATTTGTGTAGCATGATAAACAGCACTCATTCCCCCCCGACTAATTAGGGAGTTAAGACGATATTTATTGTCTATTACCAAGGGCCATGGTAGCGAGTTAGATAAATCCTGGCTATCTTTGGGACAGCATAATAACTCATCCTCATAGCAAGTACGGCATGTTGGACATTCTTTCATTTTTATTTTTTGATAAATAAAATTATTTGGGGCATAGCTTTCTTGCAGAAAGCCCAGTGAATAAATAATATAGTTGACTTGCTAAAAGCTTATTAAAAGATAGATTAAATGCTTTTTGATCGAAATAAAAGTCTAAAAAACCTAAGTTCTTAAAGTTATTCCGGTAAACATCTTAGTAAATTATGATTATTAATGCCCGTGCATATGCCAAAATTAATTGGTTATTAGAAGTAGGTAGCTTGCGTGAAGATGGCTATCATGAACTTTCTACGCTTTTTCAAACCATAGATCTTTATGATGAACTTAGATTTAGTTTATCTAAAGATATTTCATTAAAAATAATTGATCCAAATTTTTCTGCTAACTTACCTATAGATAATAAAAACTTGGTAATTAAAGCGGCTGATCTACTTGTAAATGAGTTAGATAGAAAACAAGGTGTTAGTATTCAATTAAAAAAGACTATTCCTCTAGGTGGTGGACTTGGTGGCGGTAGTGCTGATGCAGCAATAACGCTTTTAGCCTTAAATCAGCTTTGGAAGGCGAATTTAAGCCAAGAAAAGCTACTTTCTTTAGCTGCTAAGCTAGGTTCAGATGTACCCTTTTTTATTCTTGGTGGCACGGCTTGGGGGAAAGGGCGTGGAATAGATATAACGGCTCAACAAGACATTGATGCTCCTTATTTACTGTTAGTTAATCCCAGGCAAGAAGTTGCTACTTCCCGCGTATATTCTGAATTTGACCGCTTGACAAACAAAGATCAGATGAGTACACTTGCAACTTACTTTTTCACATCCGCTGAAATGTTATTTGCTAAAATTAAAAACTCACTTTCTCCAATGGCTAAAGCTATTTGTCCTCAAATAGCTACTATTGAAACAAAGCTAACAGAACTTGGAGCTAAAGCTGTTTTAATGTCTGGTAGTGGTGCTACTGTTTGGGCAGTTTTTCCATCAGCTTTACTTTTAGAACAAGCTTTTGAGACTTTAAATAAATGTGAGTGGTTGGTAATCAAATCCCGCACAATTTCGCGTAGTGAATACCAACAAAGTATACTTAAAGTAAGTGATTAGTGAAAATCAAGTTTTTGTTTTGCCTGCTTACAGGCATTGCTGGGAGGTCGTCCAATGGTAGGACAGCGGTCTTTGGAGCCGCTTATCGGGGTTCGAATCCCTGCCTCCCAGCCATCGTTTTTTGTATAGCTAAAAATCTTAGCTGAAAATCTCGTCTATATGGTGGAGTTTTTAAGGTGGGTGGCCTACTGGTCTTTTCCGGCAATGCAAATAAACCTTTGGCAGAGGAAATCTGTCGTCATCTTAAGATCCATCTTGGGGAAGCAAATACGTCTCGCTTTAGTGATGGAGAATTTAATTTTCAAATCCTGCAAAATGTTCGTGGTATGGATGTTTTTATTGTCCAACCTACTTGTCCCCCAGTAGATGCTAATGTGATGGAACTGCTTATTATGTTGGATGCGTTAAGACGTTCTTCAGCAGATCGAATTACAGCAGTTATTCCCTATTATGGTTATGGGCGTAAGGATAGAAAAGATAAGCCTAGAGTACCAATTTCAGCTAAATTAGTAGCAAATTTAATTGTAGCGGCTGGAGCTAACCGAGTTTTAACAATGGATTTACATGCAGGCCAAATTCAAGGCTTTTTTGATATTCCTGTAGACCATTTGTTTGCTTCACCTGTTTTTGTTGATTATTTTTTGAAAAAGCAAATCCCTAACCTAATAGTTGTATCTCCTGATACTGGTGGGGCCGAGCGTGCGCGTGCTTATGCAAAACGTCTTAATACGGATTTAGCCTTAGCAGATAAAAGACGTGAAAAAGACCGTGCTAATGTAGTGGAAGTAATGAATATAGTTGGTGATGTACGCGGTCGTAATACATTAATTATTGATGATATGGTAGATACGGCTGGTTCATTAACTCAAGTAGCAGCAGCACTTAAACAAGCTGGAGCAGAGGATATTTATGCGTGTTGCTCACATGCAATATTATCTGGCCCAGCACTAAAACGTCTGGAAGCTTCACCAATAAAAGAGCTTGTTGTCACCAACTCTGTTCCTTTAGGTGCTGTTTTAGAGTCGTCTAAAATTACTTGTTTAAGCATAGCAAAACTTTTAGCAGAAGGAATTAAATCAATTCATGATGAAACTTCCATAAGTAAGTTTTTTATTTAATGATTTATATGTAAGGGTGGAATAGAACATGATTTCAGATATTACTGTTGAAGCTTCTCTTAGAAACAATACTGGTTCAGCAGAATCACGCCGATTGCGCCGCGTCGGTTTAATGCCTGCTACAATATATGGTGATAAAAAAGATCCTCTTTCTGTAATAGTAAATGCTAAAGAAATAACCAGAATTTTACGTTCAGAATCAGGCCATAACACTATTTTTAATCTTCAAACTCCTGGACACGATGCAACTACTGTAAGAATCAAAGATTGGCAAATACACCCGATTTCTGGCAAGCTTATGCACGCTGATTTTTATCGTATTTCTTTAACAGAAAAACAAAATGTAAATGTTCCTGTTGAATTGGTTGGCGAAGCTGCTGGTACAAAAATAGGTGGTGGTATTTTAGAGCATAATCTTAGAGAATTATCTGTAGAGTGTCTTGCAGCAGATATTCCTGAGCATATTAGTGTTGATGTTAGCAATCTTCAATTAGGCGAACATATATCAGTTAAAGATATTAGCGTTCCAGAAGGCTTGCGTGTACTTAACAATCCAGATCAAGTTGTAGCTTCAGTACTTGCACCACGTGAAGAAACTGTTTCTGAACCTTTAGCTGAGCCAGAAGTAATTAAGAAAGGTAAAGAAGAAAAATAAGTTTCTTATTTTTCTCTTAAGTGTTTTGCTTTACTAAGTCAAGTAAAGCTTAAAAGTTAAAAGCATGCTTATAGTTGGACTTGGAAACCCAGGACGCAAGTATGAAAATACCCGCCATAACCTGGGTTTTCTTTTGATTGATAGATTAGTAGAAAAAGCTAGTGTGATTATTAATTCCCGAACAGATTGCGAAGCACAAGTCACAAAAGTATCACTAGCTAATCAAAATTGCTTACTAGTTAAACCTCAAACCTTTATGAATTTAAGTGGTAAAGCGGTTTACTGCTTAGTCAATAAATACAAAATAGAAACTGAGTCTAAACTATTAGTAATTTTTGATGATGTAGCTTTGCCATTAGGAAAAATAAGGTTTAGACCTAATGGTTCGGCAGGTGGGCATAATGGAGTAAAATCTATTATTGCAGAAATCCACACAAATGTTTTCCCAAGACTGCGTTTAGGAATAAAATCTAGCGAACCTATTAGAGATTTAGCAGATTTTGTTTTGTCGGTCTTTGAAAAAAGTGAAGTTGATTTGGTTAACCAAATGCTAGAACGTGCAGAAGAAGCTGTAATGTTTTGGCTAAAAGAAGGTAATGATAAAACCTTGGCATTTGCTAACCGAGATACTGTTTCTTAAGTTCCTTGCTCCAAACAAATAAGCTTTGGGGCTTTATATCCATAAGGAGAATTAAAATTGAGAATCTACGAAGTACCATTTATTGTTACGCCAACAGCAACAGATGATGATGTTGAGCGTTTAATTGCTCAATTTGAGCAAGTTGTTAAAGATAAAGGCGGTAAAGTTACCAAAGTTGAACGTATGGGACGGCGCCGTCTAGCCTATTCAATCCGTCGTAAATTCCGAGAAGGCATTTATGTCTTACTAGTAGTTGAAGGTAGCGGAAAAGAAATTGCTGAACTTCAACGCCGTTTAAGAGTTAATTCTGACTTTGTACTACGATTTATTGTAGTCAGAATTGATGAAGATCTAAAACGTGTTGAAAAAATCCGTGCCAAACGTCAAGCTCGTAGCTTAAAACGCCCACAAAAGAATGATCACCGTGGCGGTGGTAATCAAATGATGGGAACGGCTGATGATTCAGATGAATAACTATTAGGAAAGAAAGGAAAAATATGGCTGTACCAAAAAAATATATTAGAAAGCGTAAAGTTTGTCATTTCTGTTCTGATCGAGTTGATTATATTGATTACAAAGATGAAAAGCTTTTAAGACAATATACTCCTGAACGTGGAAAAATTTTACCTCGTCGCATTTCTGGCGTTTGTTCAATTCATCAACGTAAATTAATGGAAGCTGTCAAACGCGCACGTAACATCGCAATTCTGCCCTACACTACTCTGTAAGGTAGCAAACATATTTATTTAGTGGAGAAATAATATTATGGCAACAATGGAAATATTATTGCTAGAAGATATGGAAAACTTGGGCGCGCGCGGTGAAATTGTGCGTGTAAAAGCTGGCTATGGTCGTAACTATTTGTTACCTCGTAAGTTCGCCCTTGCTGCCACTCCTAGCAATCAAAAAATGATTGAACAACAACGAAAATCTTTACTTAAACGCGAAGCAGCAGAAAAAGCTTCTGCATCTGCTAAAGCTGAAGCATTAAAATCTTTAGAATTAGTCTTTGAGCGTAAAGTAGGCGAACATGGCATTCTTTATGGTTCAGTTACTGCGCTTGATATTGCTGAAGAAATGACCAAAAAAGGCTATGAAGTTGATAAACGTCGCATTGTCTTAAAGGATCCTATTAAGAGTGAAGGTCAATTTGAAGTAACTGTGAAATTACATCGTGAAGTTTCTACTGTAGTAAATGTGGTAGTAAACAAAAAAGATGCTTAAAGATAGTTAAAACTTTATTTTTTGATTTTAAGAAAGTTATTGCCCGACAAAACCAAATATTTGTCGGGCAATTCTTTTTACTTAAAAATAAATTCTATATCTACAGGTATTTTATCTAGTCTTTTTAAGTTATCTTCTGTTGCTTTATCTAATCTCCCTTGTCTATCTAAAGTTTGGCGAGCAGATTCATAGTCACCACGTCCTTCAACAGTAAGTAAAAACTCTGATAAAGATCTTATTGAGGCTCGGAATTTATCAAAATCTAGCCCAAAAAGACCTGTTTTTTCATCATAAGTAATTGCTCCTCGTTCTCGCAAATAGTTGAATTGAATAATATTAGCGCGTGCATGATCATCGCCTGATCCAAACCTAATAGATCTAAATGTACCAGCTAAATAAGTTGCAAAAGATTGTTTTTCCTGTTGTGGAGTTAAAACACCTTTTTTAGTCAAATAACTAACAGCATAAATACCAACAATATCTGCTTTTGCTTCTTCAATTGATGAATAGGTATCTTTTAATGCTATTCGGATAGCTGTTTCTGTATCTTTTCCTTCTTTACGAACAAATTTTAAGCCTAAAGTATGGGCTAATTCATGTCCTAAAACATTGTTAAAGAAAGCTTCATCAGTAATAAAAGGAAGCAATTTAGGGTCAACCATTTCTTTAGCAATAGGAAGCAGAATTTTTTCATACTTTGCAAGCATTATATTTTTATAAAAAAGTTTTTTTGCACCCTTTTCTTTGATTACTACTTCATCATTTGGTAGCGATGCAGCAACAGTCTTAACTCCGGCATTACTTGCCCCAGCAGCATAAGCAACATCAAAAATACTAATTGGTGTAGCTGTAGGTTTTTCTTTTGGTTGTAGATCGGTTGTCACAGGTAAATTTTGCTGTAAATTATCCATTTGTTGTTCAAAAACTTTTAATTTCTCACTTGCTGCAACATCTCGAACTAAAACCATAGCTTCATAAGAAGCCTTTAGCCCCAAAAGACTATCGTCATAAACTTCAATTGGCCCGATAACAATATCTAAAAATCCATCTCTAACATCAATCCAAGCAAAATCACTATTACGAAAAGTTCCTGAAAGCAAAGCATCTGCTCGTAGATCTAAATACTTCTTAAATGCTACATTTCTGGTTAATCTGCTAGCTTCACGTAATGCGTTAGCCGTTTTAGTTAGTTCTAAGTGAAAGATCTCCTCAAAAGGAACGGCTACCAACTTATCACCTTCACGTTTAATAATGGTGTTGATTTTTTGAAAATCTTCTTTAACTTCTGGGTGTTTGTCTAAATAGCGTTCAAACTCTTCTTTTGTTAAATCTTCTGGATAAAAAGTAGCTCCACTAGGCATGCTTTTTGTGCCAATAAATGCTTTATCTCCATCACTTTTATCATAAGGGCCATAATTAATTTTTAAGTAATGTAATTGGTCTTTCTCTAGCTCACTGTTAGACTTTTCTAAGCTAGCTAGTAAATCTAGTCCATGCTTAGAGCGTTGTTTCCAATAAAGAAGGTCTAAAGCACGTGCTGCTTCAACCATTTTTTCTAAAGCTTTTTTTTCAGAAACAGGTAAAGCTTTAATGCTTGCTTGTAAAGGGACAGGAGCATATTTAGCCAGTAAAATTTTTAGCTCTGTATGAGAGAGTCCTTTACTTTCACTTGCTTTTACACTAAAAAAGCTAATCATCAAACAAACTGCCCAAAAGCAAAGTAATAATTTTCTCATTAATTTTACTATCCTTAATTATTTAATTAATTTAACGACAACTAAAAAGAGGCTATTAATTTTAGCTTTTATTGTGATAAATTGGTAAGAATAAAATTACTATTTTTTTAATTTTTCTAAATTATTTATATGTTTTAGCAATAAGTCTTGATTTCAGAACACTTTCCTAGACTTTAGTTTAAGAAAATTTTATCTTGACACTTGGCTATCTGGTCAGATACCCTAACCTAATGTTAATAATCCGACTATTTATTATCATTTTTACTGCATTAGTTTTTATTTCCTGCCAACCAAACCAAACAACAGAAGTTGAACAAGGTGTTGTAGTGGTAGAAAAAGCTGAATTGCGTAACTCTACGGGCTTAGTCTCTGCAACTATCAAAGAAGTAAAGCGAGGTGAGCTAGTAGATATTTTAGAAAGACGTACAGCAAATAATCAAGATTTTGTTCATATTCGCATAGGAAAAGATAATCCTGTAGAAGGCTGGTTAGAATCTCACCAGATAATTAAAAAAGATCTAGTTGATGATTGTGAAAAACTAGCAACAGAATGGCAAGACATTCCTACACAAGCTGTTGGCAAAACTAAAGATAAACTTAAACTGCGTCTTACACCGGGCCGCGACACTGAAGTAGCTACTGTTTTAGCAGCAGGAACAAAATTAGAAATTGTTGGTAGAACCCGTGTTGAGCGCAAAGATGAGAATGATCAAGAAAAAAAATATGATAGTTGGTATAAAGTCCGTTTAACTGATAATCCTGTAATAAAAGCTGGTTGGGTTTATGCTGAATCAATAGAAATTACTCCACCAGATTTAATTTTAGCTTTACCTGGTGCAGGTCGCCGCTTTGTTGCTTGGCACTCCTTTGGTGAGTTTACCGATCCAGAATTAAATGTTACTCAAAATAATTATATTATTTTAGATAAATATGCTTATAGTAAAGAATCACAAATAGATTTTGATCGAATTTATGTTGTAGCCTGGGATTTAGAAACTCATGGTTATAAATCTATATTAATTCAATCCCAAGTAGATGGCCTCTATCCTCTTAAAGTTGAATCTCAGTCAGATGGATATCTTTTTACAGTAAATTTACTAGATAAACAATCTAAACCTGTTGCTATACGTTATAAAATAACTGGTGATGCAACTACTAATACTTGGAAAGCGGCTAAAGAAGCAGAAGCTAAACCTATAACTAAACCTGTAGTCAAGCCTAAAAAATAAACTTATTTTGTTGCAACTGTAAGGTTATTACCCTTTTTTAAGGTGTCAACATAGTTATTAACACCATTAAATAAAGCTTGTGCAATATTTTGACGAAAACCTTCTGTTTGAAGTAGTTTAGCTTGTTGTGGATTACTAACAAAAGAAATTTCTGATAGGACACTAGGCATATTTGCACCTACTAAAACTATAAAAGGTGCTTTTTTCACTCCACGATCTAGCCCTGCCATTTTGTCAATTTTCCTTAAACCTGTCACCAAACTTTGTTGCACTACATGAGCAAAGTCTTTTGATTCTAATATTTTGTCTTCTAAAACTATTTTTTGTAATAAAGCTTGAAGGTCATGAGCATTTCTTGCAGTAGAAGCATTTTCTCTTGCAGCAACTTCTAATTCTTCTTTACTAGCTTTAATACTTAAATAATATGTCTCGATTCCGCTTGCTTCCAGTGATTGACCAGAATTAGCATGAATTGAGATAAAAAGGTCTGCTGTTTGAGAATTAGCAATTGCAGTTCTTTCTTCTAAAGAAATAAATTCATCTTTATTTCTAGTCATCACAATGTCAATTTCTGGTAATTGTTGCTTAATCAATTTTTGCAAACGTAAAGCTACATCCAAAACTAAATCTTTTTCCTGTAAGCCATTTGGCCCTAAAGCACCTGTGTCATGCCCACCATGCCCTGCATCAATAACAATACGTTTTACTTTTAACCCTAAAGCACGCATCAAAGATAGCCCTGCTTGAGTTGGTTTTTCATCAAGTGTTGGCAATCCTTTATCAGACAAAGATAAGCTAGTATCAACTAATGTGGGTTTAGCTTTACCTCTAAGATCAATCATTAGTCGATCAGGATTATTTAAGGTAAAGATGGCATAGTCTTCTATCTTGTCAAACTTTATGTCAATACGTACTTTT
>Ga0268299_1003727_pt1 | contig 13363 bp, 9 predicted proteins | sample NOBtaG_FD_193484 | JGI IMG/M metagenome (GOLD analysis project Ga0268299, IMG submission 193484) | Activated sludge microbial communities from bioreactor in Nijmegen, Gelderland, Netherland - NOB reactor | ecosystem: Engineered > Bioreactor > Aerobic > Activated sludge | place: Netherlands...
CGCGGATCGATTTCGCGCAATGTCGATTGCAATTGCGAGTAGTCGCGGTTAACGCGCAGGTCGACTGCGATCGAGTTGCCGGCATCATCCCAGAGAACCATGGTCGCTCCACCCGGGCTCTTGCCGAGAAGGACGATTTGGTTTTCAGCAACAACGACCGGTTCTGCAATAGAAGGATCGCTGATTGAGGTTCTGACGATTTTGTTGCGGGATTTGAATGTACGCGATTGGGAAACTTTCAAATCGATGATGTTGGTCGACTTGAACTCTTCCATGTCGATGGTACCGGTCACCACAGGCGGTATCGGTGTGGCGACGACGGGAGCATCGGAGCCTTGAGCGATCAAAGCATCCGGCGACATATTGGACAGTACATTCTGCCCGGTAGTTTGCGGAGCATCGTTGTTTGCTATTTCCGGTACCGGAATTTCGCTGGTGCGGCTTTCGATATTTTCCGACTTGACTTCCGGAACGCCTGCTATGACATCACTGGCAGCTTCAGTTGCTGCGGTCGTTTCTGCCGCTGCTGCCGGAGTTTCGACTTGCGGGTGAATTGTCAGTGCTGCACCAGGAACCGGAGCAGAGGCTGATGCGCCTTTTCCTTTAAGAAGGAAGAGCATCGCTTGTCCATCGGCGGCAACCGGTTGGACATGAGCCTGTACCGCAGGTTGAGCTGCCTGTCTGGTTTTAACGACTGCCGTCTTTGCCTTTGCCGGTTGAGCTGCAACCGTTTTGGTGCTGCCGGACATCTTTTGCCAGATGCTTCCCGATGCCGGTGCTGCCAGTCCCGGGAGCATTGGCGCTTGCGCTAGCGCGATCGACACGCTAAGAGCAAAGCACAACTGGGGCTTCTTCATAACACTCTCCCTTTTTTTCTGCCTCAAAATACCTTGCATTGTTTACTTCTCTCCCGTGCCTAATTGTTTTCCGGAATCGGTGCGCCTTCAGGCAAAGTCGGAGATGTCTTTTGGTGACGTTCCGCACGACCGGTTGAGTAGTGTCTTTCATCGATGATTGTCGGTTCAACTTGGAACATATTGATGTCACGAGGACCTTCAACACGACCAATTTCTTCCGGCAGCTTGAGCTGTCCAGGTGTTCCTGGCAGGATAACTTCGGGTCTGATTGCCACTACGAGTTCGCTTTCGTTCTTAGAGAACGCTTTTGATCTGTAGAGAGCACCCAGAACTGGAATTTCGCCGTAGATAGGAGTCTTGGTGATATCTCTGCCGTTGTTGGTAGATAGCAAGCCAGAGATGTAGAGCTCTTGACCAGGCTTCATTTCAACAATCGTTTGAGTCTTTCTGGTGGTGAAACCAGGGATAACCGAGGTAGTTACGCCGGGAATCGAGATACCCAGTGCTGGGTTGAGCAATCTGACTTCGGGCGAAACTTGCAAGTTGATCGAACCGCTTTCCAGAAGAATCGGGATGCAGTTCAGCCTGACGCCGAATGGTTCGAACACAACTGATTGTTGCGCGGCACCGGCAGCAGCCAATGATTGCAAGATTGGAATTTCACCGCCGGCGAGGAACGAGGCTCTTTCGCCGGAGATTGCAACGAGCGTAGGCTCGGCGAGCAATCTAGCTCTTGAGTGACCGATTACACCTTGGAATGTCGGGTTAACCGAAACTCTGGTTCTGTCTCCGACTGCGAAGTTGGACAACGCAGTGAATACGTTGGTCTGGTCAGCCGGAACGAACGATGTGCCGCCCGGAACACCGAACAAGTTGGCACCCTGCAACAAACCTGTCGGGGTCAAAGGAATCGGTTGACCGAGAGCGGTTGTCGCAGTAGGGGTTGCGCTGTTGGTAGTGGCGAATACAACGCCCTGGTTCTGCCAACCATAGTTGATTGGTGAAACCGTTGCTGGCGGAATGGCTCCGAACGGGTTTTGACCGGTAATAACTGTCTGGTTGTTGCCCGGTGCAGTTCCTAAGATTTGAGCACCGACAGAGTTGTTGCCGCCTACCGCAAACGAGAATGTATTGCTGGTGACGCCGATACCGAGTTGCATCGCCAGTTCTCTTGCAGCCGTCGAGTTCAATTCCATGAAGCTGACGTGGATTGCAATGAGTGGGGTCTTGCGGACTTTGACCATGCTGGTTACGCGTCCGCCATCACTGGTGATGACTTGAGCGCGGGCAATGTTGTTGTTGAGGTTCGGGAAAAATACATATTTATCTACCGAGCTCAACTGAGCCAACGTACCGGTCTGTCCACCGACGGCGCCGGTACCGGAGGTACCTTGCTCACCGATTCTGGCGTTCAAGATACGGCTGTTGGCAACTTGAATGTTCATACCGCGGTCATCCATATATATGTTGGCCGCGCCGAACGCTCTTATAACTGATTCAGCATTGTCAACATCGCCCAGGAGAATCACCCGGTCGCTGCCGCCAACTGAAAATGCTTTGACGATGATGCGGGGGTCGACTTCTCTCAATGTTGCTTGCAACTGGTTGTAGTCACGGCTGACTCTCAAGTCGATGGCGGCGGAGTTGCCGGCGTCATCCCAGAGAACCAGGGTTGCACCACCGGGCGCCTTGCCAAGCAGAACGATTTGATTTTCCGATACCACTACCGGTTCAGCAATCGAAGGATCACTTATAGAGGTACGGACGATTTTGTTCTTCAACTTGAAGGTGCGGGACTGCGAAACTTTAAGGTCGAGAATGTTGGTTGACTTGAACTCTTCCAGATCTACGGTGCCAGTAACCACAGGTGGTATCGGCGTCACCTGCACATCACCTTGAGCTGCCACCGGTTTGTCCGGTGCGAGCATCGTGAACAGCGGCTTAGCAGCAGCGACTGCTGGTGCTGCTACTTGCGGCAGTTCATTGGCAGCAGAGTTGACTGCTACCAGCGATTGCTCACTGGTGTCACCGGCAGTGCTAACTTCAGCAGCTGCATCCTGTGTGACTTGAGGATGTATGGTGAGAGCAGCAGCAGGAGCAACGCTTCCGCCGGTCTGCTTGTTCTTGCCCATCAAGAAGAGCATTGCTTGTCCGTCCGCATTGGCGGCCGGTGTCAGAGCGACATGCTGTTTTTTGGTGGCGACGGTCGACACTTTATTAGTACGTGTCGCGACTGTCGCCTTAGCTGCTACATGCGCTGGGGCATGTGCTGCTTTCTTCGCCGGTGCCTGCGACATCTTCTGCCAGATACTGGCGGAAGGCGCTGCCTGCGCCGATAGTAAACTCGCCTGCGCAAGCGCTACCGAAACGCTTAGTGCCAAGCTCAATTGGGGCTTCTTCATACATTCTCCCTCTTGCAAGTCCCGCTCCCAGTGCCGATTTTTTTCGGGAGCCGTCGTTGTTAGTAGCTAGTACTATACCTACTCGGCTAGAAGCTTAACACGAGGCGGGGGGGGTTGCACGAATCTTTTTTCATGGCGTTAAGGGCGATTTCCGGCGCGAAAACTTCACTTTTAATTATCCAATCAAAGCAGGATGATTGCAGGGTTTTACTCCTTTTTATGACATGTCAATTGATAACATTGACAACCGTATCTGGTGGCGTCTCGACAGAATGTCAAGCCGGTTAAAACGCTGCATGGGTGGCAGTCGTAGGGTCATGCGACAGCACATGTTTAATGCACGTAAGTGTTTGCAAAATCTACGTAAGAACCAGGTATTTCAGCCATACTTGGCATGGCATCAAAGCCTTGACGGGCTGGCAGATTCGAAGCGCAAGCGATATCCTTATCCGACTTGGTGATAACTACCTCACCAGCGATCAGCTAAATGTTATATACTCACGAGTGGCAGGGCGGTATATCCGGCGGCATTTTCTATTGACGCCGCGCAATTCTAGAAAAATATTGGACGCTCCTGTTGACTATTGAGCCTGCATCTTATGCAGACCCGGTTTACCGATTCTAGAGAGACACATAAGTGGTTGAGAACAGCAGCGAACAGGAAAAGGTACTCGTTGTCGACGACGAGGCATCGATCAGACGAATACTCGAAACCAGACTGAAACTGGCCGGCTATAACGTAGCGACGGCAGCAGATGGACAAGAAGCACTCGAGCAATTCAACAGTTTCCAACCAGATCTGGTGATACTAGACGTGATGCTTCCGAAGCTCGACGGTTACGAGGTTTGCCGCGAAATTCGCAAAACTTCCGATACGCCGATCATCATGCTTACCGCAGTTGCAGATGTTTCCAATAGAATACAAGGCTTGGAAATCGGCGCCGACGACTACGTGGTGAAGCCCTTCAGCCCCAGCGAACTGGAAGCACGTATTAAAGCCGTTCTGCGCCGCACAGTGGAGCGGCATCAAGACACGAGCCAATCGAAGAGCTCCAATGTAATTACGATCGGCAATCTGAAAATTGATTTAAACAAGCGTCAAGTGACGCGCAAAAACGAGCGCATCCGCTTGACTGGCATGGAATTCAGTCTTCTGGAATTATTGGTTACCAACTCCGGCAAACCGTATTCGAGAAGCGAAATTCTCCAACAAGTTTGGGCTTATCCACCCGACCACAGAATCGACACCAGAGTTGTCGATGTTCACATCAGCCGTTTGCGTTCAAAATTGGAAGAAGATTCGTCAAATCCGGATCTGATTCTCACCGCGCGCGGTATCGGATACATGTTCCAGAAAATCAATTAGATTCAAAGAAAACCCAATTGAATCGCCGGTTTTCAAAGAGTTCAAAAAAGAGCCGTCATCTAGTTTGATGACGGCTCTTCAATTTAGTTCGGTAAAACGGCTCGTGAAAATTAAGTGCCGCTATCCCATGAATTCATGTACTTGGTCATCTCAGGAGTGAGTTTGTCGATCGTTACTCCCAGTGAATTCAATTTCAAAGTAGCGATCTCTTGATCGACCGTTGACGGAAGTACGTGAACCTTCGATTCCAACTTGCCTTTATTCTTGACTAGATATTCCAGCGCAAGAGCCTGGTTGGCGAAGCTCATATCCATTACGCTGGCCGGGTGTCCTTCGGCACAGGAAAGATTGACGAGTCGTCCTTCCGCGAGCACATAAATATGATTGCCGTTCTTCAAGACAAACTCTTCCATATATCCACGCACTGGGCGCTTCGACTTAGCTTGCTTTTCCAGTGCCACCAGATTCAGTTCTATATCGAAATGGCCCGAATTGCATATAATCGCGCCGTCTCTCATTGTTTCGAAGTGCGGTCCGTCGATGACATGGCGGTTGCCGGTAACGGTAATAAATAGATCGCCGAGCGGTGCAGCCTCTTTGATCGGCATGACGCGGAATCCATCCATCACGGCTTCGATAGCTTTAATAGGATCTACTTCGGTGACGATAACGTTTGCACCCAATCCTTTCGCTCTCATGGCGCAGCCTTTGCCGCACCAGCCATAACCGAGCACCACGACGTTTCTGCCGGCAATCAATCTGTTGGTGGCGCGGATAATACCATCGAGTGTGGACTGACCCGTACCGTAACGGTTGTCAAACATGTGCTTGGTCTGAGCATCGTTAACGGCAATGGCCGGGAATTTCAACTGATTGTCTCTTTCCATCGCTTTCAGGCGAGTGATACCAGTGGTGGTTTCTTCAGTAGAACCAATTACATCTTTTGCTTGATCGGGACGTTCTTTGATCAAGGTAGCAACCAGGTCGGAACCGTCATCAATAATGAATTGCGGTTTGTGGTCGAGCGCAATTTGTATATGCTTATGATATGTCGGGATGTCTTCGCCCTTGATTGCGTAGGTGGAGATTCCGTACTCGCCGACCAGAGCAGCGGCAACATCGTCTTGCGTGGACAGCGGGTTGGAAGCGATAAGCACCGCATCGGCGCCGCCGGCTTGCAGTGTCAACGCCAGGTTGGCGGTTTCAGTGGTGATGTGAGCGCAGCAGGAAACGCGCAAGCCCTTGAAGGGCTGTTCCTTTTTAAAGCGCTCGCGAATTTGTCTGAGCACCGGCATGTCCCGTTCTGCCCATTCAATTCTTTGTTTTCCTTCAGCCTTAAGGTTGAGGTCCTTTACTTCGCATGCCGGAACAGTTTGGTTAGCCACGGACAGTCACTCCTTATAATTTCAAACAATTCCCGGACAGAAATTTCCGGGAGTGGAACTCCTCACGGAAAAGAGCATCTGTAAAAGAAACTCTCTTAATAAGAGGTCCAGTCTACCACTTGATAGAAACTTTCCTATAAAGAGTTGCAAAGCGGAAATCTTAATAATCCTGATCGAGCCCGGAACTTATCAACTGGCGGGTTAATCCAGACATATGATGTGGAAAGTAGATAATGTAAGAAGCTCATTTTTCGAAACACAAGCGAAACATCATGGCAACCAGGCATACCTTCAAAATCAGAGCGCTGAAGAGGCTGAACAGAAAGTTTCAAGCAATTTGCACCAGCGCCATGTCTTTGACGGCAGCTTTTGCTGTGACCGGTCTTTTCACGGCGGCATCGGCAGGTACGATGCTGCACGGGCATCTCGAAGAGCTGGCCATCAAGCAACCGCCGGTAAACGAACAAAAGCTCAACGCCTCGGTCGTTTCGAATTCTTTCCCCTCTTCCTTCGCGGGCACCTGGCGCTGCGAGACGACCGTAGTAGATTCGGGCGTATCGACTATTTTGCCGGGTCAAAAGAGCGTCTCTGAAATCTCCTTCAAGCATATTCCGGACGGCAGAACTCTCGCCAGTTGGGCGCAGCCGGGCTGGACGGAAGCGGAAGCCAGTCAGGTCAGCTTCAGCAGCGAAAAGGCTCGCGTGGACAGAACCAACTATTACTGGGGAGACGGAGTGCAAGGCGCCTGGGCCGCTCGCTCGCGCGATGACTTCACGCGTGTATCCGAGAACCGAATGATATCCAAAAGCTATATCGATCAATACGTCGACGGGCAATTCGTCGGCAGATACCGCACTACCTCCGTGCTCTACCGAATTACGGATGCCGATGGCATGTGCAGCACAATCAAGCAGAAAGAAAGATAGACAATAAAAAACGCAGCTGAAACTTCGGCTGCGTTTTTCCTTACTGACTTGCGCCTACTTCACTGAAGCCGGCACTGCTGATTTGCCCGAAGGACGGAATTGCGCAAACGAACCTTTGCCGCGATAGACTGCAGCGCGGCCCAGATCGCGCTCAATGCGCAGCAACTGGTTGTATTTAGCAGTGCGCTCAGAGCGGCATGGTGCGCCGGTTTTGATCTGTCCGGTGCAAGTAGCTACTGCCAGATCGGCGATGGTGGCATCTTCCGTTTCTCCGGATCTGTGGCTCATCATGCTTGCATAACCGTTCTCGCGGCCCAGTTCGATGGCTTTCAAAGTTTCGGTCAAGGTGCCGATCTGATTCGGTTTGATCAATATCGCGTTAGCGACACCACTTTCGATACCACGAGATATGCGAGTCGTATTCGTGACGAATAAATCGTCGCCTACCAACTGGACAGTGCTGCCTAGCTTTTCGGTCATCAACTTCCAGCTATCCCAATCATCTTCAGCCAATCCATCTTCAATGCTGATGATCGGATAGTCTTTGCAGAGTTTCTCGTAGAATGCCACCATCTGTTTTCCAGTAAGTGACTTGTTTTCCGTAGCGAGACGATATTCGCCCTTTTCAAAAAATTCAGTGGAAGCCGGATCGAGTGCAAGTGCAACTTGATCTCCAGGTTTCAAGCCGACCGCCTGGATCGCTTCAACAATCAATTCCAGAGCCGCTTCGTTGGTTTTCAATGAAGGAGCAAACCCGCCTTCGTCACCAACTCCGGTGCTCAATCCTTTTTTATGGAGCACCGCCTTTAGTGCGTGATAGATTTCGGAGCCCCACCGAACCGCTTCGGAGAAGCTCTCAGCGCCGACCGGAGCAATCATGAATTCCTGAAAGTCGACACCATCTTCAGCATGTTTGCCGCCATTGAGAATATTCATCATCGGTACCGGAAGCACAGATGCGGATACGCCTCCGACATAGCGGAAAAGCGGCATGCCAACGGCATTCGCAGCTGCTTTCGCCACGGCGAGACTGACACCAAGGGTGGCATTGGCACCAAGTTTGGATTTGTTGTCAGTACCGTCCAATCTCTGCAACTCGAGGTCTATGCTCGTTTGATCGAATGCATTCGCTCCCAGCAGTCCTTTGGCTATGACTTCGTTGACGTTGTTGATAGCTTTCAGTACGCCCTTGCCGTGAAAGCGCTTCGGATCTTTGTCGCGCAATTCCACTGCTTCGAAGCTGCCTGTTGAAGCGCCGGACGGAACCGCTGCTCGTCCTGCAGCACCATTTGCGAGCACGACGGTTACTTCGACTGTCGGGAAACCCCGAGAGTCCAAAATCTCCATCGCGGATATTTCCTCAATATGCGCCATCACTCGTTCTCCTGCTCTCGATGCCGGTATTAGATCTACATTGCGACTATTCTAGCGTCTGCAATTATCAGAATTTTTCGCACTTTTTGGGCACAAAAAATTTTTGTTTTCGTCCTCAAAGAGATCTGGCCTTTAGTATAATCTACAGCACGGGGCATCCCGTCTTCCCTTGCGGAAGGCTCGATTCCCACTCACATTGTAGTCGTCAGATCCTGGTATCAAGTGATACCAAAACCCAATCTAGAAGCGGCGGTCATCCATGGGTCAGTACCAAGCTGGGGGATTCCAGGCAATCCAGGAATACTTCCAACAGAAGTTCTGTCGTTTTTGTGCACACCCATTTGCGTCTGAAGGAATCCAATTACTACGCGAGGAGCCCGGTGTATTGGTGGTGCGGGTCACGTGCCATACATGCAGCAAACCGCTAGGTGTCGCGATTGTCGGCACAGCTCCGCGAAGCCAAAAAGAGCGTCCGAAAGTTCCGCACGACTGGACCAAAAAAGATATCGAAAAACTCCACAATCGTGCACCAATCAGCTATGACGATGTTCTCGATGCGCACGCCTTTATCGATCAACTGGGACCTGACTGGTCGCGGTTGATACCACGGGCGGGGCGCCCCACCCACTGAGCACAGCTCGATACTAAAAACGACTCCACTCTTCCGGGTGGAGTTTTTTTTTGCTCGATTTGTACCTATATATAGGTTCATATTTGGTACCAGATCGGGCAGAGAAAACGCCAACAAGAAATCCCGCAAACACAGGCAGGTATATCGTTTGCAGTCTCAATGCCGCGCAACTACCTGAAAACAATTCCGTGCATAAAGACAACTGCCACCACATTGCCACCAGTGATAAAAAATGACACGCCCTCATATATGGTGCCTAGCGGATCGAATGACACTAAGAATGGTGCCAAGCCATTCAAATCAGCTCCCCTGGATAGGCGATACAACCTCAGTGGTGCCCTCTCTGCAAGCGGCTTGTTCGCATATCCGCAGATATCCACTGTCATACCCATACAAATGATCCTGTCGCCGGCAAAATAGATCGCCAAGATCAAAATGTATGCACTCTAAATCCATTCAAGATCCAGTCAAGATCCGTTGCAAATGCAACCGAGATCTTCTGAAGATCTAGAGCAAATTATGTTCGATCGAATGCCACCATTATCGGTATCACCAAGAGATGACAAGCGCAGTTTTAGAGATCATCGAATCTTAAGGCTTCCTCCTTACTACCCGAGGGCAATTTGCGCGGAGATCGGCAATTTGCCATACGCGCGTCTGTGTTTTCACCCACCTTGTGAGTAAACTACAGAAGATGGACTGATAAAAACGTGCTTCCGCCAGTCCACGGCAAATCGAACGGCTTCATGGCATCCTTGAAAAAAATCCGGTTGGCTACGAGGCTTACTGCACTGACAGTGTATTGTGCCTGTCAGTCTCCTGCCGCCATGGCAGATGCCATCGAGTCGCAAATTTCCCCGATCGCCCCTTTGCCTGCACCATCTTCTGCCGAAGAAGCCTCTAAAGGCGAGCCATCGCCTTCAAATGCTCCTTCTTCGCCCGTTGCGCCTGTGGCTCCCGAGCCTCCCGCTGCGTCCTCAACCCCCAAGCACTCTGCAACCGAGGGCAAAGATGTGGTCAAATCGCGCCAAGTCCCTCCCCTGGACGAAGACGAAGGCATCAAAGACGTGCCGGGCCAGCCTGATTTCAAATACAAACTGCATGCTCTCAACACCAAGATTTTGCTCAAGGAAATTGAGTTCGCTAAATTCAACATTCACTTCAAACAACAGGGCAACGTGCAGGGGCGCTGGCGGGGACTGCGCTATTTCGCGTCGCAAGAAACAAGCGCAGCAATGACCATGTCCGGCCTGATCGGACAAATAGTGGCAGGAGAAAGGTCATTGACCGCAACGACTCGGACGGTCGATAAAAATACCGGCAAGGTGACCGCCAGCCCCAGACCATTGAATCGCACTGCCATACAGCGCGCACTGTGCTCGCAAATGATCGGTCAGCAAATCGGCTCTTTGGGAGCACTGACCGAATTAGGCATCAATTACTACCACTCTCATCAGGCGAAGAAGAAAGGCTATGACAGAGCCTCGGCGTTGAGGAAAGCGGTGGTGATGAGGCACGAATTGGAAAGCCTTTTGGAAGAAAGAGAGAAACTGGTTGCCGGTGTTGTAATGCAGCCGGCTCAAAAGGAAATTCTCAAGCTGGAAGGCGAAGTGCTGAAAGACATTTGCTTTCTCACGTTTGATGAATACAAACGTGCACATGCCGGCATAGCCAGATTTAGAACATTCCAAAATTCGCTCTTCCTGGGCGATTTCGCCAAGCACACCACAGGATGGACAGGCAACCTTTTGGGAATCATCTCGCAAGGGGTTCGCAATCCTGTTTTGAATGGACCAAATGGAATCTGTGTAACCATATCCGGTGCCATTATTGTCGCCAATCCTATCGTTTCGCGGGAACTGGGAAAGCTGATGGAGAGGCAGACTCTCAAGAAATTGAATCGTGATTTCGGCGATACTGAAAGCAAAGACCTCTCAATTTTCCAAAAAGATGCACAAGCTCTCAAATCCGCACTGGCGATACACAGATTTTTCGGAGCCCGGCCTCTAACCGCATGTGAAGACAGAATAGCCCTCTATGAGACAGAAAACATAAGCAGACAGCGTCAGTTGGATTTAGCGATTGAAGAAATAAGAGCCGGGCAGAGATCAGCTACACAAAACATATTGGGCTCTCAGATCCTCGGCAATACAAAGATGGCCGACGGCATAGCACTGGTAATGTCGGGCTACAATTTTCCAAGAAATACGAGAGCTGGATTACCACTGACTGTCGCCGGTCAAATCGCATATATGTCCGGCTCGGCATACACTGTTGCCGACAACATTCGCATTCAAATTCAGGCAGAGCGATCTCGACGCAGGCTGAAAACGAAAAGGCTTCTGCCGGTTCAAGTTTACTCAGACCGCCTGAAAGCGCTGGAAGAACTCGAAAAGCGAGTTCAGACGCCGCTCTAAGTTATACTGAAGTCAATAGTTTCCAAAACGCTGAAAATCTTCGATGTTTCCCGCCGAAAAATTCCTGATAGAACGCCCGCTCAAGAAAAGAAGCGAATTTTCAGTTGCCTGGTTTTACCCAAACACTTACACCGTAGGGATGGCGGGATTGGGATACCAACTGGTTTTTCGCCTGCTCGATAGCGACGAGGACATCGCCGTTTTGCGTGGTTTCACCGACGCGGAAGAGCCTGAAGTGCCAGATGCGGAAATTTTTGGTTTTACGCTTTCCTGGGAACTGGACTACGCCAATATTCTTTCCATCCTAAAAAAGCACGACATTCCGCTATCGAGCAAAGACAGAGACGAAAGCCATCCGCTCGTCTTCGGCGGCGGACCGGTCCTCACGGCAAATCCCGAGCCGTTTGCCGACATCTTCGATATCATTCTGTTGGGCGATGCGGAAGTAGCGGTTCCTTCATTTCTGGCTGCTTATCGCCAATCAAGAACTCTCGGCTCGCGCAGGGAGCGGCTGCTGAGTCTTGCCAATGCTGATGGAATCTACATCCCGCAATTCTATGATGTCGCCTACGCCGGCGATATCGGCATGAACAACGGACCTGTGATTTCCATAAAGCCGAACTCGTCAGGTGTTCCGGAACTGCCGCGCAAGAAGATTTTCAGCCCGCCACCCGATTACGTCGCGCACTCGATAGTTCTTACACCAGATTCGGCGTGGGGCAACATGTTCTTAGTTGAAGTCGTGCGCTCCTGCCCTCAAGAATGCCGTTTTTGCCTGGCCAGTTTCCTCACTCGGCCATTTCGTTCCACCAATGTGGACACGCTTATGAGCGCAATAGAGCTTGGTTTGAAACATACAAACAAGATCGGATTGCTGGGTCCCTCAGTTACGGAACATCCGAAATTCGACGAGATCGCCGCAAGATTGAGAGGGCGAGCCGAGCTCAGCTTATCAATTGCTTCCGTGCGCGCTGATACTTTGTCCAGAGAAATTCTGGACACTCTCGTCTCACTCGGTCAAAAGTCAGTCACCATCGCCATCGAGTCGGGCTCAGAGCGCCTTAGATCGATAATGAAAAAGAATCTTACAGAAGAAGAAATTCTCACTGCTGTGGCAAACGTGGAAGCCTCCGGACTTGAATCCATCAAGTTCTACGGCATTGCCGGATTACCGCACGAAACACAAGAAGACATCGATGAAACGATTCGTCTTATGACGCAACTGAAGAAGAAGCACAAGAAGCTGCGTTTTGTGTTCGGCATAAGCTCTTTCGTTCCCAAGGCGCAGACGCCGTTTCAGTGGAATGGGCGAGACAGGCAGTGCGGAAAAAAACTCGAATACGTTCGCAAAAATCTTTCCAAAATCGGCATAGATGTCCGCCCGGAAAGCCACAACTGGAGCGATATCCAGGCTTTGTTATCGCGCGGAGACCGCCGCCTACACCCAATTTTGAAAGCGGTGGAAGCAAATTCAGGCAACCTGGGCGCATGGAAAAAGGCGATGAAGGAAGCGTCGTTGGCAGGGCAGGGAATGCCGAGCGTGCGCGACTATTACATCTTCAGAGACATCCCGAAAAGTGAAGTGTTGCCCTGGAGCCATCTTCAGGACGAAGAAAAAACGCTCTATCTGGGCAAGCACAATGACGCGGCACTGGCGCTTGCAGGTCAATAAATTCTTGATTTCATGTTTTCAACCGGTATTTAGATTCGGTTGAAAAGCTTATAAACTGAAGGCAGCACCAGTGATTGGGCAGCATAAACAGGAGAGGGCATGGATAAGTCCACGCAAATTAGCCAGTTGGTTCAACCGGTCAGAGACGACATCTTGTCAGGTGCCGCCGAAGTCGCCCTGAGAGCCATCACGATTTACCAGACGGTGATGCAGGACGAGAAAGACCCGGTCAAGCTCAAGAAGCTCCTCACCGACACCACCCTTTCTCTGATTGATGCCCAACCTGCGATGGCACCGGTTTTTCACCTGGGCAATTCGGTGTTGCTCTCGGTT
>Ga0268299_1003728_pt1 | contig 13363 bp, 16 predicted proteins | sample NOBtaG_FD_193484 | JGI IMG/M metagenome (GOLD analysis project Ga0268299, IMG submission 193484) | Activated sludge microbial communities from bioreactor in Nijmegen, Gelderland, Netherland - NOB reactor | ecosystem: Engineered > Bioreactor > Aerobic > Activated sludge | place: Netherlands...
CGCGTTTTCGCCATAAGCTCGACTCGATTCTTGAACAAGTGTGCTACGGCACAAATTATAACATATTCAGAAGGCTGCCAGAAGTGAATACTCTGTGGTGGAAATTATTTTGGCGCGTGGCATCTCGCATAACAGGCGCAGGTTTCGTATTGGGTGGGCTGTATGCGCCGATTTTTTATACGCTTATTTTGATTCCGAGCGTGTTATTGAATGCTTCAACCCGTGAAAATCTGGGGGCAGTCTTAGGCGTTTACCTGTTGAGTGTCATCGCAGGGGCGGTCTTTGGCTGCATTTTCGGCACGATCCTCGGCGCGATCATGGGTGCGGTACAAGGTGCAGTCACTGTGGGGATCGTGCGCTATTTTTTCTTTCCGCCGGGGGATGAGATTCAATTCCGATACACTCTGACAGCCTCAAGTTTAGTCGTTTCGCTCATCGTAAGCTATATCTATTTCGCGAAATATTTATCCGGCATGTCTGGCTTCATGCTCATCATCTCGCTAACGATTATTGTTTTCGCCAATGTCTGGATTATGCGGAAAATTAGCGACTGGTATTTAAGCGAGGTTGCTTTTACTCTGTCGCCTGCGGATGAATTCGAGCGCGCCGATGCAGGTGATGAGCCATAGCCCGCCTGCCGCATACCCCGCTACCACATCACTAAAATAATGCACGCCCAGGTAAATCCGGCTGAAGCCAATCAGAATAATGATGATCGCGGCTATAAGAATAGTAGCAAAGCTCACCCACCGATTTTGTGCGCGAAGCACGACAAAATAGGCCAACATCCCATAACCGATCATCGACAGCATGGCGTGACCACTGGGAAAGCTAAAAAACTGCTCGACGATGATCGGGTTGGTAAAGACAGGTCTGGAACGTTCAAATAGCGTCTTGAGCAAAAAATTGAGCAGCTCTCCACCACCTATAGCCGTAATCCAGATGCTGGTTGCAAACCATGCTCTGCGCAAAGCATAAAATACTGCAATTGCGATATTGAGAATTAGCATAATTTGAGGGCCAAGCCGTGTAAGGGATAGAAAAAATGCTATCGTGTCCGGTTGGGTATTTGAGTGGAGAAAATTGGCAACTGCCAGATCAAACTGTACGAGCGACTCGTTTTCGGTAACGCTATCCGCCAACTTCGCAAACACCCATATGCAGATCGCGCTGATAATAAAGCCCACAGCGAGATACAAGCTAACATGAGTTAGTAAGAATGTTTGCAAACGCTGGCGGTAGCTATTTAACGAATCGAACATCAAAGAATTATTTCACACCCAAAAGCTCGACTTCAAAAATCAGCGCCGCGTAGGGAGGGATCACGCCGCCCGCGCCACGTTCGCCATAAGCCAGATTGTAGGGGATGTAAAATTCGTATTTCGAGCCAGTGGGCATTAGTTGTAAACCCTCTGTCCAACCCGCGATGACGCGATTCAGCCCAAACGAGATCGGCTCACCGCGCTTATATGAGCTGTCGAACTCTGTGCCATCGATCAGTGTGCCGCGATAATGCACGGTCACGGTTTCCGTCGCTTTTGGCTTCTTGCCCGTGCCTTCGGTAATCACTTTGTACTGCAAACCGCTGGCGGTGGTTTTCACGCCCGCTTTTTTCGCGTTGTCTTCGAGGAATTTCTTGCCTGCATCCATCATTTCTCTGTGTCCTTTGTGTCTCTGTGGTTCAATAAATTAAAGCTTTAAAGCGGTAGATTTCGATTTTTCGCGCACTTCTGCCGCCGTCACTTCATGCCCCTGCTGATCCGCCATGTACATGCCCTCCGAAATCAGCATCGTATTCAGGGCAATTTCGGCGGTTGGCAGCAGTTCGACTCGTCCCTGTAACGCCGCGACCCAATGCTCCTGGGGGCTGTTGTAAGCATCGCCATTTTCGCCCACGTTGTTCAGACGCCATTTGAAGCGTTCCATATCTGCGCCGCTGTTCAGGTCGAGGTCGCCCGCGCTGCGGAAATAGCCGAATGGATCAATCCGCACGCCACCTTCGCTGCCGACAATGGTTGAGCCTTCAATCGTGTCTAGGTGAATCGCCCAGGCTTCGATGATGTCCAGCGAGATATTATCAGCCAGTCGGACGAAGCCGACGCCGAGTTCATCCACATTATAGCCGCTGATCTGCTTGCGTTTTTCGTCCATCGGCGTTTCCTGATAGATTCGCCCGGTAATGGTCTGCACGTCCGGATTGCCCAGCAGATACAACATGCGCGAAATGTGATAAACGCCCATGTCATAAAGCGCGCCGCCGCTGGCGTGTTCTTTTTGCACGAAAAAGGTGCTGCCATAACCATCGACATAGGGGCGTCCCCGGCGGCGATGCCCGGTTGAGCGCGCGTGGTAAACTTTGCCGAGGTAGCCATTTTCAATTAAATATTTTGCCGCTTTGGTTTCTTCGTAAAAGAGTGACGCAAGCTGGATGCTCAATTTTTTGCCAAGCTCTTTGGCCCGCCGGAACATCGTCTCCGCGTCGCGGTACGACCCCGCCATCGGTTTTTCGCAGTAAACATTTTTGCCTGCTTCCAGCGCCGCGACGGTCATCGGCATATGCAGATTGTTGTGCAGGCAGACATCAACCGCGTCAATGTCATCGCGCTTGAGAAGGTCGCGGAAATTGAGATAGATGTCAGGGATATTGTGAAGTCCGGCGACGCGTTGGGCTTCGGCCTCGTTAATATCACAAATGGCGACGATTTGAGCATCAGGAATTTCGCGGTAATTATTGAGATGATATTTGCCGATTTGCCCGACACCGATAACGCCAATACGAACTGGTTTGCGATCTGACACGATTATCTCCCCGCTGCGTGAAGGGCGCGTTCAATTAGCGCCGCCGTTTTCTTGACTGCACCATACTCATCGCCATCTGTGGGGCAGCTTTCGATCCCCCATACACCATCATACCCCGCTTCAACCAGCAGCCGAATACACCTAAACAGGTCAACCGATGGATCATTGCCGTTTTCGTCAAATGAGAAGGTCTTGATATGGGTGCTGGTGGCGCGGTTGGCACACATCTCCCAGGCGCGTTCCTCCATTCCTTCTGCCCAATTGTTGCTGTCGAATAGCAGTCCTAGCCCCGGCACAGCGTCCAGAATTTGGATAAGCTTTTCAGGAATGGGCGATGGCCCCCAGTGATTTTCAATCACGACGGTTACGCCTTTTTCTTTGCCTCGCGCCACCAGATCGTTATAGCCTTCAACGATAATCGCGAAAATATCGTCCGGCATTTCTGGCGGGCCACCTGCATCGATCCGCACTTCCTGCGCACCGAGTTTTGCGGCGACATCCAACCAGCGGTAGGCCGAAGCTCGATGCAAGGCGCGTTTTTCCGGCGTTGGCTCATAAATATGCGCGCCATCAACGGCGATGCAGCCAAAGGGCAGCCCAGCGGCGTCGGCAGCGGCTTTCACACGCGCGATATAGTCGTCGCTTTGCGCCGAAAGTTGCGCGCCTTCGGGGTCGCTTCCGGCTTTAATAACGGTATCCTCGCTGGTGATAACTGAAAGATGAGCGTTCCAGGGATCAAGCTGTGCCGCGCCCAGGTCTTTGCAATCCTGAATGTACTTGAACATATCCTGCTTGCCGTCAGCCAGGAGTTGGTGAAAACTGTACGAGCCAATGCTAAATTTCATTTTCTGCTCCTTGATATAAATTTGTAAAAACTGGCTTTCAGCGGTCAGCTTTCAGCCTAAAATTAATCGACATTTTTGCCCGCCAGGATGCGCCGTGCTACCACACTTTCGATTTCTTCGGGATCACGAGCAATCGCCTGCCGCAGATAGGGTAGATAGCGCAGATCACCTAGCGCTGCGATTAAGGCTGAGGCCGAAGAAATGCGCAGCTCGGCGTTGGCCTTTTCGTTGGCGATTTCCAAAAAATCGGAAGTCGATTCCCAACCCGGCATATCGGTCATGGTCGTTTGAAGTGACTGCTCAAAAGTCAGATTCCAGCGTGCTAAGACGGCTTCGCTTTCAGCCACGAATTGAATCAGCGCATCCCGCACATCAATCGCTAAAGCCGAAACAGGTTTCTGTGTGGCTATATCTTGTGCGATTTGGCTGATTTGCGCTTCTGTCAATTCGACTCCGCGCTCTGCCAGCAGGCGTTTATACTGCCGCAGCAAAATAATGAGCAAATCTTCCAGCGGGGCGTTGTTCAGTGTTTCAAGCCGATTCGGGCGCATCAAATCGGCCTTTCATAATTTACGGAAAATTCGGACATTATTTCGGAATTTTTGACACACAACGGAACAAACTTCCCTTAAACTTAAGGTAAGAAATAAACTGTCATCAAACATAAGGCGTAAATTTGGGAGTTTTGTGAAAATGTCTGTAACCTTAACATGGGATGCGCCTGACCAAAGTATTATACGATTAATTTATGGACGCAATTGGACGCCAAAAGACTTCCAAACGGCTGTAGGCCAAATTGCATCCACGCTCGATTCGCTTCAGCATTCGGTTCACATCATCATCGACCAGGAGCAGGCTGACGTACCACCTGGTATCTTCCTGACTCATGCCAAATCATTATGCACGATCACGGAACACCCCAATGTCGGTGCGGTGGTGGTCGTCGGCGCTTCAGACGCTGCGCGTGAACTGTGCGAAATGGCAGCCAATCGCCATACATTTTGCCATAATCTTCGGTTCGCGCCCATGCTGGATGATGCCTACAACATCCTTTATCACCTCGATTTTGTCGCCAGCGTCAATAATCTGCTCCCTGATGATTGGCCTCGCTAAGCGCTATCTTCAAGCGGACTGACGGGGCTAAGGGATGGTGTTCAGGCGGATGAATTCGCGGGTTTTGTTTGGCAGCCCATCCCAATACTTCTTCTGAAATTCCGGGTCAAGGCAATCGCGGTTGGTGATGACCTTGCGGCAGTTTGGCGCACCACAGCGGCACTCCCAGCGCGGGCGGAAACGCTCATCCACTTCCACAGTCGCATAGTCATAGGTCACTTCATCACCAGGCTGAATATCGCGAATGACGATCTGCTCATTATCCCCCAGGCCGTTGGTGTTGGGATCGCAGCTATGGTTCATGTACTGGCTGCCATCGGTGACAATCACGAACTGGTCGTCCTGCTGATAAGCATATTTTTGATCGTCAACGGGCAGTTTTTGTAATTCTTCAAACGTGTACCATTTTTCGCTGCCATCCAGAGTCCAGACAATCGTCCCTTTGGGGATAAACTCCGTAGCGATTAGCCCTCTGCCTTCGATAACACTATCGCGCACTTTTATCGATGGGTGCAGCATCATGAACTCCTCTGAATTTTCAATAAATTCAAATTCATTATAGGTGGTTATTGAGCAATATCAACACCCCATGCTCCCATTTGACTCGGACGCATTCAATCCTTTTTAGGGTGTGATCGTTTCGCCGGGTTTGCAGCGTTCCGTGTTGGCTGTCAACCAGCATTGAAGCGCCATAATCCCGCGTAAATTGCGGTCAAATTCGCTATCCGTCCAGCTTTGCAGTTCGACATCGGCTGAGGGGATGCTCTCGCCATCCACCCACGAAGCCGCTGTCCCGGTGACCGGATAAGCGGTGAACGCCTGACCGTAGGTGTAGCCGGTGGCCTGACCATAAATTTGTGACATCAGCGCCGAGCCATGATCGCCTTCACAGCCACCTGCGAACACCCCACCTGCCGCGCTGTGATAAAACAAAGCTGTCGCTGGACGCAGATCGCGCACCAGTGCAGCGATAGCCTGTGTTTCTGGCTCGGAAAAAGGCTGTTCGCCAGGGTCAACCGCCTGGTCACGCCAGCGCGCATCCTCTGACCATTCGCAGCCCCAATTGCGATTCAGATCAACCCCATTCGCGTTGAAACGGGCATTTTCCTCACGCCCCTGTATCATGCCGTCGGGGTTGGCGGCGGGGATCAGCAATATGGACATGCCCGGTAAAATATCTGCTGGATTTTTTTCAAAATAGGCGATCAACTCATTGATGAGCGTCATGGTATTGCCTTCCCAGCCGCCGTGCATCCCGCCGACGAGCAGCAAAATACGCTCTCCCTCTCCAAACTGGCGGGCAATAATCGCGCGTCCTTCCACCGAGTAGCCCACCAGGATCGTATCCGGCGTCAGCGTGGCAGTCGAGATAAAAATCGGGGTTAAAGTTGGCGCTTGTCCGGGTGGGGTGGGTGTAAAAATCAAGTCGTCAATGTTGGGTGTGCTGGTGACGATTTCGCGAACGGCACGAGTGGGCCGCAGCATGTCCGGTTGTGGTGACGGCGTGGGCGAAGGAAAGGTATCAGGTAATACCAAAGTCTCCTGGCAACCTGTTGCGGATATGAGTATCATTAAAATAAAGATTGCTAGAATGGACGGCCTTATTTTCATCTTTATTATCCACCTGCTGGAGGTGCCTAATGTCCTCAAAAGCGAACGGCTGGAAATTGTGCTTATTAATGCTGTTGCTGCTGATGGCTTCAGCTTGTGCCGCTCAGAATAGCGAGACAATAGCGGATTTACCTACGCTGGCGGTTCTGCCAAGCCTGACTCCCAGCAACACCTTTACCCCCACCAGCGTCGCAACCAACACGCCGACGCCAACATCAACGAAAACCCCTACCATTACACCAACGTTCACGCCGTCATTGACCTCGACGCCGACGGTCACGGTGACATCATCGATTACGCCAACGTTTACGCTCACGCCGACGGCAACGCAAACGCCGAGTTCGACACCCACTGAAACGCTTGTAGCGACGGCGACACCGAATACACCTCAAATTGTCTCATTTACGGCGAGCGCCAGCAATGCCTCACCGAATACCGTCATTACGCTGCAATGGGTCACGATCTCTGATTCTACACGTATTGATCTGCTTAACCAGCAGGGCGCAGTCATCCAGACTTTTGCTACCGTCACGCCATCCGGTCAAATTTCCGTCACCGTTCCTGGCAATCTGGGGCGACAGGTCATCTATCGTCTGGTGGCGATCCGCTCCGGTCAGGAAGCAAATCAATCGGTGCCGATTGTGATTAACTGTTTGATCCCCTGGTTCTTTGGCGAGGGTATTGGCGTTACGGGCTGCCCGTCAGCCGTCGGCTCGATCTCCGGCGGGGCGTTCCAGAATTTCGAGCGCGGCCTGATGATTTATGTCACTGCCAACGGCATGAATAAAATTTATGGCCTGCAAAATTCCGACAGCCGCTATATCGCCTACCAGAATGGCTGGAATGGCAGCGCATTAACCTATGACAGCGCCCCCGGCGGATTTTTCCAGCCGCAGGATGTATTCCGCTGGGCGTTTATCAATACGCTTGCCCCGGTTGGCACATGGCAAAACTCCATTGGCTGGGGGACAAGCGATATTAACCGCGATGCGCGCACCTACCAGCCTGAAGAAAGCACCGGCGCGTTTTACATCGATTCGCCGCTGGGTGTCTACCGTTTTTCAGGCGGCGACAACGGCACATGGCTGAAGGTGAAATAAAATTTACGCAAATCGCCATTTTCAATTCGTAAAATTCAGCGATACTTGATGAGGGGCATAAAATTTGTTCCTCTCAAGGGACTGCATCTTGAAATGGCGTAGACATGATTGATACCACCTTAATTTTGTTCGCCGGAATGCCGGGGAGTGGCAAGACCACGCTGGCCCGCATGGTTTCGCGTGAGCTGCAACTGCCGATTTTTTCCAAAGATCGGGCGCAGCGGATTTTGCGTGACCATCACCTCGCCGCCGAAAATACGGGCGATGGTTACTACATCATCCTTGATATGGCAGATGAGCAGTTGGGATTGGGCATGAGCGTGATTCTGGATGCGACCTTTCCGCTCGATCATTTCCGCACCGTCGCCAGCGAAATCGCCGCCCGTCACCGCGCCAAATTTTGCGCCATTTACTGCCACTGTTCTGACGATGAAGTCTGGCGCAAACGTATGGAACAACGTGTCCAATATGTCCCTGGTTGGCGGCCTGTTGGTTGGGATGATGTGCTGCGGATGCGGGGGTATTATCAACCCTGGGCCAATAATGCGCTGGTTGTCGATTCGATGACCGCGCCGGAAGAAAATTTTACACAGGTGCTGGCGCAAATCCAAAATGCGACCCGTAACCCCTATATTCCGTACCAGCCCAAAGACCGCCGGGATACGTGAAGCCTTCCGCAACTTGATTTCTATGAGCGCGTATATGTTTATGGGTTATAGTTAAGTGATCACTGTTTAACGACGCGGAAGGAAGTGCATGTGCGACGGTTAATGTTAATCGTGTTTCTCATCATGATCGCGGGGTGCAGCGGCAGCCCGACAGCAGAGCCGCCACCTGATCCAACCCAATTGATAACTGAAGCAGCGAACAACATTCGCGCCAGTCAGACATTCCGCATGGATGTTGATCGAACAGGCGCGCCTTACAGCGTCGAAACGGGACTCGGCAGTGTCATTTTCCGGCGGGCTGTCGCGCAGTATGTCGCGCCGGATATGTTGCAGGCGTCGGTACGGCTGATCGCGGCGGGCCTGCCAGCAGATGTCGATGTTTTTTCGCGGGGCGATGAGCAGTGGTATCGCAACGCCATTCTGACAGCGAACAACTGGTTCAATGCGCCTTTTGCTGTTGGCTTTAACCCTCAAACCTTGATTGCCGAGGATACAGGCTTTAAGGCCGCGCTCCATTCGCTCATCGACCTGAAATTTGTCGCTAATGAGCAAATGGAAGACGGTACATCAGTTTACCATCTGAATGGTACGGCTAAAGGCGAAGACATCGCGGCGCTGATGGCGGGGTTGATCCAGGCAACAGGGAATGTGCTGGTTGACGTTTATATCGATCAGGTACTCCGCATCCCAGTGCGTTTCATTATCGTGCAGCCGGATACCGTCACCGAAACCGAGCCGGAGCCGACCACCTGGACAGTAGACGTTTATGACATCAATGCCGAGCCAGACCTCGACGAACCGGGAGTTTCGTAGTTTATGACCGATACCAATCGCTCAGGCATCAACCCCTGGTTGGTGCTGGTTGTGATTTGCGTTCCTGTTTTTATCGGATCGCTGGATTTGACCGTCGTTTCGGCCTTTTTGCCGGAACTGATCGTTGAACTTGAACTGCCGTTGCAGACCGCGCTGGACGACGCTGCCTGGATTTTGAGTGGCTATCTGCTGGCCTACACCATCAGCCTGACTTTTATGGGGCGTGTGAGCGATCTGGTGGGACGGCGCGCGGTCTACGTCGTCTGCCTGATTATTTTTATCGTCGGGTCGGTGCTGGTGGCAACCGCGAATCAATGGCCTACGGATTTTCTCTATTCGATTTATCGCCGCCTGGGGGAACGCCCAGACATCGGCTACGTGAATTTGCAGGCCATCATCATTGGTCGTATCATTCAGGCATTAGGCGCGGGATCGCTTGTTCCGGTCAGTCTGGCGATGGTCGGCGATCTGTTCCCGCCGGAAAAACGCGCGCGTCCTTTGGGCGTGATCGGCGCGATTGACACACTGGGCTGGGTGCTGGGTCATCTTTACGGCGGCCTACTGGTGCAAAAAGTTCATTGGAACTGGCTGTTTTGGATCAATGTTCCGATTACGATTTTGACGATTATTCTGGTGCTTTGGGCGCTGCGCAATGTGCCGCAGCACCGCGTCAAAGGTCGATTCGACTTTTTAGGCACAGCGCTCATTATCGGCGCGCTGATTTGTTTGAATATCGGCCTGGGCGCGAATATCGATGTGGCCGCAACAACCAGCGGCTTTGACGAACTTTCGAATCTCCCGGCTTATTTCGTGCCAATGATGATCCTGGCGGCAATTTTTCTGGCAGGTTTTATCCTGGTGGAGTCGCGAATCCGTGATCCGCTGGTCAATCTCGCCATGTTCCGGCGGCGTAATCTTTCCGCTGGGTCGCTGGTCAATCTTTTTGTCGGCTTCTGTCTGGTAATCGGGCTAGTGAGTGTGCCGATTCTGGTCAATGTGCGCCAGGAAGATGCGAGTCAATTGACTCAAGCCGCGCTGCAAGTCGGCCTGCTACTTTCGACTCTCACCGTGCCGATGGCGCTGGCGGCTGTCCCCGGCGGCTGGTTATCGGATCGGTTTGGCTACCGCTGGACGACCGTGATTGGCCTCGGTCTGGCAATTATTGGCTTTTTGCTGGTGTGGCAAACCTGGAATCTGCAAATCGATAATGTGGTCATCGGCATTCAAATGGCGATTATCGGTATCGGCCTGGGGTTAACCTTTTCGCCGATCAGCGCGGCAGTCATCAATGCAGCAACCGAAGCCGAACGCGGTGTTGCCTCGGCGCTGGTGATTATCTTGCGGCTCATCGGCATGACTATCAGTGTCTCCGCCTTGACGACAATTTCGCTCCAGCGTGTCAATATTTTAGCCGCAGGTCAGTTGGGCGGACAGGCTGTAGACCCGGCACAAGCCGTTGAAGTTTACGCGGGTGTCACCGTGCAAGTTCTGGCAGAATTGGGCCTGATCGGTGCAGTGGTCTGCGCCATCGCCCTGATTCCATCACTGCTGCTGCGTGGGGATGATTCTACAATTGACGCAGCGCAGCAAGAATCGGGCAAACCGGTGTCGCCTGTAACCGGGGACTAAATTTTTTGACATGAATCTGTAGGGGTGACTCACCGAGTCACCCCTACAATGTTTGTGCGTGTGAAGTGATTTTTTAGCTGATGGCTGACCGCTGAAAGCTACGAAGATCGCGGCGGCAGCGTACCGACGTTATAGCCCAGGCTGATGAGCGTTTGCGAGGCGGCCTCGGCAACGGTAGTATCGGCTTCAAAACGGCGGCGGTGATCGTTCTGGATCGCCAGCAGCGGAGCAATCGCTCGTTTATCCCCCAGTTGACGCATCGCTAAAATTGCGCTCCGGCGTTCATCCACTCCTGGCAGTTGCAGCGCATCTGCCAGCACCTCGAAATAATCTTTTCCCAACCGTGTCAGCGCGAAGGCAACCCAGATCACCAACTGAGGATTATCATGCTTGAGCAGGGGAAGCAGATAGGGAACGGCATGTTCGCTGCCCAATGTGCCGAGCGCATTCGCCGCCGCGCCGCGCACGCCCACATTTTCATCTGCTAACGCTTCAATCAGCGGTTCAATCGCGCGTTCGTCGCCCGTCTGACCGAGTAAATAGGCTGTGAACTGGCGAATCTGCACGTCCTCACTTTTCAGGAGTTTGATCGCGCCGTCAATATCTGGAGGGGGATTATCGAGCATCATAAATTCTCAGTGACGTGGAAATTTTTCGCGCAGTTTGAGGGCGTTCTGGGCGGTTTCGAGCAGTTGCTCGTCAATCATCATCGCATCTACGCGCAAACTGGCGACCAGCGCGGCATCTTCAATCGTGCGCAGATTTTCCATGACCATCACGCGGATATGGCTGGGAATCATGCCGCGCAGCCGTCGGGTGGTTTGCAGATCAAGTTCAATTTCGGGCGTCATCGGATTATCGCTGCTCAGGCCGATGACGTGCGGGCTGAGGGAGAGGGCATAACGCAGTTCATCCTCGTTATGCACCTGGACAATCGCGGTCATCCGGTTGCGCTGTGTATCGGAAATCAGCCTGCGCAGTGTTTGCTGGTCAAGCACCGCCGCCGACAGCACCAATGCCGAGGCTCCGGCTGCCCGTGCTTCGATAATTTCGTATTCGTCGAGAACGTAATCCTGACAGATCACGGGAAGCTCAACTGCCCGCGAGACCAGCATAAGATCGTTGATGCCGTTTTCGTAGATCACTTCGTCGGTAAACAGCGAAATGGCGTCCACGTGTTTGTGGGCATAGCGCAGCGCCATACTGACCGGATCATAAACGACCTGACCGTTGCTGGAACGTGTGTGTTTGATTTGCCCGATGAGGATGATCGGCTCACTGGTATCCGCAACAGTGGAAAGAATCGGGCTGGGACGACTTTGCATACTGGCAAGGGCGCGAATGGCTTCGATGGGGGTTTTGGCTTTCCGCTCCGCCAGCATGTGGCGTTTGGCGGCAATTATCGTCTCGATACCGGACGTCAATTTTCGGGTTGTCATAAGTTTGCCTCTAGATTCCTATTATAGTCGAAACCTCCGCCCAGTTATCAATTTTTTGTCAGAATATTGGTTTTTAGGCGTAAAAATCGTTAATAAAGTTTGCGTTTCGTTGGAAGAGTGATGATATAATGGATGTATCTTTCTGATCTTCAACTCAATTTATTGAGGAACTATTTGTGGAATTATCACGCGAAGAAGTTCGAAATATCGCTGAACTCGCCAAACTCGATCTCACCGACGCCGAAGTCGAACTTTATGCAGGACAATTAACGAATATTTTGGGGTATTTCCAGCGCCTTCAGGAGTTGGATACCTCGCACATTGCGCCTACAGCCTCCGTTTTGCCGCTGAAAAATGTGCTTCGGCGCGATCTCAGCACGGAACCGCTGCCGCCGGAAAAAGTTGTCCTGAACGCGCCAGAAGCCGTCGATAACCAATTTCGAGTTAGCGCCGTGCTAGATGGGGAATAACCAATGGCGAATACCCGAATCCTGGTGATTGAAGATGATTTCGACGTGGCGGAAATGCTGCTGATGTATTTTGGATCGCATCAGTTTGAAATTTTCCACGCCGAGGATGGTATGACTGGCATTCAGATGGCGCGCTCCCATTTTCCAACTCTGATCCTGCTGGACGTGATGCTGCCGCATATGGATGGCTACGAAGTCTGCCGCAAGCTGCGCGAGGTTTCGCTGACCAAATATATTCCCATCGTTTTCCTGACCCAGCGTGATGAGCGCGCAGACCGCGTAAAAGGGCTGGAACTGGGCGCAGATGACTACATTACCAAGCCTTTTGATGTTGAGGAATTACGCCTGCGGGTCAAAGGATCAATCCGCCGTGCCAGCCGCATCAGCCTGCACGAAGGCCGTACCGGGCTGCCCACTGGCCCGTTGATTAATGATGAAATCGCCCGCCGTGAAGAAGACAATGTGACCTATAAAGAAGTGCGGCTGGGCATCGAAGGTTTTGAAGCCTACAGCGATGTCTATGGCTTCATGGCTGCCGACGAGGCATTTGGCTTTGCCGCCCGCTGCATTCAGGAAGTGGTGAGTTCCAAAGGTACGCCCAACGATTTTGTCGGTGTGGTGGACAATCATTTCGTCATGCTGCTGCACACTAATGCCTCGGAAATTGAGGAAATTATCAAAGCGCGTTTTGTAGGCGGCATAAAATCCTTCTACAGCTTTGCGGACGCCGAGCGCGCGGGTGTCATCCTCAAGCCGGGGACAAGCGAAGAAAAAATCGCACCGTTGATGCGCTTTAATGCGATCAAAGCGCTGGCCTAGTGCATAAAAAATATGATTAACGCGGAACGAGCGCTCAAGAAACCCAAACTACTTTTT